>OBMA010000305.1_pt1 | contig 28449 bp, 24 predicted proteins | sample 1539141 | NCBI WGS metagenome assembly OBMA01 (sample SAMEA3991484, study PRJEB22521) | metagenome | biome: anthropogenic terrestrial biome; feature: sewage plant; material: raw primary sludge | place: Sweden | collected 2012-09-26
TGATTCAAAGTCATACGGTGAGAAAAAATCGTATGGCGAAAAGAAGTCTTACGGCGAGAAGAAATCGTATGGCAGTAAGCGTTCATACGGCGACAAAAAGCCATATAGCAGCGTAAAGACGGCAGCAGCGCGAGACTCTTTTGATGAGGTAGATGTGTTTGAAGCAGCCGGCGCTGCAGAGCGTGATTATTCAAAAACATCAGCAGCTGGAAATACATCATCTAAAGTGAATACATCATCTGTTCAGGCATCAGTATCTGAAGAAAATCAGATCGGCGAGGATCAGATGCGCCTAGAGGGACGCAATGCCGTTATTGAGGCTTTCCGTGCCGGAAGGACGATAGATCGTGTATACATTCAGGACGACTGTAATGATGGTCCGATTCTTACGATAAAGAGAGCAGCAGAGAAAAACGGTGCACAGATAAGATTTGTCACAAAGCAAAGACTTGATCAGATGTCAGAGACTCACAGACATCAGGGAGTTATCGCAGTGGCAGCGGCATATGCGTACGCAGAGGTCGATGATATACTCAAAAAAGCAGAAGAAAAGGGAGAAGAGCCTTTTATTTTCCTGCTTGATGGTATTGAAGATCCGCACAATCTCGGAGCGATTATCCGTACGGCAAACCTCGCGGGAGCACATGGTGTGATCATAACCAAGGATCGCGAAGTCGGGCTTACGGCGATAGTAGCAAAGGCATCAGCAGGTGCACTTGCATATACGCCGGTCGCAAAGGTCACAAATCTCGGGCAGACGATAGAGAAGCTCAAGGAAAAAGGAATGTGGTTTGTATGCGCAGATATGGATGGCGCACCGATGTATGACCTGAAGCTTACAGGACCGATCGGAATGGTCATAGGAAATGAAGGCGCAGGAGTAGGCCGTCTCATCAAGGAAAAATGCGATATGACGGCATCGATTCCTATGCATGGCGATATCGATTCGCTGAATGCTTCAGTGGCAGCAGGAGTGCTCGCATATGAGATCGTAAGACAAAGGCACTGTTCAATAGAGAAGTGAAACTGTAAGCTTTGTCTGACAAAGGCATTGGTCAAAGACGATGAAACGAGATAAATACAGTAATTATTCAGACGAGGAACTTATTGATATGATGCGGGACGGAGATGATCCCGATGAGATCATGGAGTTCCTCGTAAATAAATACAAGAATATGGTAAGAAGCAAAGCCGGGTCTATGTATATGCTGGGTGCTGACCGTGATGATCTCATTCAGGAAGGCATGATCGGGTTATTTAAAGCTGTCCGGGATTATGACGGAGGAAGAGATGCGGCTTTTTCAACATTTGCTGATCTATGCATACTCAGGCAGATGTATAAGGCTGTTGAAACGTCAAACCGGGAGAAGCATATACCGCTCAATTCGTATATATCGATCTATGGTGATGCCAGAAAAGATGCCAGAGACGGTGAGTACTCAAATGCACAGCTTCTTGATGCACTTCCGGAACTCAGCTCGCGCGGTCCTGAAGACAGAGTGATCGATGAAGAGAGTGTAAAGCTGATAGAGGAAATAATAGACAGGGAGCTTAGCGCGTTTGAGCGGAAAGTATTTGATCTATATGTGATCGGCATGCGCAATACCGAGATATCAAAGATACTTGGCAGAAGTGAAAAGTCGACCGATAATGCACTTCAGCGTATAAAGAATAAGCTCAGGAAAGCAATAGGACATACATCGTCATGAATCTTATCCCGATATTTCTCGATTTTTCCCACATTTATGAACAGCAGGTGCAGTTAGATGGAATTGCACATGTGATGATAGACTGCAGTGATATTCCGGGAACAAACGGATACTGTGATGAAGCAGCTGCCATAGAGATAAGACAGCGTCTTGAGAGACACATATCTGCGCAGAAAAAAGAATCCTGCGGAAATCTGGACGAAAACAGCGCCCGCCTCTTATTTACCGACAACGGAAATTACCATTACGTAAGCAATATCCGCGCCGGCATGATAGATGCGCCGTTCGATATGATCGTCTTCGATCATCACACGGATATGCAGCCGCCAAGATTCGGCGGACTTATGAGCTGCGGTTCATGGATACGTGATACTCTTTTGGAAAATAAGATGCTTGGGCAGGTGGTAATCATAGGACCGCCAGATGTTGATAGAGCAGATGATAACGCAGAAGATAACGCAGAAGATAACGCAGAAGATAATGCAGAAGATAATGCAGCCGGTATAGAAGATATTGTAGAGAAATATTCTGACAGGGTTATTTTTCTTTCGGAAAATGAACCAGACATCGCGGATAAGATCACGCGAAGACTGGCGTCGTCAGCGAAACTTCAAGGAAATCGAAAAGTTTTTATTTCCATTGATAAAGATGTATTAAGTAAGGACGAGTGTCCGACGAACTGGGATCAGGGCGATATGAGCTTTGAAAACATGAAGATAATCCTGGGTGATATAATAAATAGCGGCAGAGAGATATGCCGCATTGATGTGTGCGGCGAGCCTGAACCTGAGGCTTCGTCATCAGATATCGCAAAGAGCGGAGACATCAATATGCAGATAGTATGTTTCCTGCAGAAATGTTTGAAATAAAGAATATTTGATACGAAACAGATGAGAAGATAGATAAGAAGATAGACAAGAAGATAGACAAGAAGATAGACAAGAAGATAGACAAGAAGATAGATAAGAAGACAGATAAGAAGATAAATGGTATGTACAGGAGCAGATTATGAGCGCACAAAAGACAGCAAAGACAGCTGATAAAGCTGATAAAGAAAATAAAAATGGAACGATGCTTCAGTGTTTTGAATGGTATCTTCCAAGTGACAGTTCACTTTGGAAAAAGATAGAAAAAGATGCGGCGAATCTGGCAGATATGGGATTCACTTCGATCTGGATGCCGCCTGCAACAAAGGGAGCATTTGGCGATAAAGGAACAGGGTACGCGGTGTATGACGTCTATGATCTTGGTGAGTTTGATCAGAAGGGATCAGTCGCGACAAAATACGGCACCAAAGACGAATATATAGATGCGATAAAAGCCTGCCACAAAGCGGGCATAGGCGTATATGCTGACACAGTCCTTGATCATAAGATAGGCGCGGATGAAGCAGAAACGCTTACTGCGGAGGAATGTGCATCTACAGACAGAACACTTCCGACATCAGGCGAAGAGCAGATAAAAGCATGGACAAAGTTCACATTTCCCGGAAGAAAAGGGAAATACTCTGATTTTATATGGGACAGCACATGTTTTGACGGTGTTGACTGGGATGATAACCGCAAGAAGAATGCGGTATACCTTTTTCAGGGACATAACTGGAACAGCGGAGTGAATTCGGAAAACGGCAACTATGATTATCTTATGGGCGCCGATATAGATTTCGATTCACAGAAGGTATGCGACGAGCTCACAAAATGGGGCAAATGGTATCTGGATACCACAGGCATTGACGGTTTCAGACTTGATGCTGTCAAGCACATAAAGGCCAAATTCTATAAAAAGTGGCTCACAGACATGAGAGAGTATTCAGGCAAGCCGCTTTTCACGGTAGGAGAATACTGGAACCGCAGCGTAGGCGAACTTGAAAACTATCTTGGAATGGTAAACGGCGAGATGAGCCTGTTCGATGTGCCGCTCCATTTTAATCTATTTGCCGCATCAAATGACGGATACAATTTTGATATGCGAAATATACTGAACGGTTCTCTCGTGGCGGAGAATCCGACGCACGCAGTCACATTTGTCGATAATCATGATACACAGCCGGGACAGGCACTGTGCTCATACGTAAGAGACTGGTTCAGACCGATGGCATATGCGATCATACTTCTCAGAGAAGGCGGGTATCCGTGCGTATTTGGCGGCGATCTTTCAGGAATACCACATGATAATATCGCGCAGATGAGAGATATCGGAACACTTCTTAAGATCCGCAGTGAGTATGCGTATGGAACGCAGCATGACTATTTTGATGACAGCCACTGCATAGGATGGACACGAGAGAAATACGGCATTGCAGTAATTATGAGTGCTCACGGCGATAGCGGAAAGACGATGTACGTAGGATTAGAACACGCAGGTAAGACTTACCGTGATATCCTGGGAAATAAGGACGATACGGTGACTATCGGAGCTGATGGCAACGCGATGTTCCCGGTAAAGGATGGAACGCTCAGCGTGTGGATGAATACTGAAGACAGAATTTGACATATCCGGATTTTACGAGTATTATCAGTTTACAAATTTAATTGCGAAAGCACTTTGACTGATTCCGTCTAGGAGTCTGCCAAAGTGCTTTTTTAGCCTCTCTGTCCGCGAAAAAGCATAACAACTTTGAGACAGCACGGGAGGAAATGTTATGAATACAATTTCATACGGTTTTGCAGAAAGACACTGTGACAAGCAGCTTGCAGCAATCTACGCGCTTTACGTTATCGGCGGAAGCTGGTACGATAGGTGCGGTATCGTTGAAAGGCAGGTGTCATAATGAACTTATATATAAGCGATCTTCACTTTGGACATACGAATGTTATCGCATTTGACAAAAGACCATATAAGGATAGGGATGAGATGGATTCCGACATGATAAGGCGCTGGAATGAGAAGGTGGCGGATGATGATCAGGTATATATTCTCGGAGATGTCTGCTATCACACGAAGAATACGGCAGATTGGTATCTGAAGCAGCTTAAAGGGCATAAGCATCTTATTGTCGGAAATCATGACGGCCTGCTCCTTGAAAATGAAAAGGCGCTTAAGTGTCTGGAGTCTGTTGATAAGATGCTTCATGTAACGGATGGGGAAAATGAAATCTGTCTCTGTCATTATCCGCTCGCAGAGTGGAACAAAGAGAGTTATGGTTCATATCATATATATGGACATATTCATGCGAAGAAGGATGAAGTCTATATGTTCATGAAGACAAAGCCGCACGCACTTAACGCTGCTGCGTGTATAAATAATTATGCACCGGCATCGTTTGACGAACTGATAATCAATAATGCCGCATTTCAGGCAAAAGATTGATTTTATAAAAAGGATTTAGGGGGATTTAGATAAGACAGCTGGCAACCAGAATCGAACTGGTGACCTCCACACTACCAATGTGGCGCACTACCGACTGTGCTATGCCAGCTTGCCGAATCAAAAAATATTAATCGACGCACTGAATTATATCAATCAATGTGAGAGATGTCAATTTATTCATTATGTGAATGATGAGCAAACGTTAAATGAATGATGAGTCACATAGATAAATAACACAAATTTTTTTTTTGTAGTATAATGTGTGATATTGTACTAAAGAATTATTATATAGATCTTAGAGGGAACAGAAATGCAAAAAACAGAAAAAAGCGCCGCGCAGATATTTGTACTTGGTTTTGCGGCGATGATATTTGTCGGAGCCTTGCTCCTGATGCTGCCTTTCGCATCACGTGATGGACATTCGATACCATTTATCAACGCACTTTTTACTTCAACATCAGCTTCATGCGTGACAGGACTTGTGCTGTATGATACATGGACGCAGTTTTCACTGTTTGGTCAGCTAGTGATAATAACTCTTATTCAGATAGGCGGTCTGGGTTTCATGATAATCGCTATGGAATTTTCTATCGCATCAGGAAGGAGAATAGGACTAAAGACCAGAGCGATGCTTTCAGAGTCGATGGGAGCTTCCCAGATCGGCGGTGTTGTAAGAATCGGGAAACGTGTGATCATCGGTACTGTAATGATCGAACTGGCAGGAGCACTTATATTAGCCATTAGATTTATTCCGATGTTTGGTATAAGCTGTGGACTGTGGTATGGTGTATTTCATTCAATATCGGCGTTCTGCAATGCCGGATTCGATCTTATGGGACAGGTTAAGCCGTCATCATCGCTTACATTATTTGCAGGCGATCCGGTAGTGAGTATAACCATAAGTGCACTTATCATTGTGGGTGGTATCGGATTTCTGGTGTGGAATGATCTCGTAGAACATAAGGGAAGATGGAAGAAACTCACATTTCAGAGTAAAGCGGCGCTGCTTATGACGGCACTGCTTCTTGTAGGGGGAACGATCCTGTTTCTCATTTTTGAACGTGATTATACGCTTAAGGATACACCGCTTGGCAAGCGTATCCTTGAGGCATTCTTTATGTCAGTAACGCCAAGGACAGCAGGATTTAACACAGTTGATATCGCATCGATGAGTGATGCATCTAATTTCCTGACTATGATCTTGATGTTCATAGGAGCATCACCGGGTGGTACCGGAGGCGGACTTAAGACAACTACAGTCATGATCGTATTTGCTTCGATGGTCGCATATATCGAAGGTAGAGACGAACCTATAGCGGGGCATCATCGTATTGCAAAAGATACGCTTGTCAAAGCACTTAGTGCACTTGCGATGTACGTCATACCTACAACGATCGGAACGATGGTACTATGCGCACAGGAAATTCCGTTTATGAATTCAGCATACGAATCTCTGTCAGCGATAGGCACAGTCGGACTTACAACGGGAATCACACCATCACTTCCGATGGCATCAAAGATAGCGATGATATCATTGATGTATATAGGAAGAGTAGGAAGTATGTCAATGTTCACTGCGTTTTCGCTTGGACATAAGAATACCGGACTTAAGAGACCTATAGGAGAACTTGTAGTATAGAATCGTGCAAAGCAATCAGACTAAAATGGCAAAAACGTGAAAGGATGTAGTTCAAATGAAATCAATGCTTGTGATCGGAGCCGGAAGATTTGGAGAGAATCTTGCCAAGAGGCTTACGAAGATAGGTTGCGAAGTACTTCTCGTAGATAAAGATGAGAATCAGATAAATAAATTCTCTTCATTTGTCACAGGAGCACAGATAGGTGATTGCATGGACAGAGATGTCCTGCATTCACTTGGTGTAAGAAATTTTGATATATGCTTTGTCTGCATTAGTCAAAACTTTCAGTCATCAATGGAGATCACGTCTCTTCTAAAAGAGGAAGGGGCAAAATATGTTGTATCAAAAGCTGATAGTATGCTTCATGCCGAACTTCTTACAAAGATAGGTGCGGATGAAGTTGTATATCCAGAGCGAGATATGGCATGGCGTACTGCCGTAAAATATGCTGCTCATGGAGCATTTGACTATGTTGAACTTTCGTCTGAGTATGCGATATTCGAGATAGCGCCGCCTGAAAGCTGGGTGGGTCACAGCATTGGAGACCTGAATGTCCGCTCAAAGCATAGTCTTAATGTTATCGGACTTAGGAATGGTGCTACGGTTCAGGCACTTACAAGTGCGGATTATATCTTTAAGCCGGAGGATCATGTTATCGTAGCCGGAAGCCAGAAGGACATTATGAAGATTTTGAAATAAGAGGTATCTGATAATGGAGATGCTTGATATAGTTGATGAAAACGGAATCCCTACAGGTCAGACGGTCGAGCGGATTTTGGCACACACCGAAGGCATACGTCACCGCACTTCACATGTATGGATAGCAAGGGAGAAAGACGGCGGAATCCAAATACTTCTTCAGAAAAGAAGTGATAGTAAGGATTCATATCCGGGATGCTATGATATATCAAGCGCCGGGCATATTCCGGCGGGGCAGGATTTTATCCCATCGGCACTCAGAGAATTAAAAGAGGAACTTGGAGTGGATGCTTCACCTGAAAATCTTATTTTCTGCGGGCAGCGTCACTTTGAATTTCAGAATTCGTTTCATGGAAGATCTTTTTGTGATAATCAGGTAAGTAATGTATATGTGCTAAAGCTTGATGTTCCCGAAAAAGACTTTACTCTTCAGACAGAGGAAGTTTCATCTGTAAGATGGATAGGTCTTGAAGAATGTCTTGATAAGATATCAAAAGAAGAAATACCGAATTGCATATTTCCGGAAGAACTTGAGATGGTACGAAGTACACTTATATGATAAGACTTAGGTGATAAGAGACGAGAGCACTCACTTGTGCATCTCGCCTTTTAATTTTGTGGCAATATCTTCGTATTCGTCAGCACTAAGTTTGGAAGAACTGCGGTGATCAGATCTTGGATCAAAAGGTGTGCCCCAGTCATCATTTGTTTTATATTTCGGTACAATATGAAAAACAAGACGCTCATCAATATCACCATAGTAGCCGTATTCTATCGCATCCGGATGAAATGCCCGCGTTATCGCTCCTGCAACGACAAACACATCTGCGAAAAATATGTTGCGTTCAAGTGTAGCAAGCTGGTTCAGGGAACTCTTTTTTTCCTTACTAACCATAAGAGCGCGCCCGATGCTATGCTGGTCACGATCAAGATATACATATGTCATATCAAGATCGCATATCTTAAGTCCATACAGACGATTACATTCACTGAAATTTCTGGATTTTCCGGTCTTACCGCTGTGGTGTTCGCTTGTATACTTCTCATATTCTTTTGCAAACTTCATATCTTCGACGAGCATATGACTGAATACGAGATCCAAAATCTGATCATGGACTGTCTGCAGTGTTTTTTCGGGATCTTTTCTGAGCGCGGCGAAGTCGAACTTATTGACTTCATCGATCATATCGCTATGCATTTTTTTATGATGGACGATATCAGAATAATGACATTCATCCATAAGTGCTTCTTCAGCATAAAAATGATATCCAGTGAAATCGCGGATATCGCAGAGTATGCTGAGCAGCTCTTTCTGAGTGACATTGATACAGTGGCGCTGCAAAAGCTGCTCAATGTCGCGGCCGACACGGAGTATCTGCTTATGCTGGTTGTCTATCATATCTATACCGGTGGCCATATCGGGGCGCCAGTCGAATTTCATATCGAACATTATCTATCCTCCAGGATATGTATATATTTAAGAGCGGCATATAGCTGTCTTTTTTTTATTTTACTACATTGTTTGGAATTTGTGTATGAGACTGGCTAAAAAAATAATGTGATTATTAGCTGAAATACGCTCTGATTTCATGCTGGCAATGAGCAACGCGGCTTTATAATACGTATTTTTATTTTATGAAATAGTACAACTTGAACACCCGATGATACAACTGCTACGATGGTTACAGCAGGTAACAGTCAACAGATTAAGCGATGGAGGGTAATACTGATGGAGAATATAAGAAATTACAAGTTTTGGTTTGCGACAGGTTCACAGGATCTGTATGGTGATGAGTGTCTGAAAAAAGTAGCGGAACATTCGAAGAAGATCGTTGAAGGATTAAATGAATCAGGAATCCTTCCTTACGAGATAGTGTGGAAGCCGGTTCTTATCGATCAGGCTTCTATAAGAAAGACATTTAATGAGGCAAATGATGATCCTGACTGCGCAGGTGTGATAACATGGATGCATACATTTTCACCGGCGAAGATGTGGATAATCGGACTTCAGGAATACAGAAAACCTTTATGCCATCTTCATACACAATTTAACGAAGAGATACCTTATGATACGATCGACATGGATTTCATGAACGAGAACCAGTCAGCGCATGGCGACAGAGAATTCGGTCATATCGTTACGAGAATGGGAATAGATAGGAAGATCATCGTCGGACACTGGATGGATCCGGATGTATCAGAAGAACTTGGAATGTGGATGAGAACCGCAGTTGGAATCATGGAATCATCACACATTAGAGTATGCAGGTTTGGCGACAACATGAACAATGTCGCAGTTACTGAAGGCGATAAGGTTGAAGCTCAGATGAAATTCGGCTGGGAGATCGATCACTATAATGTTAACGATCTTGTCGATATCACAGAAAAGGTATCACAGAGCGATGTAGATGCGCTGACAGATGAATATTATAAAGAGTACAGCATCATAACAGACGGACGTGATGAGAAAGAGTTCAGGAGACATGTATCTGAGCAGGCAAGGATCGAGATCGGTCTTGAGAAGTTCTGCACTGATGGAAATTATCAGGCGGTAGTGACACATTTCGGTATGCTTGGCGGTCTTAAGCAGCTTCCGGGTCTCGCTATCCAGAGGATGATGGAGAAAGGCTACGGGTTCGGAGCCGAGGGAGACTGGAAGACTGCGGCGATGGTCCGTCTCATGAAGATCATGACTGCCGGGATGAAGGACGCAAAGGGAACTTCATTCATGGAAGATTATACATATAATTTTGTCAAAGGCAGAGAAGGTATCCTTGAATCTCATATGCTTGAAGTATGTCCTAGCATTGCAGGAAGCCCGATATCGATCAGAGTATGCCCGTTATCAATGGGCAACAGAGAAGATCCGGCGAGACTTGTATTTACTTCAAAATCCGGTTCGGCAGTTGCATGTTCACTGATCGATCTTGGAAACCATTTCCGTCTTATAATAAATAATGTAAACTGTAAGCAGACAGAAAAGCCGATGCCGAATCTTCCTGTTGCGACAGCATTCTGGACACCGGAGCCTGACCTTAAGACTGGAGCGGCTGCATGGATCCTTGCAGGAGGAGCACATCATACATCATTCTCATATGATCTTACAGCACAGCAGATGGTGGACTGGGCTGATACAATGGGTATAGAGAGCGTTGTGATCGATAAGGACACAGATCTGAGACAGCTAAAAAATGAACTTAGATGGAACAGTGCGATCTATAGATGACATGAATGCACACGGCTGTCTGTTTCCGGGCGAAAACAGATGGCGCCGCAAAGGCGGATGAGCATTATATTTTTCAGAAAATTCGCTCAGGAATGGGGATTAATATGGGTGTAGACAGTACAGAAAAGATCACAGGTGAGATCAATAACGGTCGCACGGTTCTTGGCATAGAATTCGGGTCGACAAGGATAAAGGCAGTGCTTAATGACAGTGCGAATGTTCCGATAGCGTCGGGCGCATTTGATTGGGAGAACAGGCTTGAGAACGGCTGGTGGACATACAGCATGGATGAGATCAATAATGGTCTCGCCAAGTGTTATGCATCCCTGGCAGATGATGTCATGAATAAATACGGCACGACGCTGACAAAGATCGGTGCGATAGGGATAAGCGCCATGATGCACGGATACCTTGTATTTGACAAGAATGGAAAACAGCTTGTGCCGTTCAGAACGTGGAGAAATGACAGACAGGAAAAAGCTTCGAATGACCTTACAGAGCTGCTTAAGTTCCATATCCCGCAGAGATGGAGCATAGCACATCTCTATCAGGCGATACTTGGCGGAGAAGATCATGTAAAAGATATATCATTTATGACTACGCTTGCAGGGTACGTTCACTATGAACTTACTGGGAAACGCGTGATCGGGATCGGTGATGCTTCGGGGATGTTTCCGATAGATACAAAGGTCAAGGATTTCGATCAGGCAAGACTCGACAAGTTCGACAGTTCGATAGCAGATCATTCTTATCCATGGAAAATAAGAGACATTCTTCCAAAGGTTCTTACAGCCGGAGAAAATGCCGGCGAACTTACGGCAGATGGCGCAAAGCTTCTTGACAGATCAGGAAAGCTTTCAGCCGGAATCCCTATGTGTCCGCCTGAAGGTGACGCGGGTACGGGAATGGCGGCAACAGATTCGACACGTCAGAGAACAGGAAATGTTTCCGCGGGGACATCTGTATTTGCCATGGTAGTACTTGAAAAGCCGCTTGGAGCCGTTCATGATGAGATCGATATAGTCACGACACCGTCAGGAAGCGATGCTGCTATGGTTCACTGCAATAACTGCACATCAGATATCAATGCGTGGGTATCGGTACTTAGAGAGAGTGCAGAGCTTTTCGGCGCAAAACCGGATATGAACGAAACATATGAAAAACTTTTTGGTATTGCAATGCAGGGTGATGATGATTGCGGCGGACTTCTTTCGTATAATTATTTTTCAGGAGAGCATATTACCGGATTCGAAGAAGGCAGACCGCTTCTGGCAAGAACACCGGAGAGCAACTTTACACTCGCGAATCTTATGAGAGTAAACCTTTATACATCACTTGGCGCACTTAAGAGCGGAATGGATATCCTGTTTGGAGATGAACATGTCGGTATGGACAGGATCACAGGACACGGCGGTTTCTTTAAGACAAAGGGCGTAGGTCAGAAGATAATGGCGGATGCACTCAAAGTTCCGGTCACTGTAATGAAGACAGCCGGAGAAGGCGGAGCATGGGGAATCGCACTTCTTGCATCGTACATGATCTATGGCAAAGAAGGACAGAGTCTTGACGATTTCCTCGACAACGATGTTTTTGCCGGGATGGAAGGCGAGACGATCGAACCTGACGATAAGGAAGCAGACGGATTTGACAGATTCATGAAACGGTACAACAGCTGCCTTTCTATAGAGCGTGCGGCTGTTGAAAATCTTAAAGCGGAGGTGTGAGATACATGCTTGAAGAACTTAAGGAACGTGTCTATAAGGCGAATATGATGCTGCCGAAGTATAATCTTGTCACATTCACATGGGGCAACGCAAGCGAGATCGACAGAGAGAAGGGCATCTTTGCGATAAAACCGAGCGGAGTCGATTATGACAAGCTTACTCCGGATGATATGGTACTTATGGATCTTGAGGGAAATAAGGTAGAGGGCAGGTATAATCCTTCTTCTGATACTCCTACTCATCTTGAGATATACCGCGCTTTTATGACTGTGGGTGGAGTTGTGCATACTCATTCATCATATGCCACAAGCTGGGCGCAGTCAGGACGCAGCATTCCATGTTATGGAACGACGCACGCGGATTATTTCTATGGTGAGATACCGTGTCTCAGATGCTTGACAAAGGAAGAGATAGATAAGGCTTACGAAACTAATACAGGACTACTCATAACAGGAGAATTTAAGAGCAGAGGTCTTGATCCTGAAGCAGTTCCGGGTGTCCTGTGCAAGAACCACGGACCGTTCACATGGGGAAAAGACGCCAACGAAGCGGTTCATAATGCTGCAGTACTGGAAGAAGTCGCAAAGATGGCATACAGATGTGAACTCATCAATCCGATAGTGAAACCTGCACCGCAGGAGCTCCAGGATAAGCATTATTTTAGAAAACACGGGGCAGATGCTTATTACGGGCAGAAGTGAACTGAAAAAACTGCGGATGAAGCCGTGAAGTGTATTGCACAGCTTCCGGTATTAGTTTTGAATTGAGTTTCATATTAATGGCTGGTATAATCTTTAAGGATACAGAATCTGTGGTGAAACGCAGCAGAGGAGAAGTGCAGACAGAGTAAAGAATGCAATGTATCCGTTATAGTTACATTCAGGTTGATAAGATGAGCGTTTCGGAACGGGGATTGTATGAATAAAACAGAACTGGAAAAGAAAGCGAATCAGGTACGTAAGGGAATCATCAATGCTGTGTACGGGGCACAGTCAGGACATCCGGGTGGATCACTGTCGATAGCGGACATTATCACATATCTATATTTCTGTGAGATGAAGATAGATCCGCAGAATGCAAAAGATCCGGATAGGGACAGATTTGTTTTGTCGAAAGGACATACTGCGCCGGCACTTTATTCTGTGCTCGCGAACAGAGGCTATTTTTCTGTTGACGAACTTCCGAAGCTTAGGCATTATGGAGCGATGCTTCAGGGTCATCCATGTATGCAGGAGACACCGGGAGTTGATATGTCTACAGGATCACTGGGACAGGGAATCTCAGCAGCAGCAGGCATGGCACTCGCGGCAAAGATGGATCATAAAGACTACAGAGTATATACAGTCTTAGGAGACGGCGAGATCGAGGAAGGTCAGGTATGGGAAGCTTCAATGTTCGCGGGATACCGCAAACTTGATAACCTTGTTGTGATAGTAGACAACAACGGTCTTCAGATTGACGGACCTATCGATCAGGTATGTTCGCCATACCCGATAGACAAAAAATTCGAGGCATTTAATTTCCATGTGATAAATATAGACGGAAATGATTTTGATCAGATAGCTTCAGCATTTGAAGAAGCCAGAAATACAAAGGGAATGCCTACTGCAATAATCGCAAAGACACTTAAAGGCAAAGGTGTCTCATTTATGGAAGGTCAGGTCGGATGGCATGGCAAAGCGCCAAATGAGGAAGAGTACAAGACGGCGATGGCTGATCTTGATGCGATCGATCAGAAACTCGGAGGTGCACAGTAATGGCAGATAAAGTGATGATAGCTACCAGAGAAAGTTATGGTAATGCGCTTAAGGAATATGCAGAGGAGTTCCCGAATCTTGTAGTTCTCGATGCAGATCTTGCAGGAGCTACAAAGACGGGTATATTTAAGAAAGCTTATCCGGATCGTCATATTGACTGTGGTATCGCAGAGGCTGATATGACTGGCATTGCAGCCGGACTTGCTACATGCGGAAAGATTCCGTTTATTAGTTCATTTGCAATGTTCGCTGCAGGCAGAAACTTCGAACAGGTAAGAAATTCTATAGGTTACCCGCATCTTAATGTCAAGATCGGCGCGACTCATGCAGGAATCTCAGTAGGAGAAGATGGAGCGACACATCAGTGTAACGAAGATATTGCTCTTATGAGAACAATCCCCGGAATGACAGTTATCGTTCCGGCTGATGATATTGAAGCAAAGGCAGCAGTCAGAGCGGCACTTGAATATAATGGGCCTGTATATCTTCGTTTTGGACGTGCGGCAGTTCCGGTTATTAATGACAGACCTGATTATCATTTTGAAATGGGTAAAGGAATAAGACTTCGCGATGGAAAAGATGTTTCTATATTTGCCACAGGAATACTTGTATCAGCAGCAATTGATGCAGCTGAGAAACTCGCAGCTGACGGAATAAGCGCTGATGTTATCGATATCCATACGATCAAGCCTCTCGACAGAGAGCTTGTCATCGAATCAGCGAAGAAGACGGGACTTGTTGTTACAGCAGAGGAACATTCAGTTATAGGCGGACTTGGCGGAGCAGTATGTGAATGTCTTTCAGAGGAATGCCCTACAAAGGTATGCCGTATCGGTGTTAAAGACAGATTTGGCGAGTCAGGCAAGGCTTCTGAGCTTATCAAAATATTTGGATTTGATGGCGACGGAGTATATAAGACTGTAAAGGAATTTGTACAGAAGAATAAATAAATAAATATCAAAATCGGGCATGTATTGGGTGGGGTTATATAATGGCACAGAAGACAAGAATGGTACTGGAAAAAGATTATAAGATATCGAAGATAGATGACAGGCTCTATGGTTCATTTATCGAGCATCTGGGTCGCGCTGTATATACGGGGATATATCAGCCGGGACATCCGAGTGCGGATGAAAACGGATTCCGAAAAGATGTGCTCGATCTCGTAAAAGAACTGAATGTTCCTATCGTCAGATATCCGGGCGGCAACTTTGTCTCTAATTTTCGCTGGGAAGATTCAGTAGGTCCTGAGAGAAAGAGCAGACTTGATCTCGCATGGAGAACGCTTGAACCGAATACGTTCGGGATAGGCGAGTTTTCAAAGTGGGCAAAAAAAGCGAATACAGATATTATGATGGCAGTTAACCTTGGAACAAGGGGAACGGCTGATGCACTTAATCTGCTGGAATACTGTAATCTTGATACAGACAGCTGTTATGCGGATCTCAGAAGATCACACGGTGACAAGGATCCTTATGATATAAAACTGTGGTGCATGGGAAATGAAATGGACGGTCCATGGCAGATGGGTCATAAGAAAGCCGAAGAATATGGTCACATAGCGGCAGAGACTTCAAAGGCTATGAAGCAGATGGATAAGCGTATCGAGACAGTAGTGTGCGGATCGTCCAGTGTGTCGATGCCGACATTTGGCAAGTGGGAATCGGGAGTCCTTGACGAAGCATATGATTATGTAGATTACGTATCGCTTCATCAGTACTGGGATAACAAAGCAAATGATACAGCAGATTTTTTTGCAAGGACAGATGATCTGGATTATTTCATCAAGTCGGTTATCGCAACATGCGATTACGTAAAAGCAGTGAAGCATGGAAAGAAGGACATCAATCTTTCATTTGACGAATGGAATGTCTGGTATCATTCGATGGATCAGGACAACAGTGATATGGAAGATATGCCGTGGAGATCTCATCCGCATCTTCTTGAGGATATCTATAATTACGAAGATGCGATAATGGATGCGCTCGCACTGATCAAGCTCATGCAGAATGCGGACAGAGTCAAGATCGCGTGCCTTGCGCAGCTTGTCAATGTGATAGCACCGATAATGACTGAGGAAAATGGTATCGCATGGAAGCAGACGATATTCTATCCGTATTTTCTTGCATCGAAATATGGCCGCGGCTATTCACTTCGCCCTGTCATCACAGGCGGAGATCATGCTACAAGCGGTCATGACCATGTAAGCGATATTGAGGCTTCTGCCGTATATAATGAAGAAAAGGATCAAGTTACGATATTTGCAGTAAATAGAAATATAAATGAAAATGTCGAATTCGAGGCGGATATCAGGGGATTCGAAGGATATAGGATAATCGACCATCAGACTATGGAAAGCACAGATATTAAGATTGCGAACTCTGCCGAGGTTCAGCACGTCATGCCTTTCGAAGACAAGAATGGCATAGTGGATGGAGGTATCTTCAAAACTATCATGAAGCCTGCGAGCTTCCAGGTAGTAGTTCTGGGAAAGTAAACATTTCACATATATCATGGAAGTACAGCCTGTCTGCAGATTTTGCAGATGGGCTGTTTTTATGCAAAAGTGTGATTTTTTGAGCGCTCTTTGAGCGTGATCATATAAACGATCACTTTTGGAATCTATGATATGAATAGCAGGTGACAAAAAATCCAACATGGTGCCAAAATAAGACACTTATAAAATTTAAATAAGCTTAAAACACTTAAAAAAAGCTACAAAGGTAACGAAAAGACGATTCAATAATTCAAACTCTTTCAGCAAGATAATGAATTTACGCTGATATGCGTATTTGCTAAGATTCTAACTAGTGATAGGCAATATCCTATCGCCGCGGGATATATCAGTATCCTGCAACCAAGGGAGAAATTGAAAAGGAGAATCAACATGAAGAAAAAGTTATTGGCTCTTGTACTTGCATCAATGACAGCACTTTCACTTACAGCATGCGGATCATCAACAGCAGCTGGATCAAGTGCAGCACCGGCAGCATCATCAGCAGCACCGGCAGTAGCAGAATCAAGCAGCAGCATGGAAAGCCTTGCTGAGACAATCTCGTCAGAAGCAGGAACAGCAAGCGGAGATGCGATCACAATCGGCTTCTCACAGGTTGGTCACGAATCTGACTGGCGTACAGCTTCAACAAATTCAGTTAAAGATGCTTTCTCAGCAGCAAACGGATTTGATCTTCAGTTCGTTGATTGCGATAACGATTCAGAGAAGCAGATCGAATCGATCCGTAACTTCATTCAGCAGCAGGTTGATTACATAATCATCGATCCTATCGTATCAACAGGATGGGATACAGTACTTACAGAAGCTGAGGATGCTCAGATACCTGTAATCGTTATCGATCGTACTATTGATGATTCAGATAAATACACAGCATGGATCGGAACAGAGATGAAGAACGAAGGTCTTGCAGCTGGTTCATGGCTTAAGGCTTACACAGAAGCAAAGGGAATCACAGATGTAAATGTTCTCGTTATCTCAGGAACAACTGGTTCATCAGCTCAGATCGGACGTTCAGAAGGCTTTGATCAGTATGTTGAATCAGAAGGCTGGAACAAGCTTGATGAGCAGACTGGTGACTTCACACAGGATGGCGGACAGAAAGTTATGGAGTCATACTGCAAATCATATCAGGGCAAGTTCAATGTAGTTGTCTGCCAGAATGATAATGAAGCTTTCGGTGCTATTGATGCTATGAAGGCAGCAGGCGTTTCATACGGTACTGACGGAGACGTTATCGTAATGTCATTTGATGCATGCAAAGCCGGACTTCAGATGGTTCTTGACGGATCTATCAATGCAGACTTCCAGTGCAACCCTCTTCAGGGACCTGATTGCGCTAAAATCGTTAAGAGTCTTGCAAATGGCGAAGATGTTCAGAAGCAGACATTCATGGCTGAGCCTTGGTACTCACATGATGATACAGTAAAGAGCGTAAGCTACACGAACGCTGCAAGTGCAGATGTTACAGAAGATATGATCGTTGTAGATCAGGCTACTGTAGATGCAGGATATTGATCTTAAGATCAAAAATAAATATTTGAACTAACACTGAAGAAGGGCGGCGCCCGTTCGCTCGGATGCCGCCCCTCTTTTTGTAGAACTGGATGAAAATAAAATGGAAGAGACGAAAATGGATAAAGAGAAGAAAGTACTTATATCAATGAAAAATATCGTCAAGACCTTCCCGGGTGTCGTTGCACTCGATAATGCCAGTCTTACTCTTCATGAAGGCGAGATACACGCACTGATGGGCGAAAATGGCGCAGGAAAGTCTACGATCATAAAGTGCCTGACAGGTGTATATGAACGTGACAGCGGTGAAGTGCATATGGATGGTGTCGATGGAAATATCTTCAATCATTCAACTATGGATGCACAGAAGATAGGTATCGCTACTGTATATCAGGAAGTCAATCTTTGTTCGAATCTGTCGGTCGCTGAAAATCTTTTTATCGGCCGCGAACCGAAAACAAAACTTCATACGATAAACTGGCGTGTCATGAACAGAATGGCACGGGAACTTATGGATCGCCTTAAGATAGAAGTCGATGTGACTCAGACGCTGGAACACTATTCGATTGCTATCCAGCAGATGATAGCAATCGCGCGTGCGGTCGATATGAATGCAAGGGTACTCATACTTGATGAACCTACATCGTCACTTGATGATAATGAAGTAGAAAAGCTGTTCGGGATGATGAGAGGGCTGCGGGAAAAAGGTGTAGGTATCATATTTGTCACACATTTTCTTGATCAGGTATATGAAGTATGTGACAGGATAACCGTTATGAGAAACGGAACCTTTGTAGGAGACTACACAGTATCGGAACTCCCACGTGTGAAACTTGTCGCAGCTATGCTTGGAAAGGATTTCGACGATCTTTCAGCAATAAAGAATGAGAATACAAAGGCAGAACATGGCGATATCCTTTATAAGGGTGAGAACCTCAGCCACAAGGGTACGATAAAGCCGTTTGATTTTGAGATAAGAAAAGGTGAAGTAGTAGGTCTGGCAGGACTCCTGGGGAGCGGACGAAGTGAACTTGTACGCTGCGTATACGGTGTAGATAATTCACAGACAGGCGAAGCTTCTATGGAAGGGAAACCGCTGAAAAATAAGTCAGCTATAGTCTCTATAAAAGCCGGTATGGGATTCCTTCCGGATGACAGAAAGCTTGACGGATGTATCGCAGGTCTTTCGATAAGAGAGAATATCTGCATAGCTCTTCAGGCGAGAAACGGGATATTCAAGAAGATCCCGCTGTCAAAGCAGAATGAGATTGCTGATAAATATATCAAGCTTCTGAACATAAAGACAGCTTCGAAAGAGACACTTCTTGGACAGCTGTCCGGCGGTAATCAGCAGAAAGTCATATTAGCCAGATGGCTCGCTACAGATCCTAAACTCCTTATACTTGATGAGCCTACAAGAGGTATTGATATCGGAACGAAGACCGAGATACAGAAACTCGTACTTCAGCTGGCAAGTCAGGGAATGAGCGTTATATTTATCTCATCAGAGATCGATGAAATGCTTCGTACATGTTCAAGGATGCTGATCATGAGAGATGGTCAGAAGGTCGGAGAACTTGATTCAAATGATGTTGAACTTACACAGCAGAGCGTCATGGGCGCCATCGCGGGAGGTGAATCATAAAATGTGGAATAAAATAAAGAAACAACCGCTTTTTATACCGCTGCTTATGCTCTTATTTGTGCTTCTCATCAATCTGTTCAAGGATCCGTCTTTCTTCAAGATAGCGGTCAAGAATGGTGTGCTTTATGGACGTATCATAGATGTCCTCAACAGAGGAAGTGAGATAGCGATCCTTGCAGTAGGGCAGACACTTGTTGTCGCGGTATCAGCAGGAACAGATATTTCAGTAGGATCAGTAATGTCACTTGCAGCATGCGGTGGATGTATGGTTCTTGCCGGGTATGGAAATACTTCCGTGACGGGGATCATAGTACCGATAGCAGTAGGAATCGTGGTGGGTCTCATTTTCGGACTTGTCTGCGGAGCTATCAATGGTGCGATGGTCGCAAAGCTCAAGATACAGCCTATGGTAGCGACACTTATCTTATTTACCGCAGCACGCGCGATAGGACTCCTGCTTTGCAACAACCAGATCATATATATCCGTTACAATCCCTATCAATATCTTGGAAATTTCCTGCCGGGCGTTCCAATCCCGACACCTATACTTGTTACGATACTGATAATCATAATCGCGCAGATCGTACTTAAGAAAACATCGCTTGAGACATATATACAGTCAGTCGGCATCAACAGCCGTGCATCAAAGATATGCGGAATCAATTCTGACGCGATATGTCTTATATGCTACGCGATATGCGGACTTTGCGCAGGCGCAGCCGGAATGATAGCTTCGTCAAGGATATATTCAGCAGATTCAAATAATATCGGTCTCAACTATGAAATGTATTCGATACTTGCGGTTGCACTTGGCGGCAATTCTCTTGCAGGCGGCAAATTCAACATTGCAGGTTCGATAGTGGGAGCCTATACGATTCAGGCGATCATGACAACACTTCTTGCTATGGGCGTTTCGACGGATCAGTCTCCGGTCATCATGGCGATAATCATAGTTATAATAGTAGTCATTCAGTCTCCTGTATTTAAGGACTGGTTCATAACCCGCAGAAAGAGAGCGGCGGCGAAGAAGGAGGCGGCAGTGTGATGACGGCGAAAATGAAAAAGACCGGAAGTGCCGGCAAAAAGATTAATGGTAACAACCTTCTTCTAATGATCACGATACTTCTGTTTGTCGGGATGTACGTGGTAGGGTGTGTAATGTATTCAGGTAAAGGTTTTACGCATCTGCAGACATTCTTAAATATCCTTATCACAAATGCAAGCCTTATCTGTGTGGCGACAGGAATGACGTGTGTAATGCTGACAGGTGGAATAGATATCTCTGTCGGTTCACTCATAGCTATGGACTGTATGATACTTGCAGATGGTATGGCAAATAAGAATATGAGTGCTATCGAAGTAGTTACGATCGTAATGGTGATCGGTGTTGTATGGGGACTTGTCCAGGGATATCTCGTATGCTATCTGGACATTCAGCCATTTATAGTCACGATGGCGGGAATGTTCTTTGGACGAGGAATGACAGCGGTCATTAATACTAATCAGGTCTCAATAACAGAAAAGATAAATCCTATTTTCTATAAATGGGCAAATACAAAGATCGTACTTCCGGAATTCCTGGGATATATGGGTAAGAAGAAAATGATAGCTCCATTTATCAGACCGACGGTCATCATGGCGATAGTAGTAGTCGCTCTCATCTATATCGTTCTGAAATATACTAAATTCGGCAGAGTTCTGTATGCTGTAGGAGGTAACGAAACGAGTGCGGTAATGATGGGACTTAATGTAAAGAAGACGAAGATGGAAGCATATGTACTTTCTTCTGCACTATGTTCATTTGGTGGTATCCTGTATTGCATGAACACGATGAAAGGATATGTGCAGCAGGCAAAAGGACTTGAGATGGATGCCATTGCCGCGGCTGTTATCGGCGGAACTCTCCTTACGGGCGGTGTCGGAAATGTATGGGGAACACTTGTAGGTGTATTGATCACAGGAACGATCAATGCTCTTGTCATGACAAATGGAAAACTGCTTTCAAGCTGGGCTAATATTATGACCGCTGCACTGCTATGCGTGTTCATACTCCTTCAGGCGGTATTCGCATATATCAAGAGTAGAAGAGAAAGTTGATTGATGCTGCAATAAGTTATTATTGCGATATGATGCGATGTATTTCTTCGCTCAATTCGTTGGCTTTCGACATTTACACCATATTTTGACTTTAGTATATGAGGGCTGTTAGAATAAGCTTGTCAGTGATCTGAACAATGCTTTGACTATCAGTCCTTAAAACTTATTACATGGAGATGATCTGATGCTGAAAGTTTTTCTTGTGGAAGACGAATATATCATTCGCGAAGCAATCCGAAAAACAGTGAACTGGGAAAAAGAGGGATATGAACTCGTCGGAGAAGCAGGCGATGGGGAACGTGCATATCCGCTTATACTGAATACGCAGCCTGATATCCTTATAACTGATATAAGGATGCCTTTCATGAACGGACTTGAACTGTCCAGACTTGTAAGCAAAAATCTTCCTGCAGCAAAGATCATAATACTCAGTGGATATGATGATTTTTCGTATGCGCGTGAGGCGATCAGCATAGGAGTCACTGATTATCTGCTTAAGCCGGTAAGCGGGGCAAAACTGCTCGAATCAATGAAACGGGTAGGCGAAAGCATTGAAGAGGAAAGAAAACAGAAAAGTTATCGTGATATATATGAAGCGGAGCATGAGGAAAGATTAAAGCTCGAAAAGAGCAGATTCCTGATGGATATAATAGACGGGAAACTGACGATAACAGAGATACTTGATAAAAGCAAGGAACTCGGGAAACATATGACGGCAGTGATGTATAAGATCATCCTGTTTCAGAGTATACCTACAGAAAATGCAGATCCGGGAGTGGAAGACGCAAGGAACGGACTTATGAGCCTTATCGAGGAATCGATATTCAGAAGTGGAAGTACTGAATATTATGAACTCGTCGGAGGTTCACTTTGCATAATGCTCAGCGGCAATGATGCGGAAACGATCGCTTCAGACGAGAAAGAGATAATGAATCTGATACGAAGCAGAGCGGCGGAGAAAAAAGATGAGATATATTTTACAGCGTCAGGCCCGGTAGTTGACAGGATAACAGAGATTGGTCATTCATATGAAATGGCAAGCAAGCTTTTCGCGCGCAGGTTTATGTGTGAGAAGAGTCATGAATTTTATGCATCTGATGAAGGAAACGTGGAAAAACCGGATGATGGAACAGATATAAGTGGAGAAACTGAAGCACGTATGATAAGCGATGCGGATGAAGTCGATCTTTCTACACTTCAGTTCTGGAAGACCGACAGGACGATTCTTATGAATTTTCTAAGGAGTGGTACGGAAGATGATATAGGTTCATTTGTTGAAGCTATGATAAATGATGTCGGGAGACAGAACCTCGATTCATTTATGCTGCGTCAGTATATTCTCATGGACGTCTATCTTACGGTATCAACATTTCTTGAGGCACTCGGATATCCGAAAGAACAGATTGAAGAGGCATGCGGCAATTACAAGGAGCTGCTGTCGCTTGATTCGCCAGAAAAGATGGCAGATTATCTTAAGAAGAGTCTTGCACAGACATTAAAACTTCGAGCTGATTCGTCGGAGACTCATTCGGTGACAATAATATCGGAAGCGCAGAAATATATTCTGGAGCATTATTCTGATAATGAACTGTCACTCAGTACGATAGCTGATGCTATAGGCATGAGCCCGACGCACTTAAGTCATGTTTTCAGTAAAGAGACCGGGAACACGCTTGTTGAATATATCACAAATGTGAGAATGGAAAGTGCCAAGGTGCTGCTGCGGTCGACTAATCAGACAAGTGCAGAGATAGGGATGAATGTAGGATACAGTGATCCACATTATTTCTATTACATCTTCAAGAAGACACAGAACGTAACGCCAAAGGAATTCAGAAATTCCGGGATGCAGGCTCGTGGAGATGAGGAGTGAAACCTCACAAGGATATTGTAACGCCCCTTGTAAAGAAGACCTGGTATTGAGTCTTATGACCTAGTATGGAGTCTGATGGTCGGATATGAGTTCGACATGGAGTTTGGTATGGAGCTAAAAATGAAAAAGATAAGTTTTCATAAAAATCATAAAAGCATCAGGGCAAGCATCATATCGCTTGTGCTTATGACCGTCATACCATTTCTGGTCATCGCGCTCTATGAGACGGTACTTCTTGATCAGCTTCATGTTCAATATGATCGTAATGTCCAGAATATCACGTCAGTGAATAAGTATAATACTGCATTTGAAAATAACATGAACAGCTGTATGTATTATATCATTGTTGAGACATATGACTGGTCGGAAATCAAGGATCAGGAGAGCAATAATAATCCATATTATCTTATCGATGATATGCGGCAGCATTTCAATGAGCTGAGGCAGACGACAAATAATGCAAATATCATAAATGATATTGATTCAGTCCAAAGGGTTCTAAATAATCTTGAAAAAAAAGTAGACAAGATCATGGCGAATATCAAAGAGGGCAATCATTATGATGACAATATCGAGATATTGCGTACGGATATTAATGAGATGACTGGCTTTATTCAGAACGATATCGAGAATTACATCTACCTCGAAGCCTGTGACATGGAGAAGATGAGAGAGGATATCTCGGCGCAGATGCAAAGGACGCTCATTCTGCTTCTCATCTTTATCGCCTGTGCTGCTATTGAGACACTGATCGTTTCAAGAACGATCGTTGGAAAGATAACAGACCCGATCAGCGATCTTTGCCAAAAGACACATCAGTTCGCTGATGGTGATTTTTCAGTCAGAATTGATACACCAAGCAATGTCGATGAGATCAGAACGCTTTCAGTGAGTTTTAATCAGATGGTGACGCAGATATCAGATCTTGTAGAAGACGTATGTACGGAGCAGAAGAATCTGCGTAATCTGGAACTTAAGTTGTTTCAGGCTCAGATAACACCTCATTTTCTATACAATACCCTTGACGCGATAATGTGGCTTATTGAAGCAGGAGAGAATGAACAGGCGGAAAGCATGCTCTCATCACTCTCAAATTTCTTCAGAACAAGCCTTAGCAAGGGGCGTGACTGGATCACGGTAAGAGAAGAAGAAAGTCATATCAGGAGCTATCTTGAGATTCAACAGTTCAGATACAGGGACATACTCAGGTATGAGATCAATATCCCGGAGGATATGAAACAGTTCTATCTTATGAAACTTATGCTACAGCCTATAGTTGAGAATGCGCTTTATCATGGAATCAAAAATAAGCGCTCATTAGGTCATATAATCGTGAACGGAAAGCATGAGAATGGGGAAATGATATTTACGGTCACAGATGATGGGATAGGGATGACAGAAGAAGAACTAGATCATATGAGGAAGCTCATCTCAGGAGAAGTGACTAATGGAGAAAGCGATTCAGGCGGGTTCGGAATATCAAATGTTGAACAGCGGATACAGCTTAATTACGGTGAGAAATATGGGATTCATGTGAGCAGTACATATGGCAAAGGCACATGTGTAACACTGAATATACCTGAAGTAGATGATCCGGAGAAGATACATGACAGCGTAGAGAACAGATCATCAGTCAGAATAAATAAGTGATTTGGTGAGGCAAGGCAGCATAGGGAACGGATCGATAACTTGAATTAATAAGTGATTTGGTGAGGCAAGAGTCTGGCGGCTGCCCGGAGATTATCTGCGAAGATAGTATAGAGATGTGGGGAGATACGATGGAAGGGGTGCGAAATGATATGTAAAAAAAATCGTCTGCTGGCGGTAATGATTGCGGGTGCGATGATGATCATCGGCGGATGCGGAACAGAAAATAAAGATGTGTTGGAAGAGTCTACTCTTTCGAATCCGGCAGCTATAACGATAGGATTTGCACAGGTAGGAGAAGAATCTGACTGGAGACGGGCGAATTCTAAATCGATATGTGATACGTTTTCCGCGGAGAACGGATACAATCTTATATATGTGGATTCGGAAAATGACCCAGAAAAGCAGATGTCTGCAGTACGAAAGTTCATTCAGGAAGGGGTGGATTATATCGTACTGGAGCCAATTGTCGAAGATGGATGGGATAATATCTTAAGTGAAGTGAAAGAAGCCGGAATACCGCTCATTATCGCGGACAGGTCGGTATCGGTAAGTGACGATTCGCTCTACAGTGCGTGGGTTGGTTCGGATGCTCTGCTCGAAGGAGAAAGGGCGTGTGAATGGCTGAATGCGTATGCAGAATCAGAGAATATAGATCCGGAAGATATCAGGATCGTTAATATTATGGGAACTGAAGGATCTTCAGTGCAGATAGGGCGTGATAATGCACTTCATAATGCTGTGAAGAAGTATGGATGGTCATTTCTTGGTGCAGAGCCCGGGGAGTTTACACAGGCAAAGGGCAAGGAAGCTATGGAGCAGCTGCTCAAAAAATATCCGGAACTTAACGTTGTATACTGCGACAATGATAATGAGGCATATGGTGCAATAGATATCCTTCAGAATGAGGGGAAAAAGATCGGCAGCGATATCGAGGCAGGAGAGATCATGATCATCAGCTTTGATGCTTCTAATGGCGGACTCGAGTGTGTGAAAAACGGTCAGATCTCGTGCAACTGTGAAGATAACCCGCTTCTCGGACCGAAGATAGAAGAGATATTGAAAAAACTTGAAGCAGGAGAAACGGTCGAAAAGAAACAGTATGTGGATGAACAGATATTTGCAATAAAGTCAGATGTAACATCCGTCACTGTGCGTGGTAAAGAATACCCGGTGGTGAACGTCACCGATGAGCTTCTGAAGAAGAGGGTTTATTGATATCTTTACCGATGAGCTCCTGAAGAAGAGGGTTTGTTGATATCTTTACCGATGAGCTCCTGAAGAAGGTTTGTTGATATCTTTTACGGATTCTCTTTCGATTATGGATTCATCGAACTCGTAAGATGCATCAAATCCTGGATCGTGGATCAGTCTTATCAAATTTGTTGCAGCAGTCTCACCGAGTTTCTCCATGGGATGGGGAAAAGAAGTGAGTTTTATCCCACCGTATTTTGCAAGATCTGAATTATCGATACTGACAATAGACAGGTCGTCAGGCACTTTTATTCCGAATTCATCAAGGATACGGATGAGCGCTCTGGCGACTTCGTCGTTATAGCAAAGTACTCCAGTGCAGTCGCGCAGACGTTCCTTGAGCTTGCTGCCGATATCCTCTATGTGGCGGACATCCTCAGTATCAATCCAGATAACGTGCGGAGTATCATATGCAAGTCCGGCTTCGCTCATTGCGCGGCAGTAGCCGCTGTACCTTTTATTTCCCTGACCATCATCTGCTTTGAATATACCACCGATGATGCGATGTCCTTTTGAAATCAGGTATTTAGTAGCGCGATATCCGGCACGCGCGTCATTCATCGTGACGTGTGGAGCCTTGATCCAGGAATAATAGCTGTTTATAAAGATAAGAGGGATGTTTCTACGCTGAAGTTCACGGAACAGCGGTCTGTTCATGTTAGGCAGACTGCTTTTTGTTGCCTCGATTATTATACCTGAGACATCATGACGTTTTAATATATCTTCGAGCACATGCCCCTCACGTTCAGGTTCATTATTGGTAAATGAGATCTGAACCGTATAACCGTTCTTTGACAGCACATCTTCTATTCCACGTATTGTGTTGGGGAAAATATACGTATCGACATATGTCGTGATGACGGCAATATGGGCACAACGCATACGGCGGATCTTTTCAGGATCGCAGACGTAGGTTCCGCTTCCACGGTGACTTTCAAGGATCTCTTCATTTATAAGTATATTGATACTGTGTCTTATCGTCTGTCGACTGAGACAGAACATACGGCAAAGTTCATTTTCTGAATAGATTTTCTGACCTGGGATCAGCTTATGGCTGGTCACCTGATATCTGAGCCAGTCTGAAACCTTTATATATTCAGGGACATTTTCTTTATTCATGATTACCTCTGCAACATGACGCTACGAATTGCTTTGCGCAACTTCTGTAAACACTCGTAATTCACTGATTTTCTACGTAAATCGCTACGATCTGCGGTGCTTTTCCGCAGATTTATCGTCTGTTTAGGCGTGTCATAAGGTCGTTCTGCGATGAGACTTCAAGTCGCATTGTTCATTGCAAGCATGGTCAATGTAACTTGCAGTCGTATAAGAATGACTTTTGACACTTACATCATAATATTACAATTAGTGCTGTTAGTGCTACTAGTGCTGTTAGTACTATCAGTGCTATCAGTGCTATCAGTGCTATCAGTGCTATCAGTGCTGTTAGAATATTAGTGATGTTAGTGATATTTGTGCAAAACAGATATCTATACTGATATTCTATATTATAGACTTTTTTTTGCAACACTATAAATGTTCTCGCAAATTGCATTACATAGCGAGTAAAGATGGATTCCTGATGTACTTTTTGATGAGACAGTACTGGTTTACATAACTAAACCGCATCACTGGGGCAAGATCATTTCATATTTCGTGTAGGTAAAATATAAAAATATTCAATTTTACAGTACCTGTAGGAATCTGCCTCATTTATACTGTATTTTTTCATCAAGAAATGATTACGATAAAATGCGATACAGTATCTACAGAAAAAGTCAGCTCCTATACTGTAATTAAAAAAACATTAAGGGGGTCTGTTTCCAAAAATTGCAGTAATTG
>OBMA010000307.1_pt1 | contig 28404 bp, 15 predicted proteins | sample 1539141 | NCBI WGS metagenome assembly OBMA01 (sample SAMEA3991484, study PRJEB22521) | metagenome | biome: anthropogenic terrestrial biome; feature: sewage plant; material: raw primary sludge | place: Sweden | collected 2012-09-26
GTTGGAGGCCAAAATCAAATCGATCGAAAGGTGAAGAGAAGTCGAGAAAATGACTTTTTTCTTCATCCAACTGATCATTTGAATTTTTTACCGAACAATATCATTTGCAACTGGTCATACATGGAAATAACACCAGCTCCAGCAACACTTCTCAAGATATTTGCCCCGCAGCCTTTGAACAATGACCCTACACCTTCAGAAGCTACGATTTTTTTGAGACAATCTATAGCACCGTTGTACTTTACTGCTTGACCTGAAGTCATCATCATTCTTCTTCTCACTGTGTCTAATGGATAAGAACATGTTGAGGCACCTGTAGTGACCACCCATCCCAATAAAAATGAAGCCAAGAATGAACCATCTAATGAACCAGTTAGCACCAGTGGCTTGAGAGAATCAAACATACCGAAATATAGTCCTCTATAAACCACGATACCCACTACTGATGGCATGAATCCTCTGTATAATCCTGCGATACCATCCGATTTCAAGGTCTTTTTATAAACATCAGTCAACCCATTGAATTGGCGAGCGCCACCCTTTTTCGACGATTTTGCATCAGCAGCAAGTCTGGTTCTGGCAAAATCTAAAGAATAAACAAATAGTAACGAAAGAGCACCAGCTGCACCACCAGAAGCCAGATTACCTGCAAGCCATTTACCATAGCCTTCCTCTTTCTTGAAACCAAACATCAACTTAATCTTATCTTTGAAGGCGAAGTTCAAAGCTTGAGTGGGAAAATAACGAATAACATTGGCAGTATTTCCTCGCCAAAAGGATATTAGTCCCTCTTGCTTTGCAGTTCTCTTGAAACAATCCACGATACCGGAATACTTTTTATCTAAAGTTCCTTGCTTGATCATTTCATCTTGATTTTGGATCAAGATCTTGACTCTTTCGATTGGTGAGGCAGCAGTTTTAGCGATGGCCGCACTCACACCACCCATTAAGAAATTAATGGCAAAGTTTGTTTCTTGTTGCTTAGCGTCGCTACTCATTGTTTCTCAAGGCACAGTATATCACTTCAGGTAAACCGTCTTCAATTGAGTTAATTATACTCACACCACTTCTTTAGTCTTTCTATCTGAAATCATTCAAGCGCACTTTAGATGCACTTCAACGCCTAATGAAAAGAACAATGGAAAACCCTTCTCGAGAAATCTTATATGTAATTTGAAGGCAACCAAACAATGAAAAAGAAAAAAAAAAAAAAAAAGGAAAAACTTTATTTCAAAATTCGTCAACCCACTAAGGGTAATACAAGTTCGTCTCATTTCCTTTTTTACACCCATGCATTTTGTCATCCAGACATTACGCATTTTCCGTGAAGATTTTTTTTCTTCGTTTCGTTTAATATCCGTTCTCGGTGAGGAGGCCATTGGAAGCATGTCTTCCGCTTAGCACCAGACTGAGAGAGAGTGCGATGCTTAGCGTAATTTTGGTTGCCTCTTCGAATTGCTCCTGACAGTGTACTATACGCTGGCCGGGGCCGTGGCAATCCCTGGGTAGCAGCTGGCATGGACTCCTTTCACGAATCCTGCCAGACTAGGGCGGTCTCAGTTGGAAGCCGTCTTCCTTGCAAACTACGATAGGCATCGACCTAACTTCTCTGAGGGGGAAACAAAAATATAGGTTTGGACAGTGATCAACAGAGAATACAAGGTAACTATTGATTTTACGCTTCACATAGAAAGTTGATTAAGAACTCCAAAGCAAAAATGTATGTGATGCAGTGAATAATGAATCTATGAAAGTTTATCAGGAATAAGATAGAATTGTTATAATAACTCCCTCTTGAGGAATGCGAGTTTGATGAGTTATCACCTGAAACACCAGCGTTATTGAAAAGTGATATGGGTAATATATGCCAAGAACGATACTGTGTTCCATTTGCATCATGAATATGCTAGTGAAGCCAGATGTTTCTATAATCGGAGTTTTAGCACTAAAAGGCAAAAGAGGAAACTTGTGGAAGAATTTTTTTTCTGTGCAGTTTACCATTAAGATATTTATAGCGATAAGTGAGACCATTAATATGAGTATTCAATACGAGAACCAGTTACGTGATAAAAGTTACTCGAGCTGCTGCAGTATCCAGCATACATAATAACCATGTCATTTTTCTATAGCGAGTTTTAAAGTGTCTACCACCGCAATTTCTATCTTTCGACGCGAATAGACTTTTTCCTTCTTACAGAACGATAATAACTAACATGACTTTAACAGGGCTAATTTACGTACTCAAAAGAGACTTGCCGCTTCTGTCGTCGGTGTCGGTAAGAGAAAGGTTTGGTTAGATCCAAATGAAACCTCTGAAATTGCTCAAGCCAACTCCAGAAACGCCATTAGAAAATTGGTTAAGAACGGTACCATCGTAAAGAAGGCCGTTACCGTCCACTCTAAATCCAGAACCAGAGCCCATGCTCAATCTAAGAGAGAAGGTCGTCACAGTGGTTACGGTAAGAGAAAGGGTACCAGAGAAGCCCGTTTACCATCCCAAGTTGTCTGGATCAGAAGATTACGTGTCTTGAGAAGATTATTGGCCAAGTACCGTGACGCTGGTAAGATTGACAAGCATTTGTACCACGTTTTGTACAAGGAATCCAAGGGTAACGCCTTCAAGCACAAGAGAGCTTTGGTTGAACACATTATTCAAGCTAAGGCTGATGCTCAACGTGAAAAGGCTTTGAACGAAGAAGCTGAAGCTAGAAGATTGAAGAACAGAGCTGCTCGTGACAGAAGAGCTCAAAGAGTTGCTGAAAAGAGAGACGCTTTGCTAAAGGAAGACGCTTAATTGATTACAAATAATTAGCTAAGAAATTACGTACCTTCTCATTGTTCTATATATGTTTTATTTTCTCTAAAATGTACCAAATACAATAATAGTTTCAAAGGAGCAGGGAAAGAAACTAACGTGAAGGAGACTGTTCGTAGAATAAATGAATATTGATTAAAATTTTCTGAAAAAAAGAGTAATGAAGTCTTAGTCATCGCTAATGTACCGTAGGTGAGTTCTGAAAGGAGGCGGGTTCTTGTTTTAACGTAGCTTGTCTAGTCCTTTATGGCATCGTGTAAAATTGGTATATATTCAGAACACCCAGGAGTGAATTGATTTGCTGCTATAGGGGGAAATAAGATGTAACGATATTTTTTGTACTGAATTTCTTTGATGATACTGCCAGGATTGAGAGTTTGGTTGCCACATGTACGCTTAGGACACTCATGACTATCACTCCTGTGTATCGCTTCCATGTCGTATACCCACTGGCCGATTCTCACCCTCTGCATTGTACGATATTACTAGTATTGCTTGTTTCAGAGGATACTAAGGGGCAAGAATTTTCACTAATACACTACCAGTTTATGATAGCTTATCTACATCCTTTTACTGCAAAATTATTCTGGATTTGCAAAAGTTCGGCTTCACTATCAAAGCGAAAGGTGACCTTTTTATCGTACCTTTAAGAAAGATAGGCATAAACAATACTGTGTGGCAGGAAAAGATTTGATGAAGACCAAAAACAGCATCGAAGTGCTTTGCTACGATTTCTTTTTTTACTCTCCGGTTATTTTGAGGTATCTTGTCATTATATCTTTAAATTTATATATTTCTTTTCCCAGCTTTTAAGCGTTCACTGGAATTGCCCATATGTTCACTAAATATAAAACTGATTATTCTCTCCTCTATATTGTCATCTCGGCAGAAAAGCTACTTTTAAATAAGTTTTAAACACCAGTTTTCTGCAATGATAAAAATAGCTACTTTGGATAGAGGCTGAGGCCTAACTAGTTGGAAGAAACTACTTAGGGATCCTTTGTACGGGAAACTTTTTTCCGCTGTTGTAATTGTATCATTGTCGTTGTTCATTTTTCAAATCCAGGCAATGAGGAAGTTTTGAACCAAAAAAAATAAAACCGAAAACAGAGCAACTTTAATTATAGTACGGCATATAAGGAAAACAAATCCAGAATTCAATAAAAGAATACAATACTTTCGAACACATATCTCACGCTGATAACACCCTAGCAAGTATGCTTTTCTTCTCCTTTTTCAAGACTTTAGTTGACCAAGAAGTGGTCGTAGAGGTATGTTCATAATGATTTACATCGGAATTCCCTTTGATACAAGAAAACTAACGGGTATCGTACATCAATTTTTGAAAAAAGTCAAGTACTAACGTTTGTTTACCCCTGTTTATTGTGTTTCCACTCAGTTAAAAAACGACATTGAAATAAAAGGTACACTACAATCAGTTGACCAATTTTTGAATCTGAAACTAGACAACATATCATGCACAGATGAAAAAAAATATCCACACTTGGGTTCCGTAAGGAATATTTTTATAAGAGGTTCAACAGTCAGGTACGTTTACTTGAATAAGAACATGGTAGATACGAATTTGCTACAAGACGCTACCAGAAGGGAGGTAATGACTGAAAGAAAATAAGAATTATGCAGTCTATCCTCATGGCATTTTTTCTCATTAGTTTTTTACACGAGTATCATTTTAGGATATTGAGATTATATGTATATGTATATATGTAGGCCATAAGATGATTCAACGGTTTGTATTAATTATCCGGTTCCGAGCGTTAGGAGAAATAACTTGGTGTGATATCTGTCAAGTGGTCATCCAAAATTTTTTTGGCCAGAGCGTAAGCTACGTAGACTGATGAGGAATTCTTTTTTTTTGCCCCATTTTATCCCAAGAAATTCATTATGAGGTTTTGTTTTGTTTTACTAAATGCGCTTGATGGAAAAGCGAATGTCATGAAATGCAGATCAACACTCCAATAAAAAAGTAAATGTTTTTAAAGAAGTATATCACGCTACAAAAATTCATAAGCACTATATTTCGAACGTTAACCTAAATCTCTCCCACTAAGAAAATGGATAGAAATGTATATGAAGCCTGCAGCAATATAATTAAGGAATTTGGAACACATGTAGTGAGCGCCGATGAAGTACTCGCAGAAAAGATAGATAATGCTGTTCCTATACCGTTCAAAACAAGGGAGGAGATAGATGCCGACGTGGAAAAAGATAGAAACGAAGGAGTTTTCGAAGGTAATATCATTCCTGATATCGACCTACGTGTAGTACACTACTACGCCACGCAGTTGTGTCTAAATAAGTATCCTCATTTGATTAACGCCTTTGATGAGACAAGCCTTATAACATTGGGTTTACTCATCGAAAAGTGGGTAAAAGACTATCTAACCAGCATCCAGACAGAACAGGGAAGGCAAAGTAAGGTAATCGGGAAGGGGCCATGCGAATTCATATCAAAACATATTGATTATAGGCATGCGCCAGGTAATATCTGAATGTAGCAAAAACCTGGCTTTTGCGGCTGGGGAGGATGGAAGGCTTTTGTAGGCTATTATCTACTCGAGGAAGGAACGTTAGAATATCTCCATTTTTCACGCAAAATGTGGTTCTGAGTTAATGCGTGTGCTGAAGCATAACATGAGTTATTCCCTGTATGTATGTACAGTATTTCAATTTCGCAGACCGTGGGTTACATATGTGAGCGATTAGGAAGTAGTGAAGTAATTATGGCAAGTCTAGAGGTCCGGCTGATCCCTTGCGGTGCTGAAGTAACGAAACCGCGCGCATATCTTTTGGAAGAGATTAATTTGCACTGAATTTTCAAACTTAATTAGCGAGAAGAAGTAGATGCATTTCAATTATGCCAAAAGCAGTATTTATTACTTCTTATAGAATATATAATCACTTACGCTCAGTTAGTGTACCCACTTACGTATTAAATGACGTACTTTTTTTTGTCCTCTTCTGTAGCTTTTTTTCACTTTGAAAAATTTAGCGCTGAGTTCTTCCAAAGACGTCAAATCACCTACTATAGTTAAAAACATATTACTTATACTAGTTCTAGCACTTCCTTTTATCTACACTGTAATCCGAAGAATACACTATAAGGATGGCTAGAAGAAAGAATTTCAAAAAAGGGAACAAGAAGACTTTTGGTGCTCGTGATGACTCGAGAGCTCAAAAAAACTGGTCTGAACTGGTAAAGGAAAATGAAAAATGGGAAAAATACTATAAGACTTTAGCTCTTTTCCCAGAAGATCAATGGGAAGAATTTAAAAAGACATGTCAAGCTCCACTTCCTCTAACTTTTAGAATTACAGGTTCTAGAAAGCATGCCGGTGAGGTCCTGAATTTGTTTAAAGAAAGACATCTACCAAACTTGACTAATGTTGAGTTTGAAGGTGAGAAGATTAAGGCCCCTGTAGAATTACCTTGGTATCCAGACCATCTTGCTTGGCAATTGGACGTTCCTAAGACGGTTATTAGAAAGAATGAACAATTCGCAAAAACTCAGAGATTTTTAGTTGTTGAAAATGCCGTTGGTAATATCTCAAGACAAGAAGCCGTTTCAATGATTCCTCCAATCGTTCTAGAAGTAAAACCCCATCACACTGTTTTGGATATGTGTGCTGCTCCTGGCTCCAAAACTGCTCAATTAATCGAAGCCTTGCACAAGGATACAGATGAACCATCTGGTTTCGTTGTAGCTAATGATGCCGATGCCAGAAGATCTCATATGTTGGTTCACCAATTGAAGAGATTGAACAGTGCCAACTTGATGGTTGTCAACCATGACGCCCAATTCTTCCCACGTATCAGATTACATGGCAACTCAAATAACAAGAATGATGTTTTAAAATTTGACAGAATCCTGTGTGACGTTCCATGTTCTGGTGATGGTACCATGAGGAAAAATGTTAATGTTTGGAAAGACTGGAACACACAAGCAGGTCTTGGTTTGCATGCTGTTCAGCTGAATATATTAAACAGGGGTTTGCATCTTCTAAAGAACAACGGTAGATTGGTTTACTCAACCTGTTCTTTAAATCCTATTGAAAATGAAGCGGTTGTTGCCGAAGCGTTAAGAAAGTGGGGTGACAAGATTAGATTAGTTAACTGTGATGATAAGCTTCCTGGCCTAATAAGATCCAAGGGTGTATCCAAATGGCCTGTCTATGACAGAAATTTGACTGAGAAAACCAAAGGAGACGAAGGTACACTAGATAGTTTCTTTTCACCATCTGAAGAAGAGGCATCGAAATTCAATTTACAAAATTGTATGAGGGTTTATCCTCACCAACAAAACACAGGCGGATTTTTCATTACTGTTTTCGAAAAAGTCGAAGATAGTACTGAGGCGGCTACAGAGAAACTATCTTCTGAAACCCCAGCTCTAGAGTCTGAAGGACCTCAAACAAAGAAAATAAAGGTAGAAGAAGTCCAAAAGAAAGAAAGACTACCACGTGACGCGAACGAAGAGCCTTTTGTTTTCGTTGATCCACAGCACGAAGCTTTAAAAGTTTGTTGGGATTTCTACGGCATCGATAATATTTTCGACAGAAACACTTGTTTAGTGCGTAACGCCACTGGTGAACCAACAAGAGTAGTTTACACTGTGTGTCCAGCATTGAAGGATGTTATTCAAGCGAATGACGATAGGTTGAAGATTATTTATTCTGGTGTAAAATTGTTTGTCTCTCAAAGAAGTGATATCGAATGTTCATGGAGAATCCAAAGTGAATCATTGCCAATAATGAAACACCATATGAAATCTAATAGAATTGTTGAAGCTAATTTAGAGATGTTAAAACACTTGTTAATCGAATCTTTCCCTAACTTTGACGACATTCGTTCGAAGAACATCGATAATGATTTTGTTGAAAAGATGACAAAATTAAGCTCTGGTTGCGCCTTTATTGATGTGTCAAGAAATGACCCTGCCAAAGAAAACTTATTCTTGCCTGTGTGGAAAGGCAACAAGTGTATCAATTTGATGGTTTGTAAAGAAGATACTCATGAGCTATTATATAGGATCTTTGGTATTGATGCGAATGCCAAGGCTACTCCAAGCGCTGAAGAAAAAGAAAAAGAAACGACTGAATCTTCCGCAGAAACTACTACCGGCACCTCTACTGAAGCTCCTAGCGCTGCTAATTGATAGTTATCGTCTTTCTTATCCCCTCCACTGTAAAGTAAATGTATATTATTAAAAGGCAAAAATAAGAATATAATACTTCAGTAATGAGCCTTTTTTGTTTGGTCTTGTTACTTCTTTTTTACTTCAATTTTTTTTTTTTTTTTTGGATAGTAAATAATGCACTTTTGACTGGATCTTGAGTATTTAGTTGAATTGAAATTAAAGATACAGTGTATAAAAAAATTATACAAAAAATAAAGGAAACTTGTATATTGAAAATAGGATTGCTAATACATGGATTGAGACTGAGAATTTTAGCATCTTCATATCCAGATATTCGTAGGAATAACAAAGTTTTAGTGACCCAAGGTATAAATTGCGAAAGACCTGCGGAGTTGGCGGCGAACACTGACTTTTTGGGCATCAACAAAGGAATCAACTACAACTTTGATAGCTCTATCCAAATCATAAGAAGACACAAATTCAGATAGTCTCATTTTAGCAAAAGATTCTGCAATTCTTAGAATAGATTCTAAATGACGAACAGTGATTGGAAACGAACCTGTAGAAATACTTTCTCTTCTCAAATCCGCATATACCCTGCTAACCTTATCCATATCCATCTGATGCAATTTAGGGTATATTTTTGTCCTCGCATAGTGAATATATTTCATCAATAATTCCTGTGGAATAGGCGAGATCTCTTCCTCCTTCTTCCTTTGTCTTTGAAGTCTTCTTTGCCTTGCATTAAGCTGCTCATTTATTTCATCTTCTCCTTGTTCTATCGCCGATTCGCCATTATTTTTAAGCTCTTCGCCTTCTCGATCTTCATCGTTTTCTGGATGGGATCTTACATGAGAATCGACAACAAATGTAGCCAATCTTTCGTCTGCCTCTTCATCAACAAGGTCTCTGACAACACATAAAATATCAAATCTAGAAAGAATAGGCTCGGTCAAACTGACATTCTGAGCTAAAGGCAAGGTTGAATTATATCTACCACCATTAGGATTTGCCGCAGCAATAATTGAGCAGCGCGCTTGTAATGTAGTAACAATACCGGCCTTGGAAATGGAAATACTTTGCTGTTCCATAGCCTCATGAATAGATGTACGATCCTGATCGTTCATCTTATCGAATTCATCAATTAAACAAACACCCTTATCAGCCAATACTAGCGCCCCCCCTTCTAAGGTCCATTCTTTAGTAATAGGATCTTTTCTGACGGATGCTGTCAGACCGACAGCCGAAGCACCCTGACCAGTTGCAAAGACCGCTCTATGCGCTGTTTTCTCGACGTATTTTAAGATTTGAGATTTGGCAGTACCTGGATCACCTAATAATAACACATTGATATCACCACGAATAGAATGTTTTCCATTGACGTTTTTTGGAACACCTCCAAATAATGAGCACGCGACTGCAGTTTTAATATCTCTATGACCATAGATAGACGGTGCCATCGATGATATAATTTTATCAATTATACCACGATCCCTAGAAATCTTTCTAAATTCACGTTCTTCTTCTTCAGTCCAACTGAAAACATCCAACCCTTCTTCGCCTTCGTTAGCTGTATTGCCCTCTCTTCTTTTTATAGAATTTGCCTCGATAATTGTTGCAAAAACGGGGAATCCGTTCTTTGCATTCAAGTTACCATCGTAGTTATTTTTGTAGATGCCGGTAACTTCTACCTCTTCACCTGGCTTGGATACATCTACCAAATCCGCCAACAAAATGACTTCTCTATGTCTTGGTAGACGGCCTGGAGGAACGGTTCCGGGAGCTTCCTGGAGCGTAACCCTTTGATAATTTCGGTACACAGTTTTTTCTCCATTGACTCTAAAGGGACCTTTTGATTTGCAGTTTGTACAGAATGAGATTCTAATTTCTTCATTAGAATCTTGAAAAAATGGGCCCAAAATGGAGCCACATTTCAAACAATTGAATTTGACATATTTTAATTGAGGGAAGACTCCTGTTCTTCTTGTCACCACCCCAGTGACGCGTACTAGAGAGGACAAATTAGACTCACGCAATTCACGTAAACTGTATATTGTTGGAAAATCAGAGATTCTTACGTGAATTTCGGAGTGAATACGGGCATAATCTGGGTAATGTAATTCTGTTGCCTCCATAGCCACGAGATCGAATATTTTCAACATTTCTTCTGGACATTTAGCTAAAAATAGTGCCAGGATGGCTTTGGACTCCGCTAAGTGTCTATAATTAACCTCCAAAGATTCAGAATTCATTTCACCTAATGTTCTAATACGTGCACCATATACAGAACGACCCGTTTCATCTGTATATTCCAGCAGGAATGATTTTAACTCTCTGGCAATAGTTCTTGAGACATTAGGTTGTGTTATCCATTCCGAGTAACTGTTAGCCTTAACGTTACTCAGAGATTCTAAAGTAAGTTCTTCTCTTAATGGGTCAATGTCCATGTCACTCAATAGATCGTCATCACTATTCTCTAAGTCCTCATACTGCCTTCTCCTTCTTCGTCTTTGCACAGGAAGGCCCATTTCATCAAGTTGCGCTGCACCTTCTTGTTCTTCGTCCTCGTCATCTATGTAGGCAACATTTCTCAATAGCCTATCTCTTTCATTTAGTTGAGCATCAATGCGGCGACGTTCGCTTAAAGATAGTTCTTGTTGTTCCCTGTCGTCAACTTGATCTGGATCATATCTATCTCTATTATGATCAGCCGCATAATCCTCATACATATTATCGTCCATCAAATCTACTTCGTTCATTTGTTCTTCAACTTCATCAATATCTGGTACATCGTCAACTTCATTATCGTCACCTTCAGGGTTAATCATATCTGGAGAACCAATAGGTGATGAAACTGGGTTCATCCCCCCTCTAAAATGTTGCTGAGGTGAGGATGGCGGTAGCTCATTTTCTGAGTCCGAATCATCTTCCTCACGTCTACGTCTTCTATTATCAGACATCACTTATATTGTAGTTGTGTTATACTTCTTAGAAAAGAGGCAAAGAGGTGTGTGGAGTATTATTAAGTAAACTGTACCAAAAAAATGTGTAGATTATAAGATATTCACCATTTACTTTCTGGTTTCGTTTCTCGAAATTTTTCGTTGTCCTATTTTCTTCGGTAAGTAATTAGATTTCCTAAAAAAGGCATATGATAAATAATATTACACGCGATTCCGCCATCTTGGGTTTCCCACATACATACTTCACGAAGAAAAGAAAGAATTTAATATTGTGTAATAAAATTGATGTTTATGTTTAAATATTTACAGAATGTTTAAACAGGTATTTAATCCATTTAGATGAAAAGTTAGTCCTTTTCCTTTTTAGCATCCAAAATCTCAAATTCAGCCTTCCATACTGAATTACCTTCTTTCGTATTCACATCCTTGAATAATTTTTGGAATATATCATTATACCAATCAGCAGCTAAAGGTTCCAACCCTTCCTTTACATTGTCTGGAAGTTCCTCCCAATCATTTAAGTTATCTTTAGGGAAAATAATAGTCTTGGCACCAGATCTTTTAGCGGCCACAGCTTTTTCTCTCAACCCACCGATACGTAAAACTTTACCGGTAAGTGTCAATTCACCGGTCATCGCAACCGTTGGGTCAATCGACTTATTCAATGCTAGGGAAAGGAAGGAAGTGGCCATAGTGACACCTGCAGATGGACCATCTTTAGGGGTAGCACCTTCAGGACAATGCAAGTGGATAGACGCCTTTTCAAAAAATCTGTTCTCAGGGAATTTTTGTGCTAAATACATCTTGGCGAATGAATAAGCAAGTCTTGATGATTCCTTCATAACATCTCCCAGTTGCCCGGTCCTTTCAAATGTTGGATGCTTGCAGTTGTGTAAAGGTTGTTCAAGGACAGATTCTACATAAAGTGAGCAACCTCCCATATTAGTCCACGCCAACCCCATAACTACCCCTGGTGGAGTTGTTTCGTATAACCGGTCTGTAGTGTAGACTGGAGGCCCAACGTAATCTTTTAGGTTTTTCTGGGATATGGAAACATTGATCTTTTCAGAGGTCTTTAAGGCTTCAATGTCATCGCTTGTCTTTTCCGAATTATTGTCCTTAGTCTTCTCCGATGAGCTTTTGGCGTTATTTTCCGCCTTTTCTTCGGAAGAAACGCTTTCTTTAGGCTTGCTGTCGGCTGATGACGTTGGGGAATCTTCAATACTCAACTTCTTTACCATTTGTAGGGCTGCTTTACGGTATATTTTCTCGATGTGTTTTTTCAAATTCCTTACACCACTTTCTCTACAGTAGTACTTCATTAACGCTGTTATTGCATCTTCTGTCATATCAACATGAGAGTTTTCTAGACCAGCGCTTTTCTTGGCACTTGGAACTAAATACTGCTCGGCAATCTTAACCTTGTCTTCAGCAACATATCCTGTCAACTCAATGACTTCCATACGATCCAGTAAAGGTCTTGGAATAGTTTCCAAAGAGTTAGCAGTGCAAACGAAAAGCACTTTTGATAAGTCAATAGGAATATCCAAGTAGTTATCCAAGAAGCTGTTGTTTTGTTCAGGGTCCAATACTTCTAACAATGCCGCGGACGGATCGCCGTGTATGCCGCCGTGTCCAATCTTATCGATTTCATCTATCAAAATCAAAGGATTTTGAGTTTGGCACTTCTTTAATGCTTGAACTACTCTGCCAGGTAAGGCACCAATATACGTTCTCCTATGACCTTTTATTTCTGCCACGTCCGTCATACCGCCTACAGAAAATCGGAAGAATTTCCTGTTAAGAGCTCTAGCGATAGATTTACCTATGGACGTTTTACCAACACCTGGGGGTCCTACGAAACATATGATTTTACCATCGACCTTACCCAACAGTTTACCGACGGCAATAAACTCCAAGATACGATCCTTGACATCTACCATACCATAATGATCTTCATCTAAAATTTTCTTTGCTCTCGGAATGGAATACTGTTCTTTGGAATGTTTTCCCCATGGGATCGATGTTAACCAATCCAAATAGTTTCTGATAACGCCAAATTCGGACATAGAAGTCTCCAAGGTACTTAATTTAGTTATCTCATCATCGAAAATTTTTTGAACGCTATCAGGCAATTTTAATGACTTGATTCTTTCTTTATAAGTGTCAATCAATTTGTCACGGCCGTCGTCAATACCTAATTCTCTTTTGATGCCCTTTAATTGTTCCATCAAATAGTATTCTCTTTGTCTCTTTTGAATCTTTGTCTCTACATCTTTGGAGATTTTGTTCTGTAATTCGGCATTCATCAATTCTTTCTTAAGGACTAGTAGCGACTTTTCTAGTCTGTGCTCAATGTTTAAAGATGACAGTATGTCTTGTAATTCGTCTTCTTCGCCGGCAGAAACAGCAGCGGCAAAATCTGCCAATCTAGCTGGTTCCTCAAAAATGTTCGTGGTCGCAGATTGAATTGAAGCAGAAAAAGTTGCAATTTGTTCTCTGAACATCGTGTTCAATTGAGAAATTTCTTTAAATACCTTCAAGATTTCTGATGTTAGCGCATTAATAACGGGTGACTTTCTATCAAACGGTTCATCTTCTAAATTCAACACATTGACAAGGGAAACATTATAATTTTTTAAGAATTCTGTGGGGTTAATGTCCTCACCTTCTTGAATATCGTCTAATTCTTCAGACTCTTCTTCAGTGGCTTCTACTCTCTTATGGTTTTGCAATTCTGAGTCTGGTATCCTCTCCACCACAATATCCTCCAACTTAGGCGTAGCAGGGCTGGTGCTTTCTTGGTCTTCTGGGTTGTTAGCGTCTTCAACGACGGTCGTTTCAGTATCCGTGTCCTTTGCTTGTTCTTTTGATTTTTCCTTTTCCTCGTTTGGTGGAAATAATTCATCAATTTTTATTCTCCTGTGAGGATATAAAAGAGCAGTCATTGTTTCAGTGCCCGTCTTTTCGTCTTTACTCGGGAAAGCGCTAGTTATTTGAGCCAGAACACCAACATCGTATACATCATTTTTATCTGTGATTACATCAGTATCTTCTTCCGAGTTCTTCAACATGAAAGCACCAATGTAGGGTTGCTGGCGGTCTAACATTTCCTTGATTGCCTTCATAACTCTTTCGTCCGATATCACAACCGCCTTGTAGAACCCTGGAAATAAGGGCCGTCTGGCTATTGGTAATGCTAGCATTTGCGGGTATACTTCTGGTACATCCTTTGGAGGCTTTTGTTTCGAACTTCCATCTCCAGAATCCGATCGACTGGATGATGACTGTCCACCTCCAGAAGCGGAGCTTCTGGAGTTTTTCGGAGCTTCACCTTCTTGGTCCTTATTAACAATTTCATCATCTCGCGTGGGCTCAACATCATTGTCTGTATCTTTTTCATCAGGTACTATCTTGACATCTTCATCCTTTTTCTGAGATGTACTATCATCTTTCGCCAGAATACTTTTGCCGCTGTTTGTAGCCATGAAATGCCGAGCAAACTGCTCATCAAGTTGTGCAAAGTGTTCCATGTACCTTGGATCCTTCAATTGATGCTGGAACTCTTGCCATGTTGGACTCTTAATAATATGGCTAGGTTTGATATTCTCTACGTCACGCACGGTCAAGGTCGATGCGAACCTTCTTTGAGAAACTGCAGCAGTCTTAGCGATAGATCGGTAATATTGGATAGCTCTTGTGGTCCTCGCCACTGTGCTAAGGGTCTTTGTGGTTCTTGTTCTTAGCATGCTTTATTTGCAAATCTTTTCGTTCAAGCACCTCGAAAACCAAAAGAAAAAACAACTAAACTTTGAAACAGCTGCAAATGCACACTGTATTATCAGGTTTTAGGTGTCCTAGTAACCGTATCAGCTTGTCGTTGCTGCAATACCAATGCCAAAGCATGGCTAAAAGACTTCGTCTGACTTATTTCCTTCCGGTGGCAAACATCATACACCCTTTACAAAGCACCCATACATTACATTGAATACATTACACACTAACAATAAAATATTATCTATATCGTTACATTCATTAATTACACGAGAACCAACGACCAGCAGGAAATAGCCCCGTGCTATTCCATCCTGACAGCTAGCAACTTTTGTGATCTACCACTTGGTTTTGTCTTCTCAAGGCACCTCTTCGTCGTCCTGCTCATACATTAGTTGATTCTTCAGCGCCTGTTGTTGCCTGTATTTAGCCAAGTAGATTTTCAACACCTCTGCATAGTTCTCGAATCCTAAGGCGTGCAATGATATGAGAATGTCTTCCCCGTTTATCGTCTTTCTTTTGTCAGCAGCGCATCGATCGCTGGCCTCGCTAGTCACAAAAGAAATGAGCTCGCTGACACACTCCTGCATGCACTCTTTCGCATCTTTCGATACCTTAGCACTCGGTGGGAGAGTATTCTTCATGAGTCGCGCTACATTGTTGATGGGTAGCCATCTGTCCTGCTCTCTTAGCGTGGAAATTTGCTGCAAACTGCCGCTGGAGCTAGCGTTTCCACCGTTCTCCTGAGTATCCTCTGGGCTTGTGCTAACATGTTCGGACTCGTTGGTATTCATATTCTCGAGAGGTTTGTGCCACTTGTGTTACTACCTAGCTTATTCCTGCTCTTGAGTTTGATTGGCGGAAAGCTACTATTCGCAGCTCTTTTTTTACTTAGTCTGAAAGAGCGGACCAAAAAACGCACGTAGCGCGATATTGTCGTGGCATCGAACGTAATATGGTACTTCTATTGTGCTATATTTTGGCAGAAGGTTTGCAGTAATCGCAGCCTGGAGAAGACAATGGGTATTAGTAGCAGTAAAGGGCCACAGATAGGGTGATTTGAAGTTGATTCTGCTTTTGTCAGTGAAGGAAAAGAAAAAATGGCGAAAAAAAACTCACAATTGCCCTCTACTAGCGAGCAGATCTTGGAAAGGTCCACAACAGGAGCTACCTTCCTCATGATGGGCCAACTTTTCACCAAACTGGTAACGTTCATACTAAATAATTTGTTGATCAGGTTTCTGTCGCCCAGAATTTTCGGTATCACGGCCTTTCTAGAATTTATACAGGGCACAGTGTTATTTTTTAGCAGAGATGCGATTCGTCTGTCGACGTTGAGAATCTCAGACTCCGGTAATGGAATAATCGATGATGACGACGAGGAGGAGTACCAGGAAACTCATTACAAGTCTAAAGTTTTGCAAACCGCAGTCAATTTTGCTTACATTCCGTTTTGGATCGGGTTTCCACTGTCCATTGGTCTTATCGCCTGGCAGTACAGAAACATCAACGCGTATTTCATCACTCTTCCATTCTTCAGGTGGTCGATTTTTCTTATCTGGCTGAGTATCATCGTGGAGCTGTTAAGCGAACCATTCTTTATCGTCAACCAGTTTATGTTGAACTATGCCGCAAGGTCAAGATTTGAAAGCATCGCGGTGACTACAGGATGTATTGTCAATTTTATAGTTGTTTATGCCGTTCAGCAATCCCGCTACCCAATGGGGGTTGTCACATCGGACATTGACAAAGAAGGCATCGCCATATTGGCATTTGCCTTGGGCAAGTTAGCACATTCGATCACCCTGCTAGCATGTTACTACTGGGACTATCTCAAGAATTTCAAACCAAAGAAATTGTTCAGTACCAGGCTAACGAAGATAAAAACGCGTGAAAATAACGAATTGAAGAAAGGCTACCCAAAGAGCACATCTTATTTTTTCCAAAACGACATTTTACAGCACTTCAAAAAAGTTTATTTTCAACTGTGTTTTAAGCATTTGTTGACAGAGGGTGATAAGTTGATTATCAATTCTTTATGTACTGTGGAAGAACAAGGCATTTACGCCCTATTGTCGAACTATGGATCGCTACTAACAAGATTATTATTTGCGCCGATCGAAGAATCTCTGCGGTTATTTTTGGCCCGTTTATTGTCTTCGCATAACCCTAAAAATTTAAAACTATCTATTGAAGTCCTGGTGAATTTAACAAGGTTTTACATATACTTATCGTTAATGATCATTGTATTTGGGCCTGCCAATTCATCCTTTTTATTGCAGTTCTTGATTGGCTCGAAATGGTCCACTACTTCCGTTCTGGACACTATAAGAGTCTACTGCTTTTACATCCCATTTTTATCGCTTAATGGTATTTTTGAAGCTTTTTTCCAGAGTGTAGCCACTGGTGACCAAATTTTGAAACATTCATATTTTATGATGGCCTTTTCTGGTATTTTCCTGCTCAATTCCTGGCTTCTTATTGAAAAACTCAAACTATCAATCGAAGGTTTGATATTGAGTAACATCATTAACATGGTGTTGAGAATATTGTATTGTGGAGTTTTCTTGAATAAATTTCATAGGGAATTGTTTACAGATTCCTCTTTTTTCTTCAATTTTAAGGATTTCAAAACAGTTATTATTGCTGGCTCAACGATCTGTCTACTTGACTGGTGGTTTATTGGGTACGTTAAAAATTTACAACAATTTGTTGTTAACGTATTATTCGCAATGGGATTGTTAGCGTTAATTTTGGTCAAGGAGCGCCAAACCATACAATCTTTTATTAACAAGAGGGCGGTTTCCAATTCTAAAGATGTATAAACAAAAATTCTTATATAACTTAGGCGACACATAATATGCGCTTAAATAACATATAGTGAGTATATTATCAAAAAGCATTCATTTTTTTTTTATATATTAGTCCTTCAGAAACTTGGTTTGTATGCACTATATGATGTGAAAGTGCTGAAAAATTACCCATAAAAGATAGGCAACCAAGAGAGAAGCTATTTCACCGTAAAGAAAATCCCTTTCCTTGCCAGGACACTATGTCATCAAGCGAAAACACGTTACTGGATGGAAAATCAGAGAACACAATACGATTTTTAACTTTCAATGTCAATGGTATAAGAACCTTTTTTCATTATCAACCATTTTCTCAAATGAATCAATCCCTTAGATCTGTTTTCGACTTTTTTCGAGCAGACATAATAACATTCCAAGAGCTCAAGACGGAAAAATTGTCTATCTCTAAGTGGGGGAGAGTTGATGGTTTTTATTCTTTTATTTCTATCCCTCAAAACAGAAAGGGATATTCTGGCGTTGGCTGCTGGATTAGAATTCCGGAAAAGAACCACCCACTATACCATGCATTACAAGTCGTTAAGGCAGAAGAAGGTATAACGGGTTACTTGACAATAAAAAATGGTAAGCATTCAGCAATCTCCTATAGAAACGACGTAAATCAAGGAATTGGTGGTTACGATTCTTTAGACCCCGATTTAGATGAGAAAAGTGCACTGGAACTAGATTCAGAAGGCAGATGTGTTATGGTTGAACTGGCATGTGGAATAGTTATTATCAGTGTATATTGTCCCGCAAATTCGAACTCATCGGAGGAGGGTGAGCTGTTTAGAATAAGGTTCTTGAAAGTTTTATTAAGAAGAGTTCGGAATTTGGACAAAATTGGGAAGAAGATTGTGCTAATGGGCGACGTAAATGTTTGCCGGGATCTTATAGACAGTGCCGATACATTAGAACAATTCTCAATTCCAATAACAGATCCCATGGGTGGAACAAAGTTAGAAGCACAATATAGGGATAAAGCAATCCAATTTATTATCAATCCGGACACGCCACATCGGAGGATATTTAATCAAATATTGGCTGATTCACTTTTACCAGACGCGAGTAAAAGGGGGATACTGATAGACACTACGAGGCTAATTCAAACAAGAAATCGACTTAAAATGTATACAGTCTGGAATATGTTAAAAAATTTAAGACCTTCGAATTATGGCTCACGGATAGATTTTATCCTAGTGTCCTTAAAGCTTGAACGATGCATAAAAACAGCTGACATTCTTCCGGATATATTGGGCTCTGACCATTGTCCTGTGTATTCTGATTTAGATATACTGGACGACAGAATTGAACCTGGTACGACACAAGTTGCCATACCAAAATTCGAAGCAAGGTACAAATATAATTTAAGAAACCATGATGTTTTAGAGATGTTTGCCAAAAAGGATACGAATAAAGAATCTAATAAACAGAAATATTGTGTATCAAAAGTCATGAATACCAAAAAAAACAGCAACATCAAAAACAAATCGCTCGACTCATTTTTCCAGAAGGTAAATGGAGAAAAAGATGACAGGATTAAAGAATCCTCTGAAATTCCACAGCAAGCTAAAAAAAGAATCTCCACGCCAAAGTTGAATTTCAAGGATGTCTTTGGAAAGCCTCCCCTGTGCAGGCATGGGGAGGAATCCATGCTGAAAACATCGAAAACTTCGGCCAATCCAGGTAGAAAGTTCTGGATTTGCAAGAGATCTCGGGGTGATTCAAATAATACAGAATCATCATGTGGGTTTTTTCAGTGGGTTTAAATATGAGAACGTCAGCTGATATTTTGGGAGAATAAAACACTTTCTTCTATGCCCAAGTTTTTTAAAATAATAAACTGATATTCTATATACATGTACAGTCTTGTTCTTCTTCTTCCATTACTTTTTTCAGCCAAAGGCGGTCATCGTCAGTGACCTCCAGAAGTCTCAAACTGGAAGATTCTTGTAGAATTGACACTGTTAATGGTGAACCGACGAGTTCATCAGTAGATATGTATGTACTGATGGACGAAGAAAATGTATCTTTATCCGCATGATTTACTCTGATGTAAGCCACCTTATCGTCAACATGCAGGAATGAATATTCTACACCTTCACCGAAAATACCATAACTACGTTTCAATGCGTTATTTAACCATTGCCTCCATGTCATTTGATCAATAGCATGTGCATCGTCCACATCTTGATCGAATGAAGTACTATAAATATTAAGGTACGTTAGTAGCTTATTTCTCTTCGGTAGCTGAGACTCAAAAAGTCAAAAATATACGTACATTGATAACTTGAAATATTGCCATTCTCTAAAAGTCTTTTTCCCCATCACAACTGGCCATTTATCAAACTATTTATCTGCCTTTTCTTATTCTGATTGTCCTATAAAGCTGAACAGTAAAGCTTGTAAAATTACGCGATGACTTATGTATTGAAGTTATGACGTTCTCGATGATCTTCAGTCAAACAACCACTTTTCCGTAACATATGATATATCCCACCGGCTTCCTTGTACGCATTATTACGGTTCTGCTTTGAAGATGGAGATTCAGTACTTGCAGTTTTTTGAATTGCACCAGTACTGATCATGCCAAGTTTCTTTGGCTTATGAAAAAACTTGATATTCTGTCTAGAGGATCTGCTCGTTTTTGTTTATGAAAAGTATATGGAATTATCTACTCTATGTAAAGTAATCTCTCTACTGGTTTTCGTTAGATGGCGCTGTAGAATCAGGCCTGTCGATGTTTTCCTCATTTCCTTCTGGTAATGCATCTGGAACATCGGTGGTCGTAGGTTGATCTGTATATGATGTATGCTCTTCTTCAAGTGTTGGAACGTCATCTTCTTCGATTTCAAAATTACTACCCTGATCCATGAAACTGGATAAGTCATTGGCGTCTTCATCGTGGCCAGCAAGCAGGTCATCTGCTTCATCCAAAAATTGATCATGGATCAGGGATGAGTAGCTTGGACCTGTTCTGTTTCCAAACCTTCCTCTAATTTTGGAAATAGCATGCGCTATATTAGTTTTTGTGTGCTGTAAAAGAGACCCGATATTTGAGAAAACGTAAAATCCTGATTTCACAATGTTATTGACAACTCTGTCAGTATTATTGTTTTCTATTAAACCATCGTCACCTAGCCTAATTTCTCCAAACCTTGCAAATCCCCCATTTCTTCTGATACCTCTGTCATATACAAACCATGCGGCAAAGAAAATTATTAAAAGAATTGAAATGAAAATAAATGCAAAGGGACCGGCACTTACTGAGTACTTTTCCTTGAATTCTTTTTCTTTTCCTGGGCAAGCATGTGGTGATGAGGGAGCATCCAATTTCAGGCCACCCTCACAGGTTGATAGAGGGATCTTTCTGTAGCCTGACGATTCAAAATATTCGATTAAATCTGGCTCTTTTTTACAAACGTCTGCAGCATTTGCTGGGCTTAGTCCTTTGACTAATTTACAAGTACCATCGTTAGCTTTGTAAAAGTTGTAATCACACTCGAAATCTTGTCTTGTACAAGAACAGTTTTTGATATTTCTTGAAAATTCAGAAAGTGGAATATTCCCAATAAAACAATTTTCATCGGTTTTACGTAAAAACTCGGTTTGGTGACCAAATAGGCAATTGCTTTTGGAACTCAGAGGAGAGTATTTATAATCTGCGCTTTCCTTACCAGTGATGTCGAAATCACATTGTCTTTCGAAGATGTTTCTAAAATCAATCGTGTACGTTCTAAATGAGCTGCCTCCAATATCTGCTGCCTCTCCAAACAGCAAAAATCTCAAAGCAGAATCCCTGGGAACAGTGGTTATATCCTTTACTAAAACCTTATCAGCGCAGAATTTATAATCTTTCCATGTTTTACCAAAATCGGTAGAATAGGAAATAGAATCAGTTTCTGAGTTTTCAGGAACTAAAACTAAAATCCCACCGTGGTCACCGTATTCCCATTGGTGAGGAGTCTTCTTAACTTCAGCCCACGTTTCGCCACCATCGGTGGTGAAGAAGGTGGAACATTCTTTATATGGTAAAAGGTTAGGACCAACGTTGCCAACGCCGAACATCATTCCTAATGCAGAACCGGAAGAATATGTATCTCTAATATCCTTACGTTCAGTATAGCCATGTAAGTGCAATGAACACTCATCCAGTGATTTGGAGCTGCAAGAAAACTTTTTTCCTTCTGAATCCCTCTTCGGAGGTTTCAAAAAGTTCCAATCTGAACCTTCATTAAAGGTGATCTTCGTCTTCAATTGTTTGTCTTCTTTATTCTCGGCGACCTTGTCACTATTTGAAACGATGTTGGTGAGAATAATGCCTTCGAGACCTTGAATTTTTTCAAAGTCAACATAGCCGAATGTGTTTCTATTAACGGCATGCTCCAACGTGACAAAAGAAGTACCATTTGAGTTGGATTTCAAAAGATTGCCAAAATCGCGTCCTGGTACTAAGTTTGTTGCTAAATGTAAGAATATCGATCCTTTCTCAGACTCTAATATAGTGAATGCCTCTTGCTTCCCAACATCTTCATCATATGGGAATTTTGCCTCAGCAAACTCAGTACCATCGATAGTTACGTATGCCCTCAATTCATTGTTCTCATGAGGAACAGCAACGATGATATAGCCACCAGTGGATAAGTAGCCGATAATATTTTCAAAGACGGTATTTTTATCATCCTGGAAAAAATCAGTAGAAGAAACTAAGCTTCTTGTCTGCGAAGACTTTTCCTTCACTTGACACATAACCATATCCTCATTTGACGGATATTTGAAAAGTGAGCCCGCAAACTCACAATGAATTGCATTATCAAGCATTTCCGTAAACGTTTCGCCCCCATCATTGGTCAGGTATGCTACCGCATGACATTCCGGACTTAAGATTGACTCACAATTCTTACCACCATAATAGATAAATGTATCCTGTGCCTTAGCGTTAAAGTCTAATGGCATACCTAACTGCCTAGCCTCGGGCAATTTAGCAGTCATAAAAGAGTATCCCCTATCATGGGTAGAGAAAATGCTACCTTTGGAACCAAACAGATAAGCTGAAGAATTGTAGTATGGATTAAACACAACTTCAATAATTGTTTCACCATTACTGTCGAACCTTCTTATTGTTTGTCCACCATCATGAGATATATAAGCTTCTCCTCTTGAATTGATCATGAGGAGGGATTCGTCGGTGACTGTGTCAAAGTATTGATAGAATTGAATCTTGAAATCAAATTTGTTTTCTGTAACCACTATTTCTTTATCATTCGTTCCCTTCTTTGGAACTCCCTCACACGAAATATCCACTGATTTGACTGTCATTGGTTTTTTACATTTATCACCTTTAACTAGTTGCAATGGTTTTACAGGCACAGTTTTTTTCTTTGTCTTATCACATACGTCAGAGAGAACGATTAGGTTGTAGTCTGGTATGCATTTCCCGGTCGCGTCCCTAACAAATTCAAACGCGCATTCGTAATCAGCCTCGGTACACTTGTCACAAGCAGTCTCAAATAATTGTAAGTCTTCAAAAACTTTCTTCACCAAGCACTGAGCGTCCTGTTTTCTTCTTCTGATCTTGTACTTGACTCCATTCACACACTTCCCCTCAGCTAAATTCCAATCCTCGAAATCATTTTCTTCGCATGTCTTATCATTAAAGGCTGTTGAAAAATCAATTGCATAGATGAAATTCGTTGTACCATCCATATGCGCCAAAGTAAACCCATTTAGAATAAATTTAGCTCCAGATCCGTCGGGCGTTGTATTCATTACTTCATTTGGGTAGATAGTAGTTTCTAGCTGATATTCGGTCCAAGTTTTACCTTGGTCTAAAGAGTAATAAAATTCGGATTGAGGATCGTCGTCTTCATCCGCATTATATGGTATAGCCACAATAACATTTCCGTAATCACCAACAGCGTATAAACAAGGAAAATCAAAGGCGAGTTTCCATGTTAAGCCACCATCCCTAGAAATAAAGGTTCTTTGATCTCCCCAGTCGAAGACACTACCATCGCCAACAATACCTGTTGTCATTAGAATTCCGGCGGTTGGAGTGGAACCCTCCCGTGTGTAAAACATATTTTGAAGCGAACAATTTTCAAAATCGGTAATATCACAGTCGAATGAGTCTGCGTTATCTGGATCAACAACTTTTAACACTGTCCATGTGAGGCCATTATCAACAGATATTTTGGTTACCCCTTTATTCTTTACTCCTTTGGCTTTTCCTTTACGGTTACGACGCCTAGATAGAGGGTAAAGTGAGGCAATCATCGTTCCTTTCAAGTAAGTAGGTTGATAAAGATTAATATAACCAAACACCTCATTTGCGGTCCATGGGATGGGGGAAAATTTTAACCCTTGTGAGTCGGAAATTAAAATTTCAGACACGATGCCCTTATCCTCCTCTTGATCACTTCTTTCCCTACTCATGGGCAAGATAATTCTTCCCATAGCGTCCTCATATATTTCTCCTTGCATAGAATGCCTTAACTGAGTAGGCATGTAAGCCATTTTAAAGTTTGACAGATCATTTGATACCCACACATCCATGGAAGACATATCATTATATCTGTCGCCCTGGGTTAAGACAACCATGTGAGATTTCAATATCCTGTAACCATTGACGACCTTATCTTTAAATTGGTCAAATTCTTTTAGTGATTTACCCCAGTCCGTAGTTAGGACCAATTTACTTTCGGTGTAAGGAGAACTAAACTCATCCATAATAAGCTGCATATTTTGAAAAAGACAGATTATTGAGGTATCACTACTTTCAAGGTCAGAATCTTTGCCGGTCTTGGCAAAGCCACAATCAGAAATGCTGATAGGACTATTTTCGTTCCTTTCTAGAGAAGACTTGATCTCAGAAAAGGATTTTCCACCATCATTACTTGCAAAAACCTTGTCTGTGCAACGTGTAATATTAAATATTACAGGTGCTCCCTCTTCGTCCCCCGAATTCTCTTCATTGTCGACTTCTGTTTTCTCACAATAGTTGTACTTTGCAAGAAAATAGTTCTTATTCAAGGGATGGGTTTCTATATAGCATCCACGAGGTGAAATACTTTCTCCGGAGTCAGGTAGAGTTATACGCTCCCATGACTTACCTTGATCATTGGTTATATAAAGGTACGACCCATTCATTGCCGTTGCAACGGCTCTGTCATGTCTATTGAAGGGGTCGATGTATATCCAAGTGATTTCGTCTTCAATGCCTTCGACTTTTTCCCATGTTTCACCATCGTCAAAGCTTATAGTAACGGAGGCGTCTTGTTTTCTAATTAAAGTGTTGGAATCATCAAAGCTTAATATTTCAAATGAATCTTGCGCGATAGTCTTTGTCACTTTGGGGGTGAATTCTTCCGCATTAATTAAAGGAATGAGAAGTAAGGCCCAAAGAGAATAGACAAAATGAAGTAATATCATAACGTGTGATGACTACTGGACACTTCAGGGCTTTTCCAGATATACAGAGCTTTATAATACAATCTAAGGGCAAAATAAAAAAGGAAAAAGAGTACGGTAGTTGAGAAAAAAACCGGAAAGGAATTGCTTTAAAGATCTTAGTAGAATGAAATAGTACCACCTACTCGTCTCCTTTTTTTTGCTTCTTGAGAGGTTCTTTTGAGCTGTTGCATCATGCTGTTATTTAGAGGTTATTTTTTGACCTTGGTTTTTCCTTCTTTTCGCCGTACTCAGCCCGAGAAAAAAGCAGCGACTGCACTAAACTAGAGGAAAGAAGGCTTAAAACATCACGCGATCCATATAAAGACCCGAGTAGTTGGAGAGATTGACTACTTGACGTTCAAAAGAACATACATAAGGATAAATTCGTTCGGACTTTTTAACTTACACACATCTTTTGGTGTTCATTCAAGGGGCGGTAGTGCTTGTAGTCCGCACAGGCGGATACTTTTTAGTTTGGGAGGAGTTAACTGGAGAGGGCAGTTTACTTTCACATACTCTTTTATCTTTCTGAAGTAAAATGTGATGTACCTACAAGCAATGCATAAGCTCTTGAGTTTTAGATCTGTTTCACCCTGGAACTCAAAATTCTTTTACTCGAAATTTTTACTTTTTTTTTTTGTTTCTGCATTCTCTCAGATTTTAGATGATGCGGTTTTTTACACGGCATTGAAACAATTGCAGAAAAGCAACATACTAATATATCATAACTTTTTACTCTTGCCTCTCAGAAACTATATATACGTTGTAATCATTTTCTTTCTTCTAATAGCTAGTTCGTTTGAACTACAAGGAAATAAGGCAGAGAAAAAGAAAGGAAAATAATATGCCAAAGAGAATTGTATACAATATATCCAGTGACTTCCAGTTGAAGTCGTTACTGGGAGAGGGTGCATACGGTGTGGTATGTTCTGCAACGCATAAGCCCACGGGAGAAATCGTGGCAATAAAAAAGATCGAACCATTCGATAAGCCTTTGTTCGCATTACGTACGCTGCGTGAAATAAAGATCCTGAAGCACTTCAAGCACGAAAATATCATAACAATCTTCAACATTCAACGCCCTGACTCGTTCGAAAACTTCAATGAGGTCTACATAATTCAAGAGCTAATGCAGACAGATTTACACCGTGTAATCTCCACCCAGATGCTGAGTGACGATCATATACAATATTTTATATACCAAACCTTGAGAGCAGTGAAAGTGCTGCATGGTTCGAACGTCATCCATCGTGATTTAAAGCCCTCCAACCTTCTCATAAACTCCAACTGTGACTTGAAAGTATGTGATTTCGGTTTAGCAAGAATCATTGACGAGTCAGCCGCGGACAATTCAGAGCCCACAGGTCAGCAAAGCGGCATGACCGAGTATGTGGCCACACGTTGGTACAGGGCGCCAGAGGTGATGTTAACCTCTGCCAAATACTCAAGGGCCATGGACGTGTGGTCCTGCGGATGTATTCTCGCTGAACTTTTCTTAAGACGGCCAATCTTCCCTGGCAGAGATTATCGCCATCAACTACTACTGATATTCGGTATCATCGGTACACCTCACTCAGATAATGATTTGCGGTGTATAGAGTCACCCAGGGCTAGAGAGTACATAAAGTCGCTTCCCATGTACCCTGCCGCGCCACTGGAGAAGATGTTCCCTCGAGTCAACCCGAAAGGCATAGATCTTTTACAGCGTATGCTTGTTTTTGACCCTGCGAAGAGGATTACTGCTAAGGAGGCACTGGAGCATCCGTATTTGCAGACATACCACGATCCAAATGACGAACCTGAAGGCGAACCCATCCCACCCAGCTTCTTCGAGTTTGATCACCACAAGGAGGCACTAACGACGAAAGACCTCAAGAAACTCATTTGGAACGAAATATTTAGTTAGCCATCATTATCATTAAAATATCAACCCGAAGAACAATAATGTATACATATACATATACGTACACATATACATATGTACATATGACATACGTATTAGCCGCTGAGGACGCGGACGTATAAAAGGACAATACTTATATGGAGCTAAGGGGAGCAGTCACGCAACTCCGTGATCGCGCGCCACGGGCCGTCGGCGGCTGTTAATTGAAGAAAAAAAAAAATGAAGAACCACAAGGGGTGATCCATATAGGTGACTAGCATCATCCCCTGCGACGCGCGGCCCGCCGGGCCAAAGGCGGGCAATGCGCGCTGCTGATTGGCCTCGAGGACAACGCCCTCAACCACATCCGCAACAGCCAATCTCATCGGAGCGTCAAACTACCAAAGTAGTGATTGTATGGATGACCACTGTATTGTGGACGGTAAGCGCTTGCTGGAGCAAATGTGTAATCAAGTTGCTGTGTATATATAGACGTTAGATGTGTTCTACCCCTTCTTTTGTCTTGTGCCCACCGGGCTTACATTAGCACACAAAGCAGCAAGAGACCGTCTCACTAGACAATAGCGGCAAAACAAACAACACATTTCTTTTTTTCTTTTTCACATATTGCACTAAAATGACAATTTCTAATTTGTTAAAGCAGAGAGTTAGGTATGCTCCCTATCTGAAAAAAGTTAAGGAAGCTCACGAGCTTATTCCATTGTTCAAGAATGGTCAGTATCTTGGGTGGTCCGGTTTTACAGGAGTGGGTACTCCCAAGGCAGTGCCGGAGGCACTGATAGATCACGTGGAGAAGAACAATTTACAAGGGAAGTTGAGATTCAACCTTTTTGTTGGAGCTTCTGCTGGTCCAGAGGAAAACCGTTGGGCTGAACACGACATGATCATTAAGAGAGCCCCTCATCAAGTAGGGAAACCCATTGCAAAGGCAATTAACCAGGGTAGAATTGAGTTCTTTGATAAACATCTGTCCATGTTCCCTCAGGATCTGACATACGGGTTCTACACCAGGGAAAGAAAAGACAACAAAATCCTTGATTATACTATAATCGAGGCAACGGCCATTAAAGAGGACGGGTCTATCGTCCCAGGTCCCTCTGTCGGTGGTTCTCCAGAATTCATTACAGTCAGTGATAAAGTGATTATTGAGGTTAACACGGCTACGCCTTCGTTCGAGGGTATTCACGATATAGACATGCCCGTGAACCCACCTTTCAGGAAACCATACCCATATCTGAAAGTGGACGACAAGTGTGGTGTTGACTCCATCCCGGTTGATCCTGAAAAGGTTGTTGCGATTGTGGAGTCCACCATGAGGGACCAGGTCCCACCAAATACGCCCTCTGACGACATGTCCAGGGCTATTGCAGGTCATTTGGTCGAGTTTTTCAGAAACGAGGTAAAACATGGTAGGCTACCTGAAAACCTGCTGCCTTTACAAAGTGGTATAGGTAACATTGCTAACGCTGTCATTGAAGGGCTTGCTGGCGCCC
>OBMA010000309.1_pt1 | contig 28383 bp, 22 predicted proteins | sample 1539141 | NCBI WGS metagenome assembly OBMA01 (sample SAMEA3991484, study PRJEB22521) | metagenome | biome: anthropogenic terrestrial biome; feature: sewage plant; material: raw primary sludge | place: Sweden | collected 2012-09-26
AGGCATAGCCAGCAGATTTACAGTCTGCCCCATTTGGCCACTCTGGTAACCACCCTTAATTAAACAACACAATCTTCTTGAGCCTCTTGTCGGATTCGAACCAACGACCCCGAGATTACAAATCACGTGCTCTGGCCAACTGAGCTAAAGAGGCAAATCCTTGCAGCCGTTAGGCATCGCATAAGGACGTGTTGTAAAACGGCTGCAAAGATACGACTTATTTTTTAATCACCAAAACTTTTTGTCGTTTTTTTTAATGACTACGTACTTTTTCTTTAAATTTGGCCAATTGGACCTTCATGGAATCAACACATTCGTCTACACTCTCCTCAAAAGAATCACGTGTTTTCTCCACGAAGAATGTGCTTCCGGGAACCGTAACCGTGATACTTGCCTCTTTATTTAAAGCTACTGCCGGCTTGGTGACCTTTAATTGCACCTCTACTGTCTTAATGTCTTCAAAAGATTTTTCCAACTTGGCGACTTTCTTTTCGATAAACGCCTGTAATTTCTCAGTAGCGTCGAAGTGAATCGACTTAATCTTAACTTCCATAGTTACCTCCATTTTTAATAAGGTTAAGCCCGAGGATGGGCATTAGAATATACTCGCTTCAACTGCTCAAATGTGGTATGAGTATAGATCTCTGTCGTTGACAGGCTCTCATGTCCGAGCAGTTTTTTCACACTTTCCAATCCTGCATCGTGGTTAAGCATTGCCGTGGCAAACGTATGCCTCAGTACATGTGGCGTGCGCTTCTTCAGCGTACAGACTCGCGAGAGATTTTTTCTGACTTCGTTACGCACTTGTGCGCAAGTCATTCTCTGCCCTTTGTCTGAGAGGAATATTGCGTCCGACATCTTTGTCACCACATCATCCCGCAGGATGATAAAGTCAGACAATGCCTTTTCGAGTTCCTCGCCAAACGGTATTATGCGTTGTTTATTTCTCTTACCAGTTACTTTCAGCTGATGATTGGCAAAGTCTACCGCACCATCATCAAGCCCGACAAGCTCAGCCAACCGCATTCCTGTTTCATAGAACATTATAATAATAGTACGTGCGCGCACATCACTATAAGTATTGCTCCAAAAATCAGCATCCAGTAGCCTGTCCATCTCCGATTCTTTCAGAAACTGAGGCAATGGCATACTCTTCTTCGGTCCCTTGATGCAATGCGACGGATCCTTAGCCAGGATATGACGGGATAAGGCAAAACGATAAAGGGAACGCAACGCGCTCAATCTTCTGTTAATCGAAGTCGCATTGTTTCCTTTATCCATCATGCTCTCCATCCAGTCACGGATTACATCAGAGTCTACCGACTCCCAAGAGAGATGAGCATCCAAATTTTTGAAGTACGTCTCGAAAGCCCTAAGGTCATCGCCGTAACTTTGTACTGTCAGTTGTGAGCGGTTACGCTCATACTGCAAGTAGTTCAAAAACTCTTCTATTATAATACAACGCTGCATAAGCCACTAATGTTTTCGGCAACGAATGTACGGAATTTAATTTAAACTACCAAATTTTTCCAAGGATTTTTATTCCTCAGCTTCATGCAACTTCTGTACATAGACAGCGTGCTCCATCTTGAGTCTCTTCAAAACAGACGGTTTATCGAACTGCTGACGTGAGCGAAGCTCTTTAACAACACCTGTCTTTTCGAATTTTCTCTTGAACTTTTTGAGAGCTCTTTCGATGTTCTCGCCATCTTTAACTGGTACAATAATCATTTTTTGTTTAGAAATTTAAATGTTAAACTTATACGCAGTGACCTATTGCCACAATTGCGGGTGCAAAATTACATCATATTTTCCTAACTTCCAAATTTTCAGTTAAGTATTTCTTTTCTTTAAACAGATTTTTAAATTAAATTTCAACACAAAGCACCTATTCCATCGCCATTGTCGTTTGATAATTAGAATCATTTCCAAAAAGCATTTGCAAAGTTGAGCCATTTCCTGAAATCAGGATAGTGAAATTTGTAAATATTATGTACCAAAATCGTACCCTTCCAAAAGTGACAATCTAGAAAAATAAAAACAGGAAAGGGAACATTCATACGTGACACATTGCTCCGATTTTGCGATATGCGCCTTCCAGAAATGCAACTAACGGTTACTTGCAATACGTTTAACGGTTACTTGCAACGCGTCTAACGGTCAAAAAAAGGTCCAAAAAACGTTATTCGTGACATCTTTTGGGGTCGGATTTTTGCTCTGCATTACTAACATTCTGAATATCAACGCATTGCAATATTGCTCTAGAATCGTGTATTCGCGACCGTGAGGAAACTTTTTTTATACAAGGCCTGGCTTTAGTGGTTATTGTAAACTTTTTTAACTAATATAACAAAGATAAAATAAGAATAGACCGTTTGTCGTAATAATTGGTAGGATCAGTGTGCAGACCATTATTCAATATATTGATAATGTTACCCCCAAACCATCAGAGCAGGACAAATACACACAAACTTAATTCCGCCAACGGATTATCTATCATAAGTTTGCCCTGATCAAGATTGACACCATGCAGCAGGGACGAGGACCCTATCGATGAAACGAGTTATGCAATAAGAATGGCCGAAAGCAGGCACACACCGGAATTGACGACATGATTCACACCAGTTCCATGGCATAGTATTGGTAGTCGTGCAGAAGAGTGGTGAGAAATTTCACATGATTATCGTCTCTGGGCAGAATATTAAGATAGTTTTCCACTTTTTTTGTCAATAGGTCTATCTGTTGCTCATTATATGAATCGTTAACGCAGAGCGTTTTTTTGATTACATCCACCTGGCCTAAAGACAAGTTTTGGGCCTCCGGGTATACGGGGGTGTAGTCACGCCGTGCATAATAGAACTCATCCAATGAGATATGCATCTTACTATATTCGGCGTTCTTGATCACCATGGTACCCGCAGCCATGTCGCCCAGACGTTGGTTCTTGCGTGAACACACAATGAAGAGCATACCAAGGCAATAGAAATAGATGTCGACAGGAATCAATATCCACCTCATGAGCAGCGACCCTATGGTGGGTGTGCTGCCGTCGACATTGACCACGCGCATGCGCATAAAATATTTGCCAAGTGTCTGCCCATGGTTGAACGCCTCGCATAAAAACGAATACCCCGCCGCGGGCAGGTATAGCACTAACGGCAAAAACCACGTTTGAAAATCGGCATTACTGAAAGAACTCCCCCTAATAAGATAACTGGTGGAGACAATATAGATTAGGAGAGCAAAATAGTCGATAATGCGCCCAACAATGCGGTCACCAATGCTCGCCGGGGTCTGGCTGATGCGCACAAATTGTCCGGTAATTATATCTGAAATCGCCATTTGTTATGTATTTTTTTGCAAATATAAGATTTTTATTCTACTTTTGTGAATTAATTAACTGAAAGACATCTTTTTATTGGCATAAAAGGAAAAATAAATACATCTCCATGTCAAAAAAGCAACATGAAAGAACTGACATTCATACGAAATAATATCGACAAATGGCAACAGGCAGAAGACATGGCAAAAGATGCCATGGCAGAATTGCCCGACAGATTAGAAGAGGTGTATACGACCATCACATCCGATCTGGCATTTGCCCAAACCCACTACCCCACTTCCCGCATAACGGTATATCTAAACAATCTGGCATCTACGCTGCACAACGAGATATACCGCAACAAGCGCGAAAAGTGGAGTCGCATCATCACATTCTGGACGCATGAAGTCCCGCATACGATGTTTGAGGCACGTTGGCTGTTGCTGGCATCATTCATTATCACCGTGGTGAGCATACTGATAGGAGTTATTTCACAGTTGGCCGACACGGAATTTGCACGTGTTATATTGGGAGACAGCTACGTAGACATGACAATGGATAATATCGCCCACGGCAAGCCGATGGCTGTGTATAATTGTGGCGCCGAAATGAACATGTTCCTTGGAATCACCATAAACAATATAACGGTGGCTTTCCGTACATTCGCACTTGGATTACTCACCTGTATTGGCACCGGGTGGAGTTTGTTTCAGAACGGCATCATGCTGGGAAGTTTCGAGACATTTTTCTATCAGCACGGGCTGCTGGGCGAGTCTATGCTCGCCATTTTTCTGCATGGCACGCTTGAGATATCCGCCATTATCGTGGCAGGAGCTGCAGGGTTGGCATTGGGTAACGGCTTCCTCTTTCCCGGCACCTACTCACGCATGACATCGTTCAGACATGGCGCCAAGCGTGGGCTTAAGATCGTGGTGGGCACTGTGCCTATATTCGTTATGGCCGGATTCATTGAGGGATTCGTCACCCGTCATACCGAGATTGCCAATTGGCTGAGACTAACGATAATATTGCTGTCGCTGACATTTGTAATATACTATTTCATCATTCTGCCACGTCATATGGCTAAAACAAACAACAAATAAATGGAAATACAAAAACCTAAAATCGAATTTTATGTAGTCCGCTCGTTTGGTGCGAAATTCAGCGCTACGTCCGACTTCATCTCAGAGAATTGGAAACAACTGTTCAAGTATGTGACATATTTCTTGTTACCAGTATGTTTGGTTCAGGCCCTGAGTCTTAACACCATGCTGGACAAGATCATGCAAAACGCGATGGCAATCCGGGACGGCAGCGTCTTAGCTAATAATGAATATATGCTGATTGGTGCAGGCTATCTAGGATATATGCTGGCGATGTGTATCGGTATGCTTCTTCTTAGTGCCATTGTCTACGGACTGATGGATAAATACGACAACCGTGCAAACAGACTCAACGGACTGACATGGGCTGAATTCCGCCCCACGCTATCACACAACATCAAACGTGGTCTGTTGGTGACGGGTGCCTTTGTCGTACTGTCATTCATCGGTGGTGCTGTCATGGTGCTGTCCTCGACTATGGTTCCTCTTGCTATCATTCCAATATACCTTGCCTTTGTCGTCTGCATGGTACCTTTGTCGTTACTGTTCCCTATATATATTATGGAGGACATATCAATAGTGGATGCTGTATCGAAGGCATTCCGGTTGGGCTTTAAAACATGGGGCGGTATATTCGCATTATTGATGGTCGTCGGTATCATCGCATACATTGTGATGACGATAGTCTCGATGCCTGTCGGTATAGGATTTGTCATTAAGGCGGTCATGTTTACGGATGGCACTGCGTCAACAGGTTTCGTGGCAACGTCAGCCTATACATTTTTGATGTATCTGCTCGGTATCCTACAGTCGTATGGCATGTATATCTCATACACGATAGTGGTGGTGGCGCTGGGATATCAGTATGCCCATGCCGCAGAGAAAGTGGACGGGGTATCAGTAGAGAAAGACATCGACAATTTTGAAGCGATGAAGGACGAGAACATTGATGCTCCAGAGTTACCGGATATGAAGAATGAATTTGACGACTTCAACAAATTGTAGAATTCATGTATCGAAAGTCATTAAGTTCAGCTTCCAAACTCATAATGCCACATGACTAATGTGACCGATACTTTGGCCATTGACACAGCCGGGTTGAATGCCTGGCGGGCCGATGATAATTTCGATTACGGGCGTGAACTGGCACATCAAGACACGAATATCATTGAATGGATATTAGAGAGGATTGACCAAGCCGTCTCTTCCTTATTCGACGATGGCTTCTACATCCGGTATCACACCGCGATATGGGTTACAATAGGCATAGTGGCAGTGCTCAGTATCGTTATATTCCTACTATACAAGCATCCGGAATTGTTCGACCGCAAAGGCAGCACTCATCTGGCATATAAAACAGAGGAAGACACTATTTACGGTGTAGATTTCGCCACCGCCATATCGCATGCGCTTAGTCTCGGCGACTATCGTGAGGCTGTACGTATGATTTATCTGCAGACATTGAAGACGCTGAGCGATAGCGGCAAGATAAACTGGCAACCATACAAAACGCCAACACAATACACCTACGAAGTGCGCTCAACAGATTTTCGCACGTTTACCAATCATTTTTTGCGCGTGAGATACGGCAACTTCTCCGCCACAGCCGACCTATGTGACGAGATGAAACGGCTACAGACTGAAATTGAGAAAGGAGGCATGGAATGAAAGGCAGTCGCATCTTCATAATCTGCATCACGGCGATGGTAATTATTCTATTTATGGTCCAACTCCAGATGCCTAAGCAATTTTCATGGAAACCGACATTCGCTCATAAAGACCGTAATCCGTTCGGATGTTATGTCGTAGACAGTATCTTGTCGCACACCATGCCTATGGGATATACCGTAAACGCCAAGAGTCTCTACGAACTAAGCCAGAGCGACAGGAGACAAGGCGTGCTGATTGTAAGTAACCAACTTGAGCTGACAGAGACAGACTACAAATCGGTAAAGAACATATTGAAACGTGGCGGTAAGGTGATGATTATAGGCGAAGAACATTATTATGGTGACCTAGACAGCATAATGATTGAACACTTTGGGATCTGTTTCAGTGGCAATTCACGGGTCTTCAGTTTAAAGGGGATGAAACAGAAAATCGAAAATCAGTCTACTGATTTACAGGACACTATATCATGGAATGACAGGGATGGAATATATCCAGGACGTAAATATAGCGTATACAATTCATTAATGGGCAACAGCATATTGACAGACACGGTAAAACAGATTGACTACATTGCCTATTACAATGAATGGTCCGAAGCGGGAGGTGAAAACGGCTATGGCGGTAGCCGTTGGATTAGCAAATCTTCTTTATTGGCAGCAAGACATAAGATAGGACGGGGCGAGGTGATATTGGTGGCTTGTCCATTGGTGTTCACCAATTACGGGATGATCACAGCCAACACGGCAGGATATATCCACCGTCTGATGACCTTGATGAAAGACGTGCCCGTGACTCGCACAGTGACTTATATGTCAACTGAAGAGACGGCCATGACAGAGCGGTCACCACTACGCTATTTCCTTGGGCAGCCACCATTGAGATGGGCTCTCTGTCTCACGTTGCTAACCATATTGATATTCATGGTATTCACTGCCCGTAGAAGACAGCGCATAATACCTGTGGTGAAAGGACCTCAAAACAAGTCGCTGGAGTTCATACAACTAATCGGCACACTTTATTTTCACAAGCACGACAACACAGATCTTGTACGCAAGAAGTTTATCTTCTTTTCTGAAGAGATTCGTCGCAGACTGATGGTGGACGTGCAGGACACCAACGACAATGACCATACATTCACCATTCTGTCACGCACGACAGGTATGACATATGAAGACATCGCAACAATAATCAAGGATCTGCGCATTGTATATTACTACGAAGGGAATATCACATCAAAAGAAATGCGACAGTATATTGACAAAATGAATAAAATATTAATGACAAGTTAGTTGAGAAGTATGATTTCTCTAATTGTCAAAAAGATCAAAAGCAATAACATATCATAAATATCAATTCCAAATTTAAAAACTTACAAATTCATAAACTAAAAATAACATGGAAGAGCAAAGAACAGACTTGACTGTCTTCTCTGAAAAGATACAAGAGTTGAAGAACCAAATAGGACAAGTGATTGTGGGCCAGGATAGGGTAATAGACCTGATGCTGACCTGCATATTGGCAGATGGACATGTACTGATAGAGGGTGTGCCGGGCGTGGCCAAGACATTACTTGCAAGACTTATCGCCAAACTGACAGACGCACGTTTCAGCAGAGTGCAGTTCACCCCTGACCTTATGCCAAGTGATGTGCTGGGTACCACAATATTCAACATGAAGACATCCGATTTCTATTTCCACGAAGGTCCGGTGTTTGCCGACATCGTGCTGGTGGACGAAATAAACCGCGCCCCCGCAAAGACTCAGGCCGCACTGTTTGAGGTCATGGAGGAACGTCAGGTCACCATCGACGGCACCACCCACAAGATGGGGCCACTCTACACCATACTCGCTACGCAAAACCCTGTGGAACAAGAGGGAACTTACAAACTGCCGGAAGCACAACTCGACCGTTTCCTAATGAAAATCAAGATGGATTATCCATCGTTAGACGAGGAGGTCAGCATATTGGAACGTCACCAGAGGAATGCGCAGTTGGCAAAGCTCAATGACATATGCCACGTTATCACAAGCGAAGAGCTGTTGCAGTTGCGCTCGATGATGGACTGTGTCATTATAGACCGCACGCTGTTGCAATATATCGCGCAGATTGTGCTGCAGACACGCAGCAGCAGGGCTGTATATCTGGGTGCTTCGCCACGTGCGTCGATAGCGATATTGCAGACATCCAAGGCATTCGCGCTATTACAAGGACGCGACTTCGTTACGCCTGAGGACATCAAATTTGTCACTCCTTCGGTGCTCCAGCATCGTCTAATCCTCACCGCTGAGGCTGAGATGGAAGGCTACACACCGTTGAAAGTGGCTCAGAAACTAATCGACAAAGTGGAAGTTCCTAAATAATGTATCTTACCAGAAGGTTTTACATATTAGCTACAGCTGTCATCCTGCTCATTGGGGGAGGATACTACTATGCGCCGCTGTATCATGCCGGACTGCTGGCGCTACGCCTCTTTGGCGCATTGGTGCTGGCGGATATCGCATTGCTGTATTTCCGTAGTGGCATCACAGCAGAGCGCCATTGCCCGGACCGTTTCTCCAATGGCGATGACAACGAGGTGGACTTGCGTGTAGAGAGCACTTATCCTTTCGGTATCAGACTTAATGTCACCGATGAGATTCCATTTGTTTTCCAGCGGCGTGACATCGATTTTCGCCTGCGACTCAAACATAATGAGGGAAAGAATATAAAATATAATCTGCGCCCCACGAAGCGTGGGGTATATGGTTTCGGGAAAATACGTGTTTTTGTGTCTACTGATATCGGCCTTGTGCAACGTCGTTATACCTGTGGCAAAGAACAGAATATCAAGGTTTATCCATCTTATCTTTTACTGCGCCAATACGAATTACTGGCCATCAGCAACCGACTCACCGACATGGGCATTAAGCGCATTCGCCATGTGGGCAACAACACGGAGTTTGAACAAATCAAGGACTATGTGAAAGGTGATGATTATCGCACGATAAACTGGAAAGTCAGTGCACGCAACCATCAGTTGATGGTAAACGTGTATCAGGACGAACGTTCACAACAGATATTCAATGTGATAGACAAGGGGCGTGTAATGCAACAGGCTTTTCGTGGGATGACATTGCTCGACTATGCCATCAATGCCTCGCTAGTGCTCTCGTATGTGGCAATGAACAGAGATGACAAGGTGGGGCTGGTCACTTTCTGTGACAAATTCGACACTTACGTGCCTGCCTCCAAACGACATGGACACATCCAGACAATTCTTGATAGCCTTTATGCTCAGGAGACAACATTTGGAGAAACAGACTTCTCTGCTCTTGCGGCAAATCTGAATTTGCATGTCGGCAAGCGTTCACTGATGATTATATACACCAGCTTCAGCGGTATCGACAGCATGAAACGCCAATTGGCTTATCTCATCCAACTCAGTCAGCGGCATCGTGTTCTTCTTGTCTTCTTCGCCGATGCCGAATTAAAGCAATATATCTCCACACCAGCTACCAGCACTGAGGATTATTTCCGTCATGTGATTGCCGAAAAGTATGCCTATGAACAACGATTGATTGTCTCTTCATTACAGCAGCACGGTATATACAGCCTGCTCACTACGCCAGAAAGTCTGTCAATTGATGTCATCAACAAGTATTTGGAAATGAAGACAAGGCAGATAATAAATTAATATAATTTCCAAAAAAAGTTTATTCCTCCGAGTGTATAAAATATTTTGTTTACTTTTGTTCCCAATATGCAAAGGATCTTCATTATTGCGTTATTGTCATTGATGGCTATTGGATGCCGCACAAGACAGGTCACTGTTGAAATGCCGGCAGTGGATGAGGATAAGGAATGCTCTCCTCACGTGCTAATAATCTATTATGACGCCGGAATAGGTAGCGGGCAGTTGCTCGATGCCGCTAAGAAGATGGGCTGCGAAGTAATTTATCAATACAATATAATCAAAGGCGTGGCTTTGCGTGTGCCCGACAAGGCGGATATTGATGATGCCATCAAGGCGTTAGGAAAAGTGAAAGGCGTATTGCAAGTGAGTCGTGACCGGATAACACACATGGACAGACATGAATAGAAAAGAATTTTATAGTAATCAGATTGAATCATTAACAGCCAATATCGCCATACTGAAACAGCGCAACCGCTTTTTCGTGGCTGGCGAGATAATTACGTTTCTTGCCACACTGGCATTCGTGGTGCTATATACCATTATTGATAATGCCACATGGGCACTATTCGTCGCAGCATTCGTGTTTGTCGTTTATCTCATTATCCGCCACATGGATGTGCTCAATGGCAATGTGACAGACGGGCTCAAAGATGTTCGTTCGACATATCAACATGAGGTATCTTATCTTGACGGCGATTTCTCTTGTTTCGACGCTGGTGAGAAATATATCGACCCGCAACATCCTTTCACATTCGACCTCGATATATTCGGACGCGACTCTCTCTTCAACCGTATCAACCGCACAATAACCGTAGGTGGAAGTGACAAACTGGCTGGCTATTTGTCATTTACATCGATTAAAAATCAGTCAGACGCAATCGATGTTTTTGCCGAAGACGAGACATGGCGTTCCAAGTTTCTATCTCTTGGTCAACGTTCAAAAATTGATACCACAGCCATAACATTCGTTCTCAACAGTGTCAGCAAAACTAAAATCACCAGTGTGGCAGGTTCGCAGATCATGTTCATCATTGCATGGTTGCTGGTGCTCGGCTTCAGTGTTTCTGTTATATTGGCCATATGTGGGGTGGTCAGTGCGAATCTTCCTATTTGGTGGGGCATATTACAGTTCTTTGGAGTATATATGCTTACCTCTAAATCATTGAGGACAATATCCAAGACGGTAGGCAGTCTGCACGGCCAGATGAAGAAATATATCAGCATAATAAGGCATTGTACTGCCAAGCAGTCTGTTCCTGATGATATGAAAGTTATGTTTTCCTCTTTGAATGAAGCCATGCTTTCATTTGAGAAGTTAGAAGCTGTACTGGATGGTCTCGATCGTCGTGGCAACATATTGGGCATGATATTTTTTGACGCTTTCTTCCTGAGTGACTTTTTCCTTATCCGTAAGTTTCTAAAATGGCAGGGGGCCTATCTCGATAAAATCGGGACATGGATAGAGACTGTGAGCGAAATAGATGCCCTGGTCAGCATGGCAACATTCCGATACAACAATCCGGATGTCGGTCATGCCGAAATTATTGAGGCTGACGGAGTGGTATATGAGGCTGCGGGATTGTATCATCCTTTCCTTGGGGCGGAAGCCGTGAGCAATGATTTCACTATCAAGAATGGCAACTATTATATCATCACCGGTGCCAACATGGCGGGCAAGAGCACGTTTCTGCGTTCTATCGGTGTAAACTATATTCTCGCAATGAACGGCATGCCCGTGTTTGCAGATAGTCTGCGTGTGTCGCGGTTCTCGCTATTCAGCAGTATGCGAACCACCGATGACCTCACACACGGTATTTCCTATTTCAATGCCGAACTGCTTCGTCTGAAACAGCTCATCAACCATTGCACCAGCCATTCCCATACATTGATTATTCTCGATGAGATACTCAAAGGTACCAACTCTCTGGACAAGCTCAATGGTTCTCGTCTCTTCCTGCAGGCCATTTCCAAAATGCCGGTGAGCGGTGTTATCGCCACCCACGACCTGGAGCTATCAAAAATGACCGCCGAATATCCAGACCGTTTCCACAACTATTGTTTCGAAATAGAACTAGGCACAGATGTGACCTATTCTTACATGATTACGCCTGGTGTCGCCCACAATCAGAATGCCACATTCCTATTGCGTAACATCATCAACAAATAAAGCGGTTTGATTCATCTGTGTAATTCTCGATTTTCGAAAATTGCAATCTGGAAATCTGCCTATGATATATGTAACCGCTGATATCGTGGATTTTGTACAGAATACCTCTTTGACATTTACTCCAAAGGCCGACGAACGCCACATTCGTTTTGTAGTACAAGCAGACATAAATCAGATTGATGTAGATTTTGATGCTGCCAAAATGAAGATGATATTGAATAATCTGCTATCAAATGCATTTCACTTTACACCAGAGTACGGCGAAATTATTGTTAGAATCTTAATGGATACGACTCATCAAAATCAAGTAATTATTGAAGTTCAGGATAATGGTATTGGCATCCCTAAAGAATATCTTCTTAGTGGTGATTATTCTATTTCTGAGACAGCTTATAAAGTTGGATATACACTCCCTACAAATTTTACTCGAACGTTTACAAAACAATTTGGTGTAACTCCTTCTCAATACATAAAAGAATATAAGAAATAATTTGTCATTCATTTAAAATTCAATAGTTGATCCAAAACAATGAAATATCAGATTCCACATCAGCTAAAATAGCTGTTATGCAATTTATGCGACTAAAGCAATAAAACAATGCGCTATCAGTTATACGTTCGACGATGGCTAATGGCATTTCTTTTAGTTTCTCATTTTTAGAAGAGTTGAAATTCAAAACAACGTTCCGGTTGAATGAAAATACAATAAAAATGAATGAAAAACAACATTCAAACAAACCCCACGCCTCTTGGAGTAATTTGAAAATAATGGATGATCACTGTCAGAAGATTTTCTATAATAGAGGTCATAATAATAAGAAACAGCATATTTAAGTCCAAAATTTTATAATTAGATCTGACTGATTCCTTTTGACTAGAAATGATTACTGTTTTGTGGGTAGAAACATTTACTTTTGCACCATAAAAAATTCTAATAACATAAAACAATGAATAGACTATTTTTAATATTCTCTTTTTTATTTATACTGACTTATGCCAGTGGTCAAGAATACAAGGCACCTGTCAACCAGCGTATGACTTATAATATTAATTCTGACTGGAGACTGAAAATAGGGGATATTCCCAATGCTAAGAATTTTAATTTTGACGATTCTTCATGGCAGCCAGTAACACTTCCTCATGCTTTTAATGAAGACGAAGCTTTTCGGGTACATATTAAAGAACTTACAGACACTGTGGTGTGGTACAGAAAACACTTTCATTTGCCGAATTCTGATAAGGGGAAAAAACTTTTTATTGAATTCGAAGGAGTTCATTTTGCAGCAGAAGTCTATCTGAACGGCACGTTTATAGGTTTGCATGAAAACGGTGTAATGGCTTTTGGATTCGATATTTCTTCAAATATCAATTATGATGGTGATAATGTACTTGCAGTTCGGGTTGATAATAGTTGGAACTATCATGAAAAATCTACGAATAGCACATTTCAGTGGAATAATAAAAATTTCAATGCTAATTATGGAGGTATCCCAAAGAATGTGTTTTTACATGTAACCGGCTCGGTGTACCAAACATTACCACTTTATTCCGACCTAAAAACAACAGGGACTTATATTTATGCTTCAGACTTTGATATTAAGAAAAGAGAAGCAGTTATTCACGCTGAGTCAGAAATTAAGAATGAGGCTCCGACTCCTCAGAAAGTTGAGTTTGAAGTTGTTATTGCAAATCCAGAAGGGGAAAGAATTGCTTGTTTTACAGGAAATGAAGTTATTGTACAACCAAATACAACTGCAGTAGTGTCGGCTTCTTCCAATGTGAAAAATATCCATTTTTGGAGCTGGGGGTACGGCTATTTGTATAATGTGTACACAATTTTAAAAATAGATGGTAAACCTATAGATATAGTAAAAAATTGTACCGGATTCCGCAAAACAGAATTTAAGAACGGAATGGTTATTCTGAATGATAGGGTAATTCAAATAAAAGGCTATGCACAGCGCACTAGTAATGAATGGCCTGCAGTAGGTATGTCAGTTCCTGCCTGGTTGAGCGATTACAGCAATGGCTTGATGGTGGAAAGTAATGCCAATATGGTTCGTTGGATGCACGTTACTCCATGGAAACAGGATGTTGAATCCTGTGATCGAGTTGGTTTGATGCAAATGTTCCCTGCAGGCGATGCCGAAAGTGATGTAAATGGGCGCCACTGGGAACAACGAAAAGAATTAATGCGTGATGCTATAATTTATAATCGCAACAACCCTAGTATAGTCTTGTATGAGTCTGGAAACGAATCTATTACCGAAGAGCATATGGCAGAAATGAAAGCCATTAGAAACAAATATGATCCTTATGGCGGCCGTGCTATAGGTTCACGTGAAATGCTTGATAGTAAAATAGCTGAATACGGGGGTGAAATGCTTTATATAAATAAAAGTGCAGGAAAGCCGATGATTGCAGCAGAATATTGCCGTGATGAAGCGTTACGAAAATATTGGGATGAATTGACACCACCTTATCATAAAAATGGAGCAGGACCGCTCTATAGAAATGCTGATGCATCTGATTATAACCGGAATCAAGATTCTTTTGCAATAGAAGACCTAAAACGTTGGTCCGATTACTTCTGCATGAGACCCGGAACCGGCACCCGTATGAGTGCTGGTGGATTGAATATCATATTCTCGGATACGAATACACACTGTCGTGGTGAAGAGAATTATCGTAGAAGCGGAGAAGTTGATGCTATGCGTATTCCTAAAGATGCATATTATACCCATCAAACAATGTGGGATGGCTGGGTTGATATCGAAAAACCACGTACGTACATTATTGGACATTGGAATTACACAGACAAAACGGTAAAAGATATATATGTTGTTTCTCCGTCAAACAAGGTAGAGCTTTTTTTGAATGGAAAATCACTTGGTTTCGGGGTACATAGCAATTGTTTTTTGCATACCTTTAAAAACGTAGCATATCAACCAGGTACATTAAAAGCTGTAAGTTACCAGAAAGGGGAAATAGTTTCTTCTGATACGAAAAAGACCGCAGGAGTCCCAGTTGGATTAAAGCTTTCTTTGATTAAATCTCCACTATCTGTTAAAGCTGATGGTGCGGATATGGTACTTGCACAGATAGAAGTTGTGGATGCTAAAGGTCAAAGATGCCCAACTGCGCACACGCCAGTCACATTTAAGTTGGATGGTCCTGCTGAATGGCGTGGAGGCATTGCACAGGGGCCAGACAATTATATTTTGTCAAAAACTCTACCAGCAGAATGTGGCATCAATCGGGCTTTAATTCGTACAACAACCAAAGCTGGCAAAGTTACACTGTGGGCTTCGGCAAAAGGTTTGCAGTCTGCAACTATATCTTTCGAAACCACTCCTGCAAGTGTGGTCGATGGGCTAAGCAAGGATCTACCTGGTGATAAATTACCCTCCAATTTATCCAGGGGTGAAACACCATCTACTCCATCTTACAAAGTCACTCGTAAAACAATTAATATAATATCGGCAAAAGCAGGAGCTAATGAAAATAACGCGTTCAAAAGTTACGACGATAATGAACTAAGTGAATGGACAAACGATGGCAAAATATCCACGGGATGGATCACCTATCAGTTGGCTCATAAAACGGAGATATCAGAAGTTTGTCTGAAATTATCGGGCTGGCGTTCTCGTAGTTATCCTATCGAGATTTTGGTTGACCAAAAAATAGTATGGAAAGGCAACACTGCGCAAAGTTTGGGCTATATCACAATACCAGTGAAACCTATGGCCGGAGATAGTATTACAATTCGGCTTACCGGTTCGGGAACAGAAAATGACGTTTTCCAGAACATGATTGAACTAAATGGGAATAAAGAACTAGATGGTTTTAAAGATTCGAAGAATCTGGATACCAAAGGCCAACTTCGCATCATAGAAGTCGAATTTTTTGAAAAAGTAAAGTAAAGGTTCATTTAAAAAAAGGCAAACACAATCATGTAAAGATAACCGTCAAGAGACAATTGGCTTTTTACAATATATACGCCGAAATATCGCTGATATGAATGCTGCTACATTCAGGAGAAACTGAACTTCTGCTTCATTCCACACTATTTCGCCCTTTCCACACAAAGCAATAGAAAGCAAAGCAATTCATTTCCTGTTAACATGCATATTGTAAAATGTGTAAATCTATTAAAATAGACTCGTTTAACTAAATAAATTGCAAAAAAAACGCCATTAGCATTGATATATTTGGAATCTTCAAAGAAACCTAATACCTTTGCAGCGTGTTTTTCATAGTATTAGATTTAAGGTTAACAAGGTCGGGCTCAGCGGAGCCCATTTTTTTTGCCCTTCCATAAGTAAGTTTTGTACAGAGAAACTTTTTAAAGCCATAAAAAACATATTTGATATTTTGTTCTCGTTTGCACGAATTTTGATTTATCTTTGCATTCGATGAAATATGTTGATGTCATATTACCACTCCCTCTCGATGGAATGTTCACCTACGCCGTAGCCGATGCCATGGTAGGACAGGTGCGTATGGGCGTGCGCCTGCTGGTGCCACTCGGGCGTAGCAAGACATACACGGCGATGGCAGCAAGACTGCACGACAAGAAACCGGATTTCGATGTGAAAGAAGTTATTGCCGTGCTCGATGACAAACCTATGCTGCTCACTCAACAGATGAAACTATGGCAATGGATTGCCGACTATTATATTTGTCCGATTGGGGATATATACAAGGCGGCACTGCCTTCGGGACTCAAGGCTGAAGACGGTTACAGGCCAAAGACGGAGACATACATAGGACTTACCGAAAAATTCCGCAACGAGCAGTCACTTCACATTGCCCTCAACATGCTGGAACGCGCGGGCAAGCAACAGCAGACGCTGATGGAATTTCTTGCTCTTTCCCATTGGGACACCATTGATGACAACACCCCCACTGGTGGCATTGAAGAGATTACACGGGAGGAACTGATGAACGCCAGTCACTGCACTGCTGCCAATATAAAGGCGCTTACTGACCGTAAAATACTATACACTTATGACAAGGAAGTTGGTCGGCTGAACAATGGCAGTGAGCCACATCCTGAGAATATAAAGAAACTTGGTACGGCGCAGCAGGATGCATACAACCAGGTACTATTCCAATTTATTAAGCATAACGTAGTGTTGTTGCACGGCGTCACATCAAGTGGAAAAACAGAGATATATATACATCTCATCGAAAAGACATTACAGGAGCACAAACAAGTGCTCTATCTGCTACCCGAGATAGCACTCACCGTGCAGATTACATCCCGTTTGCGACGTGTCTTTGGCAACCGGCTAGGCATCTACCATTCCAAATACAGCGATGCAGAACGTGTGGAGATTTGGAAGAAGCAATTATCAAAGAATCCTTATGACGTGATATTGGGTGTGCGCAGTTCGGTCTTTCTGCCATTCCAAAATCTTGGACTCGTGATAACCGACGAGGAGCACGAGACATCATTCAAGCAACAAGACCCCGCCCCGCGCTATCATGCCCGTTCGGCAGCAATAGTGCTGGCACAGATGTATGGCGCAAAGACGCTGCTTGGCACTGCCACCCCATCGATGGAAAGTTATTATAATGCGAAACAAGGCAAATACGGACTTGTGACCCTCACCACAAGATACAAAGATATAGAGCTGCCCGAGATAAACGTAGTGGACATCAAGGATCTGCAACGGCGCAAGATGATGCGCGGGCCGTTCTCGCCACCATTGTTGGCGGCAGTGAGAGAAGCCCTCGACAATGGCAGACAGGCGATATTATTTCAAAACCGGCGTGGCTTTGCGCCAATGATAGAGTGCAAGGTTTGCGGATGGGTGCCACGCTGCACCAACTGCGACGTGTCACTCACGCTGCATAAGAACATGAACCAACTGACTTGCCACTATTGTGGGTTCACTTATCAGGTGCCTACGGCGTGCCCTAATTGTGGCAACACCGACCTGAAAGGTCGTGGCTACGGTACAGAGAAGATAGAAGACAGCATAAGCGAGATATTCCCCGAAGCCCGTGTGGCGCGCATGGATCTTGACACCACCCGCACCCGCAATGCCTACGAGCGCATCATCGGTGACTTTTCATCAGGAAAGACCAATCTGCTCATCGGCACGCAGATGATAAGCAAGGGACTTGATTTCGACAAAGTGAGTGTGGTTGGCATACTCAATGCCGACTCAATGCTCAACTATCCCGACTTTCGCGCCTATGAGCATGCGTTCATGATGATGGCGCAAGTCAGTGGCAGGGCCGGGCGCAAGGGCAAACGCGGATTGGTGATATTACAGACCAAGAGTCCCGATTTACCTGTCATACAGCAGGTGGTTCACAATGATTACGACGGTTTCTACGCAGACTTGACAGAAGAGCGCCGTATGTTTCATTATCCCCCGTTCTATCACTTGGTGTATATCTATCTAAAACACCGCAATGACGACATTGTCGAAACTGCCAGTATAGAACTTGGCAGCCGTCTCCGCCAGTGGTTTGCCGACCGTGTGCTTGGTCCCGACAAGCCCGCCGTGGCACGCATCAAGACCATGAACATCCGCAAGATAGTAATCAAACTCGAGACAGGCATTGACCAACGGCAGGTACGCCAGTGTCTTCTCGCCGCCCAACAGCAGTTGATGAATGACAAGCGCTACGCCCTCCTACGAATATGTTATGACGTGGATCCGCTGTAGTCATTCTTATACCCGGCATGATTCTATTCTTTCATTGCCTTAGGATGGCGCAGGTTTTGACCCACATTAGTATAGACAGAAGCCTCGGCAATGTTTGTAGCATGGTCGGCAATACGTTCTATATTTGAGATAATGCCATTGAGATTGATGAATGTAAATAACAAATGCCGGGTATCGTCAGGATATTGGCTTTTCCGAATAGTGTCCTTGATAAGTTTGTGGTTTATATCATCTACCACATCATCATTATTTATTGTCCATATCGCAGCCTCATTGTCATCGTTCATGAAAGCAGCAATAGACTTCTTCACCATCATGATGCTGGATGCCATCATGTTTGAAATCACCGGTGCCATCTGGTCGAAGATATCCTTATCATCAACACGCGGCAGAAACTTGTCTATATTCTTCACCTGGTCAGCTATACGTTCCAGATTTGAAACCATCTGATAAGCGGATATTATCTTGCGGACATCTGAAGCCACAGGGTTCTGCAACGCAATAATATCTATGATTTCATTGCCAAGACTAGTTTCAAAACCGTCTATGCGGTTCTCGTTATCTTCTATCTCTTGTTGTATTTCAGCGGGAATATCGAAAACTCCGTCAACAAGCAACTTGTCAACGATTTCCAACTGTCGCATTACCAATTCCACCATCTCATTAAAATGGCTTAATAGGGAATGTAATGCATTGTCTTTTGTTATTGCCATAATGTAAATTTATAACAGTCACTCCAACACCCTCACGAAAAGTGGTATGGAAAGACATTTGATTAATAATTTGCGGTTTCCATTCACCCCCACATTTCTGAAAGGGGTTAAAAACAGGGTTATCCGAATTTCCCGGTAAGATATGCTTCAGTGCGCGGATCCGTCGGGGTGGTAAACATCTTTTTGGTACTGCCATACTCCACCAGCTCACCCAGATACATGAACATTGACTTGTCTGAAATGCGCGCTGCCTGCGACATATTGTGAGTGACCATTATGATGGTATAGTTCTTTTTCAGTTCCACAAGCAAATCCTCTATCTTTGAAGTCGATATCGGATCCAGCGCCGAAGTCGGTTCATCGAGCAGAATCACTTTAGGTTTGAAAGCGATTGTGCGGGCGACGCAAAGCCTCTGTTGCTGACCGCCAGAAAGGAAATTACCCTTGCTATGCAACGTATCCTTGACTTCATCCCACAGAGCCACATCACGAAGAGACTTCTCCACAATTGCATCACGCTCTTGTTTTTTCATGCGTATGCCATTGAGACGATAACCCGCAATCACATTGTCATAAATACTGAGCGTGGGGAATGGGTTAGGACGTTGAAACACCATACCAATCTTCCGACGCAGATTGATTGTCGGCATATCATACACATTCTCACCATCAAGCCATATTTCACCCTCTGTGCTAATGTCAGGATAGAGTTCGTGCATGCGGTTGATGGCTCTCAGAAGAGTGGTCTTGCCACATCCCGAGGGGCCCATGATGGCTGTGATTGAGTTATCATCAATCTTTGCCGACACATGTTTCACCGCATACTTGTCATCACCGTAACTAATGGAAATGTCCTCTATCGACATCACTGGGGTTGCGGCACATTCTTTCTTTTCTTTCATATATTCTTTTGTCAACTAAATTACATTTTCCGTTTTGCTCCAATCCACCTGGATATCAGGTTGAGTATAAGCACGAATCCCATCAGGAATATTGTGGAACTCCATATCAGGTTAACCATATTGGGGTCGTTATAAAACTGCCATATCAACAATGGCACTGCCGATCCCGGTTTCATGATATTCCAATTAATACCAGGATTGCCCAGCGTGGTGAGCATCAGCGGCGCTGTCTCGCCAAGCACACGTGAGACGGCAAGCAAGATACCACTCATAAGTCCCGAGAATGCCGTTGGGATGAGCACCCGCCAAATCACTTTATAGTATGGAGTACCTAGTGCCATGGCCGCCTCTTTGAGCGTGTCGGGCACCATCTTGAGCGACTCCTCCGTAGAGCGCACTATCAGCGGCAGCATCATTATCGCCAGAGCGACCCCGCCAGCCAGGAAAGAATAGCCTTTGGTCAACGGAACGACCACCCAGATATAGGCGATGATACCGATAACAATTGAAGGCACACCTTGCAAAATGTCCGCGATATCACGTATCACACTTGCGTAACGTTTATTGCTATTCTCGGATAAATACACGCCGATGACTATTCCCGCGGGGATTGCCATCACCGAAGCGATTACAACCAGATAGATAGAGCCCAGTATGCCGTTGGCAATACCGCCGGGGATTATCTCTCCACTCGCAGTCGCCATCATGGCAGTAAACGTATCAGGTGCGACCTGAGTGAAGAAAGCCCAGTTGATCTGTTTGTAGCCTTTCACCAGCAGAGTGCCTATTATCAGGAACACCATTGAGATGGTAAGCAAAGAAAAGAACATGACCGCTATCTTGAAGATAGCGTTTTTTGCTTTTCTATAACCAATTGATGATAGCAGTCCTGCCGTTTTTCCCATATTCATTGTATCATCCATTATCCAATCTTTTTAATGATGTATTTTCCTATCGCATTGATTATCGTGGTAATCACTAAGAGCAGCAAACCCAACTCTATCAATGCGCTCAACTGCAATCCACTGGCCTCACCAAACTGATTGGCGATGACGCTCGCCATGGTGTTACCCGTGTCGAAGAGTCCGTGGGGTATGACGTTCTCATTACCTATGAGCATGGTCACGGCAAGCGTCTCACCTATGGCACGGCCGAAGGCAAGGATATAACTTGCCGTCATTCCCGAACGAGCGTTGGGCAATACCACCGTGCGAATAACTTCCAGTCGGGTGGCACCCAGTGCGTAGGCGGCTTCCTTCAAATCATTTGGCACCATCGCGATTGTTGTATTGCTCAAAGATGTGGCATAAGGCACAATCATTATCGCCAGTATCAAAGCCGATGTAAACACGCCGAAACCTTGCGGGCTCCATCCCCAATCCACCACCAACGGACATAACACATAGAATCCCCATAGGCCATAGATGATTGACGGAATTCCTGCCAGCAAGTCGACCAGCGTACCCACGATGGATGCCAGTTTGGTGTCACGGAAGTATTCTGCGACAAACAGCGAAGTGCAGAATGCCAACGGAATGGCTATTATCAATGCCACAACTGATGTGAGAAGTGTACCCGCGACAAAGAGTAACGCGCCATAATTTTCGCTCCCCTGAGTGGGATCCCACTTGTCGGAAATAAGGAACCGCCATCCAAACTTGGATATCGACGGCAATGCCCCTTCAGACAGCGAGAACACCATCGCCGCTGCAATCAGTACGATAACCAGCGAGGAGGCGAACAATACGCGTTTCAGTATTTTATCACTATTAATCTGCATTATTATTTGTGTTATAATTGAAAATCGAAAGTTTGGAATTGAGAATTATGAATTGACTGTGTGATTGAGTCTCAAACTTACAGCGTATTCATAATTCTCAATTTTCAATTCTCAATTAAAAATAATTATTTAAGGATTTTCTTTCCTTTGTAGGTCACCGTGCGCAGTATAGCCTTTGCCCTTGCTGCCACACCTGCCGGTAGTGGAGCATAGTTGGTCTTCGTGGCCAGTCCCTGCGCATTGCGGCTTACCATCCAGTCAATGAGTTTCAATGTAGCCTGTGCCTGTGCAAAGGAGCGGTTGCTGTAAGCCTGGTCTTTGTAGAGTATGAGCCAAGTGAAACCTGCAATCGGATAGGCTGTCGCAGCAGAAGAATTATTAAGCATTACACGTGTGTCAGCAGGAATCTTACCTTTTGCCGCAGCGCTTGTAGATGCGACAGTGGCATTGACAAACTTGCCAGCTTTATTTTGAATGAGTGCAGACGGCTCGCGCTGTGCAAAAGCATACTCCGAACCAACGTAGCCGATAGAGCCAACTGTCTGATGAATGGTTCCTGCGACACCAGGGTTTCCCTTTGCACCAATGCCTACAGGCCAATTGACGGTCTTGCCTGCACCAACCTTTGATTTCCACACTGCGTTCACCTTGGTCAGATAGTCAGTAAACATATTTGTTGTGCCGCTACCATCCGAGCGGTGTACCACAGTTATTTCTTTATCAGGGAATTTCACACCCGGGTTCAACTTCTTCAATGCCGGACTGTTCCAGTTTCTGACTTGTCCCAAAAAGATTTGGGCCAAAACCACAGGTGTCAACTTTATTTGCTTTACTCCCGGCAGGTTATAAGCCACCACCACAGCGCCACTACATGTAGGGATATGAACAATAGGAGCCGGCATTTCTTTCATTTCCTCGTTGCTGAGGAATGCATCAGAAGCACCAAAATCAACGATTTTGTCCTTCAAACTGCGTATACCTCCACCAGAGCCAATGCCACCATAAGTAACCTTCACGTTTGTGAGTTTTTCGTAAGTGACGAATGCCGCATTATAAAATGGTTGTGGAAACGTTGCCCCTGCACCAGAGACAGATTGTGCACTAATATTGTTGCCAAGAGTCACCAGACTCAACAATGCAACTAAAATGATACTCTTTTTCATAAACTTCATATTCTTAAATTATTTATAAACTATACTTGAAACTTACCAAATAACTTGTGGTTGCTTTCGCTCCCGACAGTGCCGGATCACTGATCTGCACATTTGGAGCGATGGCAACACCTTTGACTGGGAAGAACTCCAGACCTGCCGCATAGAAGTTGCCATCCTTGGCAGCATTCCATCCATCGCTTGCGCCATTGACTTTCTTTGAAGACATATTATCATAGCGTGCAAAGATTGCAAGCGTCTTGTTTGGACTATATGATCCCCAAAACGACACACCACTAAGATTGTGATCTTTGACCTTATTATGACCTGTCTGCAAGTTGTATTCGCCTGCCACCGTAAACTTATCATCCTTGTAGGCTATCATGGCGTTGACTGTGGTCTGAGCCTCATGCTTCTTCTGATAGTCACCATATACCCGCACAAAAAGTTTCTTTATTGGTTGGTATGTCAGTCCAGCTGAAATCTTTACCGCGCTGTCCGACTGCAACGACTTGTATCCCTCGCCGTTTACCACCTGCGCATCGAGGCTCAGCTCTGGAGCAATCTGATATTTGACACCCAGTCCAAGGTCTGCGCTCGATGCATAACCGTTCAAATCCTGAAATGATTTCAACAGGTAACGCTTACCCCACAGAGATTCTTGCAGACTGAATGTATTAGTGCCAATCAAACCGAAATCGACAGTGAACCCGTTTCTTGAATATTCGCCATAGGCGTTCTTTATATATGCGGTATAAGCAGAACTCTGATAGCCGTTATTCTTATCGGTGACATCCATCACAGCCTTAGCAGAAAAGTAAGGTGAGAAATTGTAAGCATAGCCCAAATAAGCTCTTGAAATCTCGAAGGCTGTGCTTGTCTTGCCATCGGTGGATTGCACTCTGAAATCAGTGAACACGGTGACCACCGGTTTACCACTCGGTTTAAACCCGGTATTTGTTTCCTGTGCCATGATGCCAGTTGCAGCGAGCATGATGCTCATCACTGAAATAAAAAATCTTTTCATCTTTTTCCTTATTTAATTTATTAATATAGAGCTCAAAAGCTCATTGTCTTTAATACTTAACAACTCGTTGTAATTCACATTGCAAAATTACATCCAGGATATTTCATATTCATTGCTATCAGATGATGAAGTGTTTACATATCTTTTTCATTTCTGTTACAGATAATGTTAAGAACGTTTCAACATATATATAAAATCTGAAAATAAAACTCTTCATTACCGTGGAACCGATTATTCTGATTACTTTTGTGGAAAATCATAACCAAAAACTTGCATGATGAAAAAGATTCTACTACAATTATTATTGTTTGTATCAGCCGGGACATTGTCAGCTCAGACGTCAAATCCTCTACGGGTAACCGAAAAGAAGCTGAGCAATGGAATGACGGTATGGCTAAACAAAGACGACACGCAGCCAAAGGTATTCGGTGCCGTGGTGGTAAAAGCGGGCGCAAAAGATTGTCCAAACACCGGCATTGCGCACTATTTCGAACATATTCTATTCAAAGGAACAGATAAAATAGGGACTGTCGACTACAAGGCCGAGAAACCTTGGCTTGACTCAATATCCACACAATACGACCTACTGGCAAAAACCACCAATCAAGAAACACGCATGGCAATACAACATAACATCAACCGCCTGAGTCAGGAGGCCGGTAAGTATGCCATCCCCAATGAATTTACAAACCTCATTTCCACTTATGGCGGTACCAGTCTCAACGCATATACATCATTTGACGAAACTGTTTTTTACAATTCTTTCTCCCCACAATACATTGCACAATGGTGCGAGATAAACAGCGAGCGGTTGATGACTCCGGTTTTCCGCCTGTTCCAAGGCGAACTGGAAACAGTATACGAGGAGAAGAATATGTATTCCGACAATATGATCATGGGGCCGTTGGAGGCAACACAGGCACGCGTGCTTGACGGTTCTCCCTATGCTTATCCCATCATAGGAAGCACCACCAATCTAAAAAACCCTCAACAGAGCGAAATGCGGGCATTCTATAACAAATATTATGTGGGCTGCAACATGGGACTGGTGCTATGCGGCAACTTTGAAGCAGACTCTATTATGCCACTATTGGAAAAGACTTTCGGGCGTATTAAGGCTGGCATGACTCCTGAAAGAGCACAATACACGATGGCAAGATTAAACCCCGACGAAGAGTTGAAATTGAAAGTACCCATTCCAATAGTCAAGGCGGCAGGATATCTTTTTCGCGCACCAACTGAAAAAGACAAGGATTACAATGCTTTCCAACTGGCTCTTAACCTGCTTTCCAATGACAGTGAGACAGGACTGCTCGATTCTCTGTGCAATGAAAATAAGGTCATGATGGCAAAAGCAGGCGAATATACTTTTAAAGAAACGGGATTGGCTGCATTTGGATACGTACCAAACATTCCTTTCGGAAGCAGAAAGAAAGCCGACAAGATGTGCTGGCAGCAAGTGGACAAATTAAAACGTGGTGATTTCAGCGACAACACGCTCAGTGCCCTCAAGCTGGCATACGAACGCAACGTACAACAGCAGATGGAGGAAATTGACACCCGCAAGGACATCATGATTAACGCCATATCGCACAACGTATCATGGGATGAAATCATGCAGCGCAACCATGACGTAGAGAATATAACCAAAGCCGATATCGTGCGTGTGGCAAACAAGTATCTGGGTAATGAATATCTGAAAGCGGTGAAGACGTTTGGTAAGTATCCCAAAGATAAGGTGTCACAACCCGGCTACAAACCGATAATGCCAAAAAATGCGGGTCAAAAGTCCGAGTATGCCAAGCAACTGGCTGAGATGTCTTTCAAGCAGACGGAACCCAAAATAACAGATTTCGACAAAGATGCCAAAACTATCCAGTTGGGCAATCTATCCACATTATATATTACAGAGAACCCGGTCAACAATCTTTTCCAATTGCAGCTCATCTATCATAAAGGCACATATGCAGACAAGCGCATAAGCGCAGTAGCTGATTATGCAAGCACCATAGGTACCGACTCGCTCAACAAGCACCAGTTTAACAAAGCTCTCGAAGCGCTCGGCGCACACATTGTATTCTCTGCAGACAATAAGGCTTTCCGCATCACTATGAGTGGATTCGACCGTAATCTTTCGCCATCCTTGGCATTGCTCCACCAGTTTATGACCAATGCCAAAAGCAACGACAAGATGTTCCATGATCTGGTTACATCTTCAAAACTCTCCGATAAGACTTTCTTCAAAGACAATGCCAATATTGCTGATGCTGTATATGAAAAATTGGAGTTTGGTGACCACTCACAATACCTCACCCATCTCACCACTAACGAACTGAAAAAGCTTAATGGGAAACTACTCATTGACTTGTTCAAAGAATTGCAGAGCAATGAACTGAGCATTGTATATAGTGGTAAATTACCTGCCGATGAAGTGGAAAATGATGTACGCCGATACATTCCATTGGATAAAATCACAAACCGGCATACCGACACGCATCGTCCTCTGATGGCTGTTAGCGAACCTGTGGTCTACATCTACGACAACCCCAGTGCCCGTCAAAACATCATTGGCACTTACGAAGCATTGCCAGCAGCAAAAACCAATGAGCAGAGAGCCAAAATGGAACTGTGGAGCAACTATTTTGGTGGTGGCATGTCATCACTGCTATTTCAGGACATCCGCGAGTTTCGTGCCTATGCGTATTATGCATACGGTCGTCAGTTGCTGCCCTCAATCATCAATCACCCGGATAAGCCAACCGCTTTCTACACCCGTCTGGGAACTCAAGCCGACAAGAGCATGCTGGCACTTGGAGTTCTCGACAGTCTGTTCACGAACATGCCGGTACGCAGTGCCAACATCGCTGCAATAAAACAATCCGCAATCAACTCGATAAACAATAACTATCCAAACTTCCGCAGCATCGGTGGCTACATCGCCAGCATGCGTATCGAAGGCTTCACCGAAGATCCAGATCGTCCCATGAGCCGGATATTGCCCACACTAGACATAAACGATGTGAAAACATTCTACGACAACAATGTAAAATCAATCCCACGTGCCGTCATCATTGTAGGCAACAAGAAGACACTCGACATGCACAGACTGGCTCAATACGGAAAAATAATGGAACTAAAAAAAGAGGACATATACAAATAAACCAATAGAAAACAAATGAACAACCCGTTGCGGAATTAATTTAGGGTATGTTTTTCTGAGATTGACGAGCACACGAGCCATCTCTATTGCCGCTGGACGGCCAAACTCATTCCCTAAAACGCGTTTGCAGAGTTGAACTGTTTTCTAAAATTCAGATAGAGGAATTTGTAAAGAATATATACCAAAAATCAACCCTTACGGAGCAGACAATCTAGAAAAATAAAAACCGGAAAGGGAACATTATTATATGCCAAACACACTCCTATCTGGCGATTTTGTCTTTCTGAAATTCAAGTAACGGTCACCTGGTCCGCCTTTGACCGTTACTTGCAACGCGTTTAACGGTTAAATGAAGGCCAAAAGGACGCTAGTTGTAACACGTTTTATGGACTAACATTTTGCTCGAAACAGTTAACCACATGAATATCAACACGTTGCAAAAACGCTCCAGAATCGAATATTTACGATCACGGGGAAACTTTTTTGGAATAAGGTCTGCATTTTAGGGGTTGTTGTAAACTTTTTTGATTAATCTGATAAAAATAAAATACGAATGGACTGCTGCCAGAATAATTGGCAAGATCAGTGCACAGACCATTATTCAATATATATTGACAGTGTCAACTAGGGTCTGCAGAATTACTCATATTATATCTATTCAACTGATTATCACATGGTGGGGCAGGTAATAAGCCTGCCAGAGTAATCATAGGTGCTTTGCTGGTAAAGCATAAAAACAAATCGGTCGCAAGATATACAATTCTCACGTCCGGCTGGAATATATAATTCAACAGACCCTATTATATGTTGATTTTATTTTAAATAATAGGTGAATATAAAATATTTCACTATCTTTGTTTTCTATTTAGAGAAGCTTTTTATATTTATGATATGTCAGCAAACGATGAAATGTATCCTCAGCAGTTTGAGGGAAACTATTCAGGTGAAGTACAACTTGAGTATCTTCCTTGCGTTAATTATGCAATGATGCATAACCATATTGCCGTATTTAAGTTTTGTACGGTAA
>OBMA010000310.1_pt1 | contig 28352 bp, 27 predicted proteins | sample 1539141 | NCBI WGS metagenome assembly OBMA01 (sample SAMEA3991484, study PRJEB22521) | metagenome | biome: anthropogenic terrestrial biome; feature: sewage plant; material: raw primary sludge | place: Sweden | collected 2012-09-26
GTATACAAAAATCACATTGCCGCAAAAAATCCGTGTACCACACAAATGGGGGGGTGCTCCTTTTTTAGATTTTATAAGAGTTTTCTGATGAAAAACAGACATATTTTGCGTGAAAAGAGCTGATTCAACCAGTTTTGTTCACATTATTTAAAGGGCGCTCAAAAACCAGCTGCAAGTTGGGTTAACATATGTTGGTGCTGCTTGGCTATAAGATACAGTCCAACCATAGATTCCTGTCTTTGGGTCACCTGTTACGGCTCCGCCACTACTATAGCTGGTCAGGACTGAAGCCGTTAATGCTGTTCCAGGAGCACTTAACTCAAAAGAAGGATTGGCGATGTAAGTGGAAGTTACATCTGTTTGCGCCATTGCAGTTCCCGTAAATAAGGAAACCAAACCTAATAAGGTAAATTGTAATTTTCTTTTCATAAATGTGATTAGTTAGTATGTTAAATTTAACAATGAAAATTGGTTCGCGTAATTAATAATCATAGAACTAGAGTAAGTTACCGAAGTAACATAAGATACATTTCTACCCGGCAAAGTTTATTATAATACAATATAAATATGAGCTTAGTTAGCAGATGCTGGATATTTACAAGGTGCAAAGATAAATGTTTTTTTAAATATCACAACAAATTTCTTATTTTTTTTATATAATAGAATTATTTATTGGTAATTTAACAAATATTCCTATGAATAGATCCTTTCATATATCATTAAGGTGCTGTATCTCTATTATTGGTTGAAAGAAAACAAAAACCAAAAAGTACTATGTGTATGAAAATTACCTCCAAGCATTACTCACCTAATACAAGCTTATTAGACGAAATAATGGAATGAAAGAAAACGAAGATAAATAAGAAACCGCACCTAAGCATCACGCTCTGGTGCGGTCGTTAAATTTTACTAAATTCATGTTTACTCAAACAATTGAATAAGCACAAAAACTATTTTATTTATTACTAACTAATCTGATTGTTCCGTCTGCATTGTATTCCAGGTCTTTAACCTTCATGCTGCGAAGCCACGTCTGACCATCAGACGGCACGCAATCGTGAAAGAAGAGATACCATTTCCCTTTGAACTCAACGATTGAGTGATGGGTAGTCCAACCAACGACAGGTTCAAGAATTACACCTTTGTAGGTAAACGGTCCGTAAGGATTGTCACCCATGGCATAACAGAGATAATGACTGTCGCCGGTGCTATAAGAGAAGTAATACTTGCCATTATACTTATGCATCCACGATGCCTCAAAGAACCGGTGAGGGTCACTGGCTTTGAGTGGCTGGCCATTGTCATCGACAATAACCACGGGATGTGGTTCTTCTGCAAATTGCATCATATCGTCAGTGAGCTTAGCCACACGTGACGGTAAAGCAGACTCGTCGCCCTCAGCCAACACAGCACTCTCGAGAGCTTTGTTATCACGATAACGCTGCAGTTGTCCACCCCAGAGTCCTCCGAAGTAGATATACACACTGCCATCATCATCCTTGAATACGCTAGGGTCTATACTGTAAGAGCCACGTATTGGGTCCGACTGTGGGACAAATGGGCCCTCAGGACGGTCGGCAACAGCCACACCGAGATGGAACACATCATTTTTGTCCTTCAGTGAGAAATAGAGATAATACTTGCCATCTTTCTCTACCACATCATTATCCCATAACTGACGACCGGCCCAAGCAATATCCTCAACCTGAAGAATTACTCCATGGTCTGTAATCTCGCCATTCTCCGGATCATCCATTGAGAAGACATGATAATCTCTCATATTAAAATGGTCACCGTTGTCATTTTCAGGCACTCCTGACTCCCAGTCATGAGATGGATAAATATAAATACGGCCATTGAAAACATTAGCTGCAGGGTCGGCCATATAGTCCTGCGGGAAGAGATATCGTGGTGATTTCATGATACAAATGATTATTTATTAAACAAATCTATTATATCTTTCACTACAGGTTTTGCCTGATATTCTCTGTCGAAGAGGAGCGGATAATTGGTACGTCCGGGTATTGGCCAGTTATTTAGCCATGAGCCACGGTCGGAGATGCCCCAAAGAGTAACACGTGATATCTGTGAACGGTGACGATAGTATACCTTGAAAAGATCAAGATAACGATTCTGTATCTTCTGGGCTACACTGTCAGGAAGTCCATCGGGATAAGGATTCATTGATTTATTATATTCGAAACGGTCGCTTACGTTAGCACCGCCAAAATGTGCAGGACTAGGTAATACGTTGAGGTCAAGCTCTGTCATCATCACCTTCACGCCACATGCAGCAAAAGCATCGATAGACTTCTCATATTCTCTAAGATCAGGATAGTCCATACCATTATGACTCTGCATTCCCACACCATCAATACGGCAGCCGTGAGCTTTCAATCTTTTTACGAGAGCGCACACTGAGTCACGTTTTCCCTTATTAGACATAGAATAATCATTATAATATAGTTCTACATTTGGGTCAGCCTTATGAGCAGCCTTGAATGCTATCTCAATAAAATCAGGTCCGATGATCTTGTAATAAGGCGACTGACGCATAGTGCCATCATCATTGAAGGCCTCATTGACAACATCCCATCCGTGTACCTTACCTTTAAAATGGCTAACAACAGTACGGATATGGGTAGTCATACGTTTGATAAGTACATCACGACTAACCGTTTTTCCTTCTTTATCTGTAAACATCCAGCGAGGAGCTTGAGAATGCCATACCAGACAATGGCCGATGATAGTCATGTGATTATCTTGACCAAACTTTACGAGATTGTCTGCATCTTTCCAGGAGAACTTACCTTCTTCAGGCTGAAGGCTTGCACTTTTCATACAGTTCTCGGCAACGATCGAATTGAAATGTGTTTTAAGCACCTCAGTGGCAGGTTTGTCTGTACCGTTCGACTGGTTTACATTGATGGCGGCCCCTATAAGGAAGTACTTACCCACTGCATCTTTTAATCCCTGAGCATTTGAACCTAATGATATCAGAGAAAGGGCTAACAGAATGGCTTTAGTTTTCATCTTTTGAATTAATGTTTTTACGGCGGGCAGCTAATTCTGCCTGCATATTAATATTAAACTGTTTTGTAATCGGATAGAAGAAAAGGGCTACTACACCTACCCCGAAGAGGATTGCCGGGAATATGCTGGCAACAAGACGAATACCCTGTACTGCAGTAGCTGACTGCAATGCCACATTGCCTGAGATATATCCAAATCCGGAAAGGATTAGTCCTGCGAAAGCACCTCCGATACCTAATCCGGCCTTCAGAGAGAACACCACTCCCGAGAAACAAAATCCTGTAGCACGACGGTGGTTGACATACTCAATATGGTCAGCCACATCGCCTATCATAGCCCATAACAAAGGAACAGTCGGTGCATAAGCAAGGCTCTTCAGAATGCAAAGTACAAACATCAGTCCTACATCGTTGCCCGTAGGTATATAGAACATGGCTGTAAAGAGAGCCGTAAGTGAGAGGCAGACGATGAATGTAGATTTCTTGCCAAACTTATTTGCAAGATACTGGGAAAGGAAGATGACGCCGAAGAACTGTACAAGGGCTCCCACCATATTGAACAATGAGAATCCTATTGAGTAAGCATCACTCTGCTTATGGGCAATGAGTGAAAAGGAATTAAGAATGGTATAGCCAACTCCTCCACCTGCATTCGTACTGTCGACAAGTCCGAATTTATTAAGGAAATCATAGAGAGCGGCCTGATCTACATAATTCTGGAAATAGAAACTCATCGCACTTCCCCACATCGCCAACGTAATGAAGACAAACAATGTAAGCGCGAACATCGCCCTCCATGGTATATTGGAGAATATCTCCTTGACATCGGTCTTGACATTCATCTCCTGCTGTGGTGGTGGTTGTATGCGCTCACGCGATGATAAGAAAGCGATAATCATGAAAACAAAAGCTACGGCAGCAAACAATCCGATGGTGCAAACCCAGCCATGCTGATTGTCAAGATGACCGCTACTGTCTGTACCGAACTTATTAACAAGGGGTAATGTAAGACCTTGAACAACAAACTGTGCTATCGTGGATGCCACAAAACGTATGCTAGTAATGCTGGTACGCTCCTTGATATCTCCAGACATGACGCCACCAAGAGATGAATAAGGTGTATTATTAGCTGAGTAAACAGACATTAATAATATATATGAGATGGTGGCATAAGTAGCTACCATCGCTTTATCCTCTATACCGGGATTATAGAAAGCAAGCACATAAAATACACTAAAGGGCAAGGCTGTCCAGAGAACCCAAGGACGATATTTTCCCCAACGAGAGTGTGTCCTGTCGGACAGGATACCCACACATGGGTCAACAAAAGCATCGGCAACGCGTGCTATAAGAAGTACTGAACCGGCTATGGCACCATCAAGTCCAAAGACGTCAGTATAAAACTTGAGTTGGAAAATCATCATCATCTGGAAAACGAGATTCGCTGCGCAATCGCCAAGCGAATAACCCACCTTCTCTCCAAATGATACTTTCTGCGACATTATTTGTTTCATGATATAGTGAAATTTTTAATGCTGCAAAGATATATGTAATATAACAAGTACCACAAAAAAAACGTTACACAAACTTTTCAATTTGTATCACGTTGTCACAAAAAGTAGATTTTTTATGAATTTATCTATGATATTTGATATGTGAGGACGAATTAATGATTATTTAAGACTGTTTCCTCAGGATGCCTAAAGATAGAAAATACCTTCGGGTCCCATATTAAAAAGAAGGTCGAGAATACTTAAATTTTCTACAAATCCATGTTTCTGTTGATAGACTTGATAGTAAGGACGTGTTGTAAAAGAGGCATCTGGGAGGGGATGTTTGGGACGGATGGAATCACGGAAATCATCTACTTCATCTGACTTGACATATTCACTGGTAGAAACAATATTAGGACGGATATCTATAAAATCACACATTTTCATGCAGATCTCCAGATTATAATCATAAAGATAAGTCCACCGGCGTTCAAAGAAGGGACGAATTTCATCAATATAAAATTCATAATACGGCGAAACGCCATAAGCACTCTCAAGCGCATTAAGATGCAAATGGCGCCAGTTGCCATGATCGCTGATACGAATATCCCGCATAAGACACTTGGAACCGTCAAAACCTTCAATCGGAATAGTTAGTGACTGAGGACCGTTGGTCGTCATGATCACACAGCGGTTACGGAAAGTCTGCTTGACATAATTGTCATAGCGCTCCATACCTATCTCGTCATATCTGAACAGTTTGGAATAATATTGTATAGGGCCGAAATAGGCCGATGACAGAATAGCTTTCTTCATTTTATAGATAACATTATACGGTTTGCATCATATCCGTCATAAAACGGAAGACGACTATCTTTGGAGAACAGCACTCCGATGGCACGGCCGATGATGTGTGACTCAGGCACCAGTCCGAAGTAACGTGAGTCGACGAAGCTCTTTTTTCCAAGGCTTTCAACCCAATAATAATTCTGAGAGAATGATGCACAGTGAGTCTCTTTCCCGTCAATATAAAGGGTATCGTTATGTATTTCTGCATGACGATGCTCATGAATCATATAGGTATTACATATTAGTTTTATGTTCCACTTTTCCACTCGCACCATATTACAGCGACCCGGAATAACAAGAGGTGTCTGTTTATTAAGCCAGATAGTATCACCGGGTACAGCCCGGCAACGGCCGATGAACACCGGTTTATCAGATACACTGTCAATGGTATCAAGAGGACTGTTGAAGACCACGACATCATTCCCTTTTACCGGTGACCTCATGATTCTCTCGTAAGGAAAGAGAGTGGTCCCGCCAGCACGAAGGCCATAACTCCAGCGATTTACCAACACGCGGTCACCTTGTCTCAGCGTCGGCGCAAGGCCGTCGGAAGGCACCGTGTAGACGGTAAATGCCAAAGCGCGGAATGCGAACATCACCAAGAATGTAACAATCAGCGTTGCAACAAACTTGAGAAGGTTTCTCATTTATTATTTGATGTTGTCAACCCAACGGAACAGACGATTCCAGCGTACATGCTGAAGGCCACTACGGTCAGGATCGAGTGACAACCATATAAATATAGGTTTACCTACCACATGATCCTCAGGAACAAAACCCCAGTAACGGGAGTCTTCCGAGTTGTGGCGATTGTCACCCATCATCCAGTAATAGTCCATCTTAAACGTATATGTATCGGTCTGCTTACCGTTGATAAATATCTTACCTCCTTTAACTTCCAGTTTATTACCTTCGTATACGCCTATTGGGCGTTCATAAATAGCAATATTATCCATTGTCAGTCTGATACTCTTGCCCTTTGCAGGAATCCATATAGGACCATAGTTGTCACGGGTCCAACCTGTATTTGCATTCAATGGATATAGATCTCCAGTCGTAGCATCGGTATCCAGTGAAATACTCTCAACAAGATCTTTACGGGACTTGAGAGCATTAGCCGCATGCTTTGTCAGTGGAATAAATCCGTATTGATTCAGGCTCGTCAGATCCTCCATACTTATTCCAAGTTCATAACATAATTCGTCGGGAATGTTCTGAAGCAGTTTCACCTTATAAGTATATTGTACATTATCCGGCTCCTTATTTGGTTTACCATCCAAATAAACAATACGGTTCTTGATCTGAAGCGTCATACCTGGCAAGCCGACACAACGTTTTACATAATTCTCACGACGATCGGTAGGACGGGAGATGATTTTACCAAACTGAGCTGAATTATCTACTATGTATTGTCTACCAATAGCATAAAACTGTTTAAACAAATCATACTGCTGCTGTTTGTCCAGAGTAGACATGTCTGGACGATTTGGATAAAGTTTCTCACCAAAAGTATAACACATCTGATTGTAATCCTGAGCCTGAAGCTCAGGGCTTGATACAAGAGTGTCACCTCCGGGATAATTGAAAACAACGATATCATTCAGTTGTACATGACCGAATCCTTTCACACGACGATATTCCCAATGAGGCCATTCTATATAAGATTTACATCCAAACACAGGTAAGGTATGCTGTGTCAGTGGCATCGTGAGTGGAGTCTGAGGAATACGGGGGCCATAGCTCATCTTGCTGACAAACAGATAGTCGCCCGTAAGCAGAGATTTCTCGAGAGATGAAGATGGAATCTCGTAGTTCTGAAAGAAATAGATATTGACGAAATAGACAGCCACTAATGCGAAGACGATAGCGTCAACCCAGCTCATGACCATTTTAAGAGGTTTCTCGGCATCCTTCCACCATGTCCATTTTATCTTTTTAGAGATATATACATCGTAAATAAAAGGTACAACGATGAGTCCTAACCAGCTTTTCACCCATAGTAGGAAAGCAAAATAACACACAAGAATCACGGCCAGCTTGATCCACTGACGCTTTGTGACTACCTTCTTATTCTCAATAGTTTTCTTTTCCATTATCTTTCAAATACTTCACTGTTTCCATTTAGACGTTATCGACATGAAGGAAGTTGTCTAACGGACTGATTATTAATGTTTTTTAGAATTTAAACAAGTCGCTTGTGGTAAGCAATCCTTTGTGAGTAGCAGTGAATTCTGCTGCAAGGACTGCACCAAGAGCAAATCCCTTCCGTGTATGTGCATCATGTGTGATGGTAATCTTGTCTGCCTCACTGTCGTAAGTGATCGTATGAATGCCCGGCACCTCATCACGACGGATACTATTAATGACTAACTCGTCGGCTTTTCCTTCAGTCGAGCCGCTTATAGTGCCGTCCGGAGCAAGAAGAGTACCCTTCACCCACTCGTTTTTACGGTCAATATTACCAACAACCTCTTCTGCGAGAGTAATAGCTGTTCCGCTTGGCGCATCAAGTTTGTGTATGTGATGTGTCTCTTCAATGTTAACCTCATACTGGGGAAAGCCATTCATTATCTTAGCCAGATAACGGTTGACTGCACTGAATATAGCGACACCGATACTGAAGTTACTTGCCCAAAAGAGAGTCTGACCTCCTTCGGTACACATTTTCGTTACTTCTGCACCATGTTCTTTTATCCAACCGGTACTTCCCGAAACAACCTTAACGTTATGACTGAAAGCCTTAAGGTAATTATCAAAGGCAACCATAGGGGCTGTAAACTCGATGGCCACATCTGCACTTGCAAATTCAGGACTATCAAAGTCCTGCTGGTTGTCGGCATCAATAATACTCACGATTTCATGACCACGGCTAAGGGCGATTTCTTCTATCATCTTGCCCATTTTACCGTAACCTATCAATGCTATTTTCATACTATATAATGAATTAATTTGGGCAAAGGTAGCTATTTTTGCTTTAAAGTTAGTATATTTGTAAGTTTTTTTAAGTTTAATAAGTTATGGAGCAACTTCTACATTACGTATGGAAGCATAAATTATTCCTAATCAACGAATTGAAGACCGATGACGGTCGCAACGTCGAGATCATCGACGTTGGGCTACACAATAATGATGCCGGACCCGATTTCTTCAATGCGAAGATCAAAATGAACGGCACGATGTGGGCAGGAAATGTAGAGATACACGACAAATCTTCCGATTGGTACCTGCATAACCATGATAAAGATAAGGCATATAATAATGTGGTGCTGCACATAACAGGCTTGAATGACACAGACATCAAGACCGAAGACGGACGTTATGTGCCTCAAATGGTAATGGAAGTGCCTCAGAACATCCGGGACAATTACCGGGAATTGATATCTACCGACTCATATCCACCTTGTTATAAGATCATTACCCAACTGCCACAGCTTATGATACACAGTTGGATGAGCGCATTACAGGTGGAACGCTTGGAACAGAAAACAGAACAGATAAAACACCGGGTGGAGCTATGCAATAAGAGTTGGGAAGATGCTTACTTCGTCACACTCGCCCGGAATTACGGATTCGGTACCAATGGAGACGCTTTCGAGACATGGGCGATGAATGTGCCGTTGCACGACGTAGACCATCATCGCGATAATCTCTTTCAGATTGAAGCAATGTTTATGGGTCAGGCTGGACTACTTGATATCAATACCGTGCCTGAACACTATCAACGTGATGCGGTCAACGAAGGATATTTCTCAAAGTTAAGTAGCGAATACGATTATCTGGCACATAAGTTTGGACTGAAACCGATGGATGCTTCCATTTGGAAGTTTCTTCGCATGAGACCAAACAATTTCCCCCATATACGAATATCACAGCTCGCCAATATGTATTATGAACGTAAGGCAGGGTTAAGCCTTCTGATGGAATGCCGTACTCTGGACGACGCACGTAAAGTGTTGGCGACTCACGTCACTCCTTACTGGGAGACGCATTATACTTTCGGCAGTACAAGCGTGAAGAATGAGAAAAAAATCTCTTCGTTCTCTATCAATCTACTACTTATCAACACGGCTATTCCAATGTTTTTCGCCTATGGGAAACATAAAAGTGATGAGTCACTCTGTGACCGGGCTTTCGATTTCCTTGAAGAGCTTAAAGCTGAGAATAATTTTATAACCAGAATGTGGAGCGAGTGCGGACTAAAGGTGACATCTGCCGGTGACAGTCAGGCACTTATTCAACTAAAAAAAGAGTACTGCGACCGTAAGGACTGCCTGCGCTGTCGCATCGGATACGAATATCTTAAAAGAAAATGAAATATATATTTGAAACACGAATGAAGGTGCGCGACTATGAGTGCGACATCGAAGGAATAGTGAATAACGCGAATTATCTGCATTACACGGAGCATACACGGCATGAGTTTCTCACATCACTGGGATTGAGCTTTGCCAAGATGCACGAGAAAGGTGTAGACGCCGTGGTGGCAAGAGTTAATATGCAGTTTAAGACTCCACTCCGCTGTGATGACGAATTTATTTCACGTCTCGCCTTACGCAAGGAAGGACTTAAATACATCTTTACTCAAGACATTTATCGATTCCCTGACGAGAAGATCTCCCTCAAATGCGAGACCGTACTGGTCTGCCTTGTCAACGGTCGACTGAGTAATAGTGAGGATTACGACCGTGCCTTCGGACAAGTCATTGAACTGTGAACAAACAAATAACATGAAATGACAGAACAAGAGATCATCTATACAATGGCACTTACCCGCATTAGCGGGTTTGGACTTGCCGGAACCTTATCTCTATATCGTGTGCTTGGCAGTGCAACGGCTGTATTTGAGAACCGCAACAACCTACGTGATGTCATCCCTGATTGTTCTCAGCGCCTTGTCAATGCAATGAAAAATACATCTGAGGCTATAAAGAGAGCTGAATATGAACTTGAATATCATAAGGCAAAGGGTAATCAGTGTCTTTGTTTCAACGACAAGGATTATCCTATACGACTAAAAGAGTGTCCTGACGCACCTCTAGTCTTATATTATAAAGGTAATGCAGATCTTAATCAGGCTAAAGTAGTAAATATTGTTGGTACACGACTTTGCACGGAATACGGAAAAGATATAATCCGCCATTTCATCGAAGAACTACATTCATTATGCCCTCATGTTCTCATCGTCAGCGGACTAGCTTATGGGGTAGACATTCATGCTCATAAACAGGCATTAGCCAATAGTTACGAGACGGTAGGGGTACTGGCACATGGACTAGACAACCTATATCCCGCTACACATAGACAGACCGCTGATGAAATGGTACAAAATGGTGGTCTTCTAACAGAATTTATGACCAACACCAATCCTGACAAAGGAAATTTTGTACGTAGGAATAGGATTGTGGCAGGCATGAGTGATGCTTGTATCGTGGTGGAATCAGCAGCAAAAGGAGGAGGACTGATCACTGCAGGAATATCTCAGGGTTACAATCGCGATGTGTTCGCTTTCCCCGGACGTGTCGGCGACCGTTATTCTGAAGGCTGTAATAACCTGATACGTGATAATGGAGCTGCTCTTATTTCGTCGGCAACCGACTTTGTCAATGCGATGGGCTGGAGTGATGACATCATTCTAAAAGAAAGGCTCGACAAAGGGATTGAAAGAAGTTTATTTCCGGATCTAAATAGCGATGAACAAACAATCATTAACTCCCTTACGAAGATAAATGATAAACAGATTAATCAGCTTGTGGCGGAAACGAACATGTCTATTAATCAAATTACGGCAACGATGTTTGAACTCGAAATGAAGGGTATCGTTAAGCTCCTTGCCGGAGGAATGTATCATCTGTTACGATAAATAGATGATGAGATACAGTTAGTATTTTGGGGTAAATAAGGGCGTTTTATTCGCATAATTTGCATTTTTGATACTAAATTGATCGAATTTGGTACATGAAAACAACCGACTTGTCAAATCATTCCACAAAAAGACAAGCCCTTATAATGAAAGATCCATATCTTTGTCAACTCAAATTATGATAATGGCATACGGCAATAATTGGTATTTATATAATTCCAAGGTAATTTCCGAAAAGATTATCTTAAAGATATGGTTATAGTCCTAATTTTTAGAAACTCAATTTATGAAGATCGTCTGTATAAGTGATTATACGGACGATTATTTTTTGAAACATCCTTAAATCTGTTAAAACTGCATTTATCAAAGAAAAATAGCGTAACTTTGCATAAAAAATAGAAGATAAGTGATGAAAATTGGCAATATTGACCTCGGCGAACAACCCGTTTTTCTAGCTCCAATGGAGGATGTGACAGACATTGCTTTCCGCCTGCTCTGCAAACAGTACGGTGCATCAATGGTGTATACTGAGTTTGTGAGTGCCGAAGCATTGATTCGTTCCATTAACAGCACGATGAAAAAGCTCATCATCAGTGATGAAGAACGGCCTGTAGGCATACAAATATATGGCAGAGACGTTGACTCAATGGTGGAAGCAGCCAAAGTTGTTGAAGAAGCCAAACCCGATACCATTGATATCAACTTCGGTTGTCCTGTAAAGAAGGTTGCTAGTAAAGGAGCTGGGGCAGGTATGCTCAGAAACATGCCGTTGATGCTTGAGATTACCCGTGAGGTAGTAAAAGCAGTCAAACTGCCTGTCACAGTAAAGACCCGTCTGGGATGGAGCAATGACGAACTCATAATACCAACGCTGGCAGAGCAACTCCAGGATTGCGGTATTCAAGCACTTACCATACACGGAAGAACACGTGCACAGATGTACACCGGAGAGGCCGACTGGACACTTATCGGCGAGGTGAAGAAGAACCCTCGCATTAACATACCAATCATCGGTAATGGTGATATAACAACTCCTGAACGTGCAAAAGAATGCTTCGAACGTTATGGTGTCGATGCAATCATGGTGGGTCGTGCTACGTTTGGCCGACCTTGGATATTCAAGGAGATCCATGACTACCTGCAAGGTAAGCCGGAAGACCCAACGATGACCTTCTCATGGAAGCTTGATATATTGGAAGAGCAACTCCGTCAGAGCATTGCACGCATTGATGAGTTCCGTGGTATCCTGCATACACGACGTCATCTTGCTGCCAGTCCTATATTCAAAGGTATTCCTGACTTCCGGCAGACACGTATTGCCATGCTTCGCGCCACTAAGGAGGAGGAACTGATGGGCATCTTGGAAGAAATCAGACAGAGATTCGGTTGATTAGGAAGGAGTTAAGATTTTTGCCTCAGTTTATCAGCACACTCAGGACATAGTCCCTTGAGTACATAATTGACACTATTGAGTGAAAATCCGTCAGGAAGTGTGACCACAGGCACATGTATATGATTGAGACAAAACGTACGATGACACTCTTCGCAATAGAAATGGGTATGCTCATCCTCCACGGAACAGTCACAATCGTCGTCACATACAGCATATTTCACAGATCCACTTCCATCGTCAATACAATGAATGAGACGATGGAAGAGGAAGAGTGACAAAGTTCTTGATATGGTTGATTTGTCAACAGTAGGTAAATATCTCTCAATATCAGCCATCGACACCGCCTCATTACCACGCATCATCGTGCGTAATATCAACAGGCGCATAGCCGTAGGCTTTATTTCGCGCAGTACGAGTTTATCGAGATAATACTGTCCGCCGTACATTTAGCGTTTCATATTTGCACGAAAGAAATTGTCGACGATGTCGAAAGCTTCCGGAGTCCAGAACTGCCAGCTGCCGTGATCACCACATCATGGATATAGACAGGATCAGAGGTGTTCGTAAACTGAGTTAGTGTGGTCATCTGTTTAGCCTGAGCCTGTGACGGTTTCACACTAGAATCATTGCCTGGCTGCGCATTCATCGTTAGGCAAAGCATCAGTGAAAGGGAAGCGATAACAGTATTTTTTTTCATTATTTGTGTATTTTGATTTGGTCATAATAATTCATCTCACTATTTTTCCATTCAGCATGCAAATTTAAACTAAATAATCCAAATACACTATATTTATAATATTTATTTGATTCACTTTCATCCCAAATTATTTTCAGTATATATCACTTACGATTGACAGAAGAATTCAACTTCTTCTTATCAGTCTGAGCGCGTTAAAGATGGCTAAAACCGTCACCCCTACATCCGCAAACACTGCTTCCCACATCGTGGCAACACCTAAAACGCCCAATACAAGAACCGCAACCTTAACCCCAATGGCCATTGTTATGTTTTCTATCACATTACTACGTGTATGTCTGGCTATGGTGATGGCCTCTGCCACCTTTGACGGACGTGCATCCTGCAGGACGATATCAGCAGTCTCAACAGCCACGTCACTACCGGCCCCTCCTACGGCTATACTTACATCGCTCATTGCCAGCACTGGAGCATCGTTGATGCCGTCACCCACAAAAGCGATTCCCTTTCTTCCAAATTCATCTTGACTCTTTTCACGATTCTTCTTCATGACTGTAATATGTTCCACCTTGCCTTCCGGCAGCAGATCACCGTAGCCCTTATCAGCTTTCAGTCGCCTAACCACAGTGTCGACCAATGCCTGTTTGTCACCGGAAAGCACCTGGATATTTCTGATTTTTAGTTTGCGCAGAGACTTCACTGCACACATAGCATCATCTTTCAGAGCATCACTGAGAAGAATATATCCGATGAGATGATTGTTTTTTGAACAGACAACGATGGTTTCCGCTATCTCCTTCAGCTGTTCCGGATAACCCACACCATATTTATCCATCAGTCGTAAAGAGCCAACAAGTATTTCATCATCATCCACATTACCGGCAATACCGTATCCCGGTATATCCTTCACCTGATCAGCTGTCAATCTCTCGGAAGGTTTATTGAGCACATTCTCGTAAGCAACGATTGCCTTAGCCACAGGATGGTTACTTGCACGCTCCAAGGCAGCAACGATACTCACAAGTTGACGATTGTCCATGTTATATGCTTTTGCCTCAGTCACTGCAAAGACGCCCGTAGTCAGGGTACCTGTCTTATCAAAAACCACAGTACCAACATTGAGAATCGCATCCATGTAATTACCACCCTTGAACAGAATACCCTTACGTGAAGCCAAGCCTATTCCTCCAAAATAGCTCAGTGGTATACTCACAACAAGAGCACAAGGACAAGATATGACCAGAAATATCAAAGCTCGATAGAACCACTCATTAAATGAATAAACAAAAGACGGTATCATAAGAGAGTACAAATAAGGTGTAAGTACTGTGAGTAGCGCAAGCACAATCACCACGGGAGTGTATATCTGTGCGAACTTGCTGATAAACAATTCCGCAGGAGCCTTACGGTCGGCAGCCTCTCTTACCATATCAAGTATTCTCGACAGGGCACTCTGGGCATAAAGACGAGTTACCCTTACATGCACCACGCTATCCGTGGATATCATTCCTGCCAACACCTCTCCATCTTTCAGTATATTTTTTGGCACACTCTCACCAGTAAGAGCAGAGGTATTAAACAGCGCTACATCAGAGAGGAGCACTCCGTCAAGTGGCACTCGCTCTCCCGGCTTCACTTCTATGATGTCTCCTATCTGTGTATCCTGGGGTTTACATTCGGTGACTACACCGTCGACAATCACCGAAGCACGATCGGGACGGATATCCACAAGAGCCTTGATATCACGCTTTGCCTTGTCGACAGCATGATCCTGAAATTTCTCACCGATTGCATAGAACAGCATGACAGCCACACCTTCGGGATATTCGCCTATCAAGAATGCACCAGCAGTAGCAATCGTCATCAGCGTAAACTCGCTGAAAACTTCCCCCTTGCCTATCTCTTCGACCGCTTCTTTGACAACAGGGAATGCCACAGGAATATAAGCTGCTGCAAACCATATAAGTCTTACACCTTTATAATCAAACCATACAATGTCAAGTGATTGTATGATGATGCCTGCTATGAGCATCAGAACCGATACGGTCAAAGCGCCGTATTCGCCTACTTTCTTTTTCATATATTATCTTTGTTATTGATTTCTGCTGCAAAGATAATATGATATAGATGCAACTAAGTTGCAATGTTTAATTTCGACAAATTAATTTAATCTTACACAACGTGTAAAAATAGAATAAAAATATGTAACTTTGCACCCAATGGACGATAATTTTGACATCAGGGAAGAATCATTATCATCAAAAGAACGTGATTTCGAGAATGCCTTGCGCCCGCCTAAGTTTGATGACTTTAGCGGACAGCAGAAGGTTGTAGACAATCTCGAAGTATTTGTAGAGGCAGCGAAGTACCGCGGAGAACCTCTTGACCACACTTTACTGCACGGACCTCCCGGCCTGGGCAAGACAACCCTTAGCAATATTATTGCCAACGAACTCGGCGTGGGATTTAAAATCACCAGCGGACCTGTGCTTGACAAGCCCGGAGACCTGGCAGGAATCCTGACTTCACTTGAAAGGAATGATGTGCTTTTTATTGACGAGATACACCGTCTGTCACCCGTCGTGGAGGAATACCTTTATTCCGCAATGGAAGATTACCGTATCGACATCATGATTGATAAAGGTCCATCGGCCCGTAGCATACAGATTGACCTCAATCCCTTTACCCTTGTGGGTGCAACGACACGCAGCGGACTGCTTACGGCTCCGCTAAGGGCACGTTTTGGTATTAATCTGCATCTGGAATATTATGAGCCCGAAACACTCCAACGGATCATCAAGCGTTCAGCCAGCATCCTCAATGTTCCTATCAACGACGATGCTGCTGTCGAGATTGCCCGCCGTTCACGCGGAACGCCCCGTATTGCAAACGCCTTGTTACGACGTGTAAGAGATTTTGCCCAAGTGAAAGGCAGTGGTCGTATCGATATGCGTATAGCGAAGATCTCTCTTGAAGCACTGAACATCGATCAATACGGTCTCGATGAAATCGACAATAAGATACTCCTTACCATCATCGATAAGTTTAAAGGAGGTCCTGTGGGCATCAGTACCATAGCAACAGCCATCGGTGAGGATTCCGGTACCGTCGAAGAAGTGTACGAACCCTACCTCATCATGGAGGGATTCATCAAGAGAACACCACGCGGACGTGAAGTTACCGAACTAGCCTATCAACATCTGGGTCGCAATCCCTATCTGGGAAACATCATGCAGCCCGGACTGTTTGATTGATAAGATCCCTATAAATAAGAAAAAATGAGAAGAGCAATATTTACAGGAAGTTTCGATCCTTTCACTATCGGCCACGCTTCGATAGTTATGAGAGCTCTGCCTCTGTTTGATGAGATTATCATCGGCATAGGGGTGAACGAATCTAAAGAGTATATGTTTTCCACCGAAGAACGTCTGGAGACAATAAGCAGCCTTTATGCAGACGAGCCACGGGTGAAGGTAGAAGCATACAATGACCTGACGGTGGATTTTGCCAAACGGGAAAATGCCGATTTCATCGTAAAAGGTATCCGTTGTGTGAAAGATTTCGAATACGAACGTGACCAGGCAGACATCAACCGCTCGCTAACGGGCATAGAAACTGTGATGCTTTACACCGAGCCTCAGCTAGCTGCCATCAGTAGCAGCATGGTGCGTGAACTGGCACACTTTGGTAAGTCGATAGACGAATATCTCCCGACAAAACAACAATAACATTATGATATCATACAATGCAGACGGCGTAAAGATGCCGGAGATTAAAAAGCGGGAGACAACAGCCTGGATTAAGGCTGTGGCAGCCTCATACGGACGCAAAGTTGGCGAAGTGGGATATATGTTCGTCAGCGATGAGAAGATACTTGAGGTGAACAAGGAGTACCTCGGTCATGACTACTACACCGACATCATCACCTTTGATGATGACGAAGGAGATATTATCAATGGTGACATCGTCATCAGTCTTGATACAGTACACTCCAACAGTGAGGATCAGCATACATCCTACGATGATGAGCTTCACCGCGTAATTATCCACGGCATACTGCATCTCTGCGGAATCGACGATAAAGGTCCCGGAGAAAGAGAGAAAATGGAAGAAGCAGAAAATAAGGCGTTATCAATGAGATAACGCCTTATTTTTATTCCTTTATAATCTCCATCGGAGAACATTCAGATTCTATTTATTTCATCAGCTCGACAGCCTTCTTGACGATGTCGCTATTCTCATTCATGATCTGATGATACTGCGACATATCCCATAAGTCACGGGCGACAAGAGCTTTGAGCATTGTTTTCAGGGCAGGAACGGTGAGTTTCACCTCAGCATCATCCTTCGGTTTAATATTCTGTTTTGCAGCTTCAGCAAATATCTGGTCTAATAGATACTGTGGAGTTTGGTAATCCTTGTTAAACTGTTCGAATGTAGGATATTTGCTCTTCAGCTCCTTACGATTCTTGTCGATATACTTCAGGTTGCTGTTGATAGCAATATTGTTTGCAAGAAGCTTGCGCTGGTAAGCAGTATACTTTGTTGTATCAAGTGGAATAAAATAGTCAGGCATAATACCTCCGCCACCATATACCAGTTTATGCTTACGCAAGGTGTAGTATTTCAGAGAGTCAGAGAAGTGGATACTATCCCTATTCGTCAGTTCACCATGTTTCAGACGGTTTTCAATATCCATTGCATAATCCTTTGAATCACCTTTGGTATAAGGTTTCTGTATACAACGTCCTGAAGGAGTGTAGTAATGAGCAATGGTAAGACGAATCATTGAACCGTCAGGCATATCAAGAGGACGCTGAACAAGACCTTTTCCAAATGAACGGCGGCCCACTACCTCACCACGATCCTGATCCTGAATGGCACCGGTTACAATCTCGGCAGCAGAAGCTGTAAGTTCGTCGACGAGCACAATCACCTTACCTTTGAGCATACTACCGGAACCTTTTGCGCGATATTCCTGACGTGGAGTACGGCGGCCCTCTGTATATACAATAAGATCTCTATCCTGTAAGAATTCATTTGAGATATCTACGGCAGCCTGGAGATATCCTCCACCGTTTCCCTGAAGGTCAAGTATGAGGTCAGTCATACCCTGTTTTTTCAGCATATCAAGACTCATTAAGAACTCATCATGAGTGGTAGCCCCGAAACTTTCGATATGGATATATCCCACTTTCGGACGAATCATATAGGTAGCGTCGATAGAATGGACAGGTATCTTATCGCGAACGACGTTGAAAGTAAGGATTCCCTTCACGCCACGACGGACAATACCCAGCTTCACCTTTGTGCCCTTTGGTCCACGCAGACGACTCATAATTTTATCTCTCGGCATCTTCACACCCGCAATGGCTGTGTCGTTTACCAGCACTATACGGTCACCTGCTTGTATTCCCACCTTCTCAGAAGGTCCGTTGACTACAGGCTGAATGACGAGGAGCGTATCATCGACCATATTAAACTGCACACCGATACCATCGAAGTTGCCTTGCAGTGGTTCGTTCATTGCCTTTACCTCCTTTGCGTCAGCATAAGCAGAGTGAGGATCCAACTTATCAAGCATACCGTTGATAGCATCCTCCACGAGTTTGTTCTCATCCACACTGTCCACATAGAAGGCGTTAATCGCCATTTCAGCCATCTGAAGCTTGCGAAGCGGACTGTTTGCCCCGAAATTGACTGTCATCTGTGCACTTGCCGACAACGATATCGCCAGAGCAACCGCAGTGATTATCGAATGTTTCATTATCTTTATTTATTCTATTTTATCAGTATCTTCTTCAGGAATGTCCTCCTCTATCACCAGATTATCAATGATAAAGTTCTGACGTTCCATCGTATTCTTACCCATATAGTATTCCAGCAGCTCCTGAACCTTATCACTCTTATGCAGCGAAACCTGTTCTAGGCGTATGTCAGGGCCTATGAAATGTACAAATTCGTCAGGTGAAATCTCACCGAGACCTTTAAATCGTGTGATCTCCGGTTCAGGACCAAGCTCAGCAATAGCCTTCTGGCGCTCCTCATCGGTATAACAGTAACGTGTGATAAACTCGCTCTGTTTGCCCTTTCCCTGAGCAGCTTGAGCCACCACCTGCTTGTTCTTTATCTTAGTCCGCTTATTGCGCACACGGAACAGAGGAGTCTGCAATACGTAGACATGTCCTTTCTTAATCAGGTCAGGGAAAAACTGCAGAAAGAAAGTGATGATCAGCAGACGGATATGCATACCGTCAACATCGGCATCAGTTGCCACAATCACCTTATTATATCTCAGGCTGTCAATGCCGTCCTCAATATCGAGTGCAGCCTGTAACAGATTAAACTCCTCATTCTCATACACTACCTTCTTTGTCAGTCCGAAACAATTGAGAGGTTTTCCTCGCAGACTGAACACCGCTTGTGTATTCACGTCGCGGCTCTTGGTGATACTTCCGCTCGCTGAATCACCCTCGGTGATAAATATCGAGCTTTCCTCCTTGCGGTCGTTCTTCACATCGCTGAAGTGTACACGACAGTCACGCAGCTTTTTGTTGTGCAAGTTTGCCTTCTTGGCACGTTCACGGGCCAGTTTTGTAACACCGGCGATAGCCTTGCGTTCCTTCTCCGACTCCTGAATCTTATTCAGCATAACCTCCGCAACATCCGTATTCTTATGCAGATAGTTGTCGACCTCGGTTTTGATGAAGTCACCTACATACTTATTGATGCTGACTCCACCCGGATTCATCGTGATAGAGCCAAGTTTAATCTTAGTCTGACTCTCGAACATCGGTTCCTCTACGTTGATGGCTATAGCTGCCACGATACCGTTACGGATATCGGAGTACTCCATGTTCTTATTATAAAACTCCTTGATGGTTCGTGCGATATGCTCTTTGAAAGCACTCTGATGGGTACCACCCTGAGTGGTATGCTGACCGTTGACAAATGAATAATACTCCTCACCATACTGATTTGTATGAGTGAAAGCTATCTCAATGTCTTCGCCTTTAATATGTACAATCGGATAAATGACATCATTGGTCATCTTGTCGTTAAGCAAATCCTCCAGTCCGTTACGGCTCAGAATCCTGCGCCCGTTATACATGATGGCCAGTCCGCTGTTCAGATAAGTATAATTGCGGAGCATCGTCTCGATGATATCATCATGGAAACGATAGTTTTTAAAGAGCGTAGCATCAGGCTCGAAGTGTATGTACGTACCCGACTCATCTTCCGTCGGTTCAGTCACGTCTCCCTTGGGCAGTCCACGTTGAAATACCGCCTTCCTCACCTTTCCGTCGCGATACGAACGTACCTCGAAGTTAATACTCAGCGCATTGACAGCTTTGATACCCACGCCATTGAGTCCCACGCTCTTTTTGAAAGCTTTTGAGTCATACTTACCACCGGTATTCAGTTTGCTCACCGCCTCAACAAGTTTACCCTGCGGGATACCACGGCCGTAGTCGCGTACGGTAACGCAGAGGTTGTCCTCGATGGTTACCTCAATGCGTTTGCCGGCATTCATCTTGAATTCATCGATGGAGTTGTCGATAGTTTCCTTCAGCAGTACATAAATACCATCTTCAGGATACGAACCGTCACCAAGCTTTCCGATGTACATACCCGGTCTGGTACGCACATGTTCCATATCCGAGAGAGTTCTGATATTCTCCTCGGTATATTTTACTTGTACTAATTCCTCTTTGATTTCTATAGATTCGTCGGCCATAATTATTCTTAAATATCTTTCTTATAACAGCGGCGACGCTTATGCAGATTCTTCTCAACATATTGCCACTGGCTCTGAACCTTGTCGTTGCTCTCCATCTCAACCTGCGTCTCAGCCCATTCAAAGCCGTAAGCCTGACAGCGAGGGATAATATCATTGAAGATAAGGGCATTGGCACCCTTCTGCCTATACTCCGGCAGTACACCGATGAGTAGTAGGTCAACCCCTTTGGTCTTATGAAACTTAAGTGCTCTCAGCACATGATACCAACCAAACGGGAACAGACGTCCGTTACGACACTTCTGTACAGCTTTCGAGAGCGATGGTATCGTGATACCCACTGCTATCACATTATTATTATCATTACGATCTTCAATAACAGTTATCAGTGACAGGTCGGCCATCGGAAAGTACATATCCACGTATTGGTCCATCTGACGTTCGGTCATCTGCGAATATCCGTAGAGTCCGGTGAACGTCTTGTTAATCACGTCGAATATCTTACGTCCGTAACCCCTCTTGTAAATATCATCTTTGGTCAGTTTCTTTACATGCAGGTTGTAGCGGGTTTTTATCATATCCGCTATCTTGCCATACTTCTCAGGTATCGTTTTAGGCACGATAATTTTAAACTCTACATAGTCGTTGTCCTTAACGAATCCTCCCAGCTGTTCCATGTGCTTGGGATAATAGTCGTAATTATAGATGGTAGCCATGGTGCCCAGCTGGTCGAAACCGAAAGTCAGCATTCCCTCAGGATCCATGTCGGTAAATCCCAACGGTCCCTGAATCATGTTCATTTCTTTCTCTTTTCCCCACTTCTCAACGGCATCCAGCAGAGCCTTCGACACTTCGATATCATCGATGAAATCAATCCATCCGAAGCGTACTGCCTTGCTGTTCCATGTTTCATTCGCACGATTGTTGATGATGGCAGCCACGCGGCCTACCACCTTTCCGTCTTTATAAGCAAGGAAATATTCAGCTTCGCAGAAGTCGAAGGCTGCATTTTTATCTTTGCTTAGTGTGTTCTTCTCATCCATATACAGATTGGGTGCATCGTAGGGATTACCTCTGTATAAGTCATAATGAAACTGTATAAAAGTATCAAGACTCTTTGAGTCGGTTACTCTCTTAATAACTGTTGATGACATCTATTGTTTTTTCTTAGTCTAAAAAAATCAAGAAGGCAGTTTTTTCATTATTGCCTTTCTTTATGTTAAGATTGCAAAGGTAATTTAATTTTAGCGAACTGCAAAATTAATCTGTCGATTTTTTGATGCGAAAAACCTCTTTCAGTGTGAATAAAGATGTAAAGATGTTCTTAACTGGCGGTTAGTATATACCTGTCTTTATTGATATTGTGGAAATATTCGTAATATAACAATAAAAAATACATAAGAAAAAATTTGTTTTTTCAGATAATATACTTTATATTTGCGAATGAATGTAAACCATTGATTAACTAATACTGATTTAAACATGAATAAAAACATTATTTTATCATTCGCTTTATGCGCATTCGCATTCGGAAGCATTACAGCACAAGTTGAGAAAAAGAGAGGTGCTTTGGAGTCATACAGTTACATCGAAGTCCAAGGTGGTGCACAAATCACATTCACAGATGCAAAAATGGACAAGCTACTAACACCCGTAGGTGCATTTTCATTTGGACATTACTTTACCCCTGTAGTAGGTGCCCGCCTGCATGTAAACGGATGGAAATCCAAATCAGGATTCAGCGACATTGACAAATATTATAAATGGAACTATGTGACAGCCGACGCTGACCTGATGCTTAACATCACGAACATGTTCTGCAGAGATAAGTGGAAAGCTCTTAATCTAATCCTCATCGGAGGTTATGGACTTAACAACTCGTGGGGCAACACTGAACTGAGAGAGATTGTTGCGAACAATAATGTTAATGTTCCACTGATGTGGAAAGAAAACCGTCTGGGTCATAACATTCGTGCCGGACTTCGTCTGGAGACCAATATGTCGAAGCCTTTCGGACTCAGTCTGGAGGTGGATGCCAACAGCCTCAATGACCGTTTCAACTCCAAGACGAATAATCATGACGACTGGATGGTGACAGGAATGCTGGGTATCAGTTTCCGTTTCGGACATAAATATAAGAGCGTTCCTGAAGAACCCGTTAAGAAAATGCCGGAAAAGGCTCCTGAACCAAAGCCGGAACCAATACCGGAACCGGTGAAAGCTGTTGAACCAACCCCTGCTCCTCAACAAGTCGAGGTGGTAGCTCTCGAGGTTATCCATGAGGAAATTTTCTATCAGACATGCATCTCTGAACCCGATAATGATGGTGCCAACAAACTGCAGAAGGTGGCTGAATTCATGAAACGCAAATTTGACAGGAATATCTCTATCGTAGGATATGCTGACAAGAATACAGGTAATCCAGAGATCAACATGATGTACTCTCAGAAACGCGCCCTTAAAGCAAAGGAAGAACTTGTAAACAAGTATGGTATTGATGCTTCACGTATCTCCGTTAGTGCCAAAGGTGATACCGTACAACCGTTTACGGAAAACGACAGGAACCGCTGCGTCATCATTGACAGTAAATAAAGTCAACTTATTCTAGCTATATATCCAAACGAGAGTGATGGCATCAGTACCATTGCTCTCGTTCTTTGTTTCGGGTGGTTTTACAGACATTTCGGTCAAATTTATCGTTTATCCGTTGTAAAAAGAATATGCTGAAACATTTCAGAACTATTATGCGACATACGAAAATAAAACTTTGTACATATTATGTTATTTTTGCAACCGATAAATAACTACCGAATAAAAAAGTTAATCAATGAAAAAGAATCTTTTACTTTTAGGACTGATGCTATTGTCAACAGCATCATTCGCTCAGACACCAGCCTCGACAAATATATCGGGTGCAAAGTATCCGGCTATCTATCCCGACAACAGTGTGGAATTCCGTATTAAAGCTCCCGAAGCTCAGAGTGTGATTGCAGACATCGGCAAGAAATACACCATGACCAAAGGTGAAGACGGAGTATGGAGTGTGAAGACCGACCCTCAAGGCTCGGGCATACATTACTACAGCCTCATCATCGACGGTGTATCGGTGAGCGATCCTGCCTCAGAGACCTTCTTCGGATGCAGCCGTATGATGAGTTGCATCGAAATCCCATATAAGAATGCTCCTCAATATGAAGTACAGAACGTACCCCACGGAGATGTTCGTACTGTGAGATACTTCTCTACCGTCACCAACTCATGGAGACAGATGTATATCTACACCCCTGCCGGTTACGATAAGAACGTAAGCGCCAGATATCCGGTGCTCTACATCATGCACGGAGGTGGCGAGGATGCCCGCGGATGGGTTCAGCAGGGACGTTCAGACATCATACTCGACAATCTGGCTGCTGCCGGAAAGGCTCCTAAGATGATTCTGGTGAGCTTCGATGCTAATGTAGGCGGTTTCGGAAAGAACGGTCCGATAGAGGATGAGATCATGAAAAACGTTGTACCTTTCGTAGACAAGAACTACCGTACCATCCCTACAGCTGCAAAACGCGCGCTGGCCGGTCTGTCAATGGGTGGCATCTTCACTCTTCAGGTAGGTATTCCTCGTAGCACTACTTTCGCTTATCTCGGCGTATTCAGCAGCGGTTTCTTTGCCGGAAAGAATCCTTTCGGAGGCAATGGCGACAATATGGCGGAGAATTCATACCAATATATGGAGAAGAACAAGGAGAGCTTCAACAAAAATATGAAGTTATTCTGGATCGGTATCGGCGGCAAGTCGGACATCGCCTACCAGAACAACCAGCTTATGCGTGACCGTCTCGATAAAATCGGCATAAAATACACCTTTATGGACCATAAGGAAGGTGGTCACACATGGCCTGTATGGCGTGAAGACCTCTACATGTTTGCACAGAAAATATTTAAATAACTAATAATAACTGATTACTAAATGATGTACAAGAAAATTTTATTTTTGGCAGTAGCTGCCTCATTAGGCTGCACCGCCATGGCACAACAGCCTCAACTAGAAGGCAACCGTGCCGAAACAGCCATCCCGGGCAGTGAGTTTCCACGGGTAGACAATAACCGTGTAGCCTATTTCGAGCTTAGAGCTCCTGAAGCACAGAAAGTGCAGATAGACATCTGTAGCAAGAAATACGACATGGAGAAAGACGCCTCTGGCGTATGGCGTGGTCATACCGACCCATTGGTAGTGGGTTTCCACTATTATTTCCTCCTCGTTGATGGTGTGTCGGTTGTCGATCCAAAGTCAAAGACTTACTTCGGATGCAACCGTATGGCTGGAGGTATCGAAATTCCTGAAGGTGATGAAGGTAACTACTATCGTCCTCAGATCAATGCCAAACGCGGTATGGTACGTTCACTGATTTATTACTCAAACTTCAAGAAGGAGTTCCGTCGTTGTATGGTCTATACTCCTGCTGAGTATGAGAACGGAACCAAACGTTATCCTGTGCTCTACCTGCAGCACGGTATGGGTGAGGATGAGACAGGATGGTCTACCCAGGGCTATATGCAGAACATTATGGACAACGCGATCACTGCCAACAAGGCTGTGCCGATGATTGTGGTAATGGACTGTGGTGACTGCTCTGCTCCTTTCGGTGCCAGAGCCGGCCAGAGCCGTGACGGCGCGATGAAGGAATATGGTGCTTCATTCACCGGAGTGATGATCAATGACCTCATTCCACTCGTAGACAAGACATTCCGCACACTTACCGACCGTGACCACCGTGCAATGGCCGGACTGTCATGGGGCGGTCATCAGACTTTTGACATCACTCTAACCAATCTGGATAAGTTCTCTTATATCGGCGGTTTCAGCGGTGCCATCTTCGGACTCGATGTGAAGACCTGCTACAATGGCGTGTTCGCCAATTCAGCATCGTTCAACAAACGTGTTCATTACCTGTTCCTGGGCTGCGGAAGCGAGGAACAGATGGGTACCAAGCAGCTCTATGAGTCAATCAAGGGCCTTGGGGTCAAGGTAGACTTCTATGAGTCACCCGGTACTCTTCATGAATGGCTCACCTGGAGAAGATGCCTAAACGCATTTATTCCCCATCTATTTAAATAAGACAATCGATACAACACGGCTGAGGGCAGAGAGATACTCATCTATCATCTGCCCTACAGCTTCTTCTGCCGTTTGCAGAGTCTTGACAGACGATGCCACCTGACCGATTTCGAGTTCGCCATCGGTCGTATCTCCTTCAAATATTCCTTTTTTTGATTTCCCCTTACCCAGTATCTCACGCAGTTCGTCCACGGATGCGCCTCTAGCTTCAGCTTCGGCTATACGGTTGTAGAGTTCGTTCTTGACCATTCGTGTGGGTGCAAGCTGTTTCAGCGTGAGTACGGTATCACCTTCGTTGAGGTTCAGACATAAATTCTTAAACTCATCACTGGCCGAGCTCTCTACGGTCAGGGCGAAACGTGTACCCACCTGCACACCATCTGCACCCAGTGAGATAGAAGCAACCATAGCCTGACCTGAACCGATACCTCCGGCAGCAATGAGCGGCTTGGTGGTTACCTTCCTTACGGCAGGGATGAGGCACATTGTCGTCGTCTCCTCACGGCCGTTATGTCCTCCGGCTTCGAAACCTTCGGCCACGATGGCATCCACTCCGGCCTCTTCGCACTTCATCGCAAACTTGGTACTAGCTATCACGTGAGCCACTTTGATACCTGCTTCATGCAGACGGGGAGTCCATGTCTTAGGGTTACCTGCCGAGGTGAAGACGATCTTCACCCCTTCAGAGATGACGATATCCATAATCGATTCTATCTCAGGATACATCAGAGGGATATTCACACCGAAAGGTTTGTCGGTGGCAGCCTTGCACTTACGGATGTGCTCACGCAGTGTCTCAGGATGCATCGAACCGGAACCAATCAGTCCCAGACCGCCTGCGTTACTTACTGCCGATGCCAGTCTCCAACCGCTGCACCATACCATTCCACCTGCTACGATAGGATATTTGATCCCAAACAGTTCACATATTCTATTTTTCATCTTTTATTTATTTGTTGATCAAGACGGCGAAGATACAAACAAAAACTCTCTTTCACAATAAAAAGTGAAAACATTTACACGTGAGGATGAAAAAACCGCCAGGCAGTTGACTGTCTGAACGGCTTTTTTGATAATTTTAATTACTGATATTCACTTGCTCCGGCGTATCCACAGCCAGAAGATTAGACCCACTGCTGCCACCAGCACAACCCCGCCGAAAATAGAAGAGAGAAACGAACGGGAGCCGCCGGTGCGGGAACGGGCTGCTGTGACTGACCGGCCTGAAGAGGAACTGACAGCAGAGGAGGCTGAGATGACACAAGACGTATCGCGCGAGTGACGGTTGAGAGATGACGTGCGACGGTCAATGACTGTATGCCAGTGCTCCACTACCCTCACCGTATCGCCTTGCCGGCGGATGGCGGTACTGTCGCGGTCGTAGAGGCTGCTCAGGATGGTGGCTGTATCCGTGATCAGCGTCTCCCTATGGGCAATCCCATCAAGGCGGTTTGAGATATGATAACTGTCTGATTCCGAACGGCTACGACTCTCATCCGTATTGCGGGAAGTAGAGCAGGCAGCCATAAACAGGCAGAGAACAGCAGTGACGATAGTCGTCATGATTCCTCTTCGCATTGCGATGAAATGAGCCACCCTAAGCATCGGCCATAAGTTTACGCACCTCGCGGATCATCCTGTTCATCACGTTCACATAGTTGGGGTCAGTGGCATACTTACGCGCTCCGCACTGCAACTGCTCCACAAAGTCCTCGGCCGAGTGGCGGTAAGGCCACGCATGACGGAAACAAGGCTGCATGAGCACCTGCTTATGGTCGGTCAGACACTCGTCCAGCGAACCGTAGTCACGAAACAGCCGCTTCACCTTATAGCGGTAATGTCCACCCATGAGGGCTGTCACCTGAAACACCTTCTCAGATTTCTGATAGCTGACCGACGGCGAGGAGTGGTACTCGGTGGTGGTGACCAGCAGCACGGGACCATCATAATCGCTGCCACGAGTGATGCCGAAGAGGTTGAAACGGCCTATAACATGACTGCCCCACCCGCTCTCAAGGGCAGCCTGAGCGATGAGAAACTCGGGTGTGAGGTCTATCTGCCGGCGGGCGGAGGGCAGCATCCACGTAACAAACTCCTGCGGCGTCATAGTTGCACCTCCTTTCCGGCATGATCGGCGATCGGTTTTGAAGCGGTTTTACTGGATAAATCTGGTGGTG
>OBMA010000311.1_pt1 | contig 28340 bp, 29 predicted proteins | sample 1539141 | NCBI WGS metagenome assembly OBMA01 (sample SAMEA3991484, study PRJEB22521) | metagenome | biome: anthropogenic terrestrial biome; feature: sewage plant; material: raw primary sludge | place: Sweden | collected 2012-09-26
AATATTTCTTGGTCAGCTCCAATATCTGACGTTTCAGATCTTCCTGTTTTGACATGAGAGAGTTTTTTGTTCAATTTTACAAAGATAAAAAAATCTTACCTATGTTTAATCTTTTATATCTTATGAAGAGTTTAAAAAGTTTAAATACATTGATTGTGTTTTACAAATAACCATCAAACACGTAATGCTGATATCTTCATTTTTATCTTCTCAATATTTTTTGATAACTTTGCATATTTGATTAGCAAATTTTTATGAAAGACAAAATATTGAATTTCTTGAAAGGACTTAAAAGAGGTAATTGGAAAGAAACCATCAAATATTGGTTGACACATCCGTTTGCCATCAATGTTTATATTGGCATCGGAATTTTTGTTGTCTTATTGAGCCTTACCATTGCTGGGCTTAAAGTTTACACGCATCATGGAGAGGAAATCACGTTGCCGAATCTGACAGGAAAGACTGTGGCGGAGGCGCAACAGATATTGGAAGATCAGGGATTGACTTGCGAAGTGGTTGATTCTCTGTTTAAGCCGACGGTTCCTCCTGGCACCATAGTGGATCAAGTGCCTGGTATTGGCGACAAAGTGAAGAAGGGACGCACTATTTATCTTTATATCCGCGCGTCAAGGGCTCGCCAAATTCCACTTCCTGACCTTCACGATTTGTCCGAGCGGCAGGCCCAGTCAACGCTGGAGTCTGTGGGACTGAGTGTGCAGAATGTTGTGTATGTTCCATCGGAATATAAAGACTTGGTGCTTGGCGTTTCAGTTGGCAACCGAGTCTTGATTCCTGGCACCCGATTGGTAGAAGGTACGGCCGTAACGCTGAAAGTAGGGAAGGGCACCACCAACGAAAAACAGGAAATGCCTTCGTTGCGTAGTCTTACCATAGCGCAAGCTACACAGAAACTGAAAGATATGATGATGCCTGAGCCAAAGGTCATTTTTGATACGCAACCCAAGAGCGAATGGGGAAAATCACAGTACTTTGTGTATAAGCAGACTCCTATTACAGATACTGAATTGTCTGGAAACGAATCGGTTACAATTTATGTAACTACTGATAAAACAAAATTGGATACTCCAGAGGAAAAGGCCAGTCAATCTGATGCCGAACCAACTGATGAAGTCCCATCAGATAAGGAGGAATGATGCTGCGAGACGAAAAATCTGATGCGCTGGTTGACGGTGACGACTTGTTGGAGTCGACCGACAATCCAGATGGGCAGGAAGCCACTTTTGGCGAAGATGGTCAGATGCACGAACATTTCCATATCACAGTGGAAAAAGGGCATGGACTGGTCCGTATCGACAAATATCTGGTTAATTGTCTCTCTCAGATTTCCCGTAACCGTATCCAACTGGCCGCCGATGCCCATTGTATATTGGTCAATGGTAATCCTGTAAAATCAAATTACAGGGTCAAACCGCTGGATGAGGTATCGATTGTTTTGTCTTATCCTCCCACCGAGTTTCATATTGTGCCCCAGGATATCCCGCTGAATATTGTGTATGAGGACGATGATGTCATTGTGGTGAACAAACAGCCAGGTATGGTGGTTCATCCTGGTTTTGGCAATTGGGAGGGAACTTTGCTTAATGCTTTGGCTTTTCATTTGCAAGATGATCCTAAATTCAATATTACGGATCCCCGTTTGGGATTGGTTCATCGAATAGATAAGGACACCTCAGGATTGCTGGTTATTGCCAAAAATGAGAATGCTAAGACGCATCTTGGCAAACAGTTTTTTAACAAAACGACTACCCGCCGCTATAATGCATTGGTATGGGGGGTGATGAATGAGGATGAAGGCACAGTGGATGGCGACATAGGTCGCGACCCGCGCGACAGAATGCTGTTTACCGTATTCCCCAATGGCGAGAATCCGAATGCTAAGCACGCAGTTACCCATTACAAAGTGATAGAGCGTCTTGGCCATGTGACGCTGGTGGAGTGCCGATTGGAGACTGGCCGCACGCACCAGATACGTGTGCATATGAAACATATTGGTCATATTCTTTTCAATGACGAGCGTTATGGAGGTAATGTCATTCTGAGAGGAACCAATACGGGGAAATACAAGCAATTCGTGAAAAATTGTTTTGATATATGTCCCCGACAGGCTTTACATGCTCGCACGCTCGGTTTTGTACATCCCCGTACGGGTGAGTTTATGAGTTTCGAATCAGAGTTGCCTTCCGATATGGCGCAGCTTATTGACAAATGGAGAACCTACTCATCTGGTCGTGATTTTGAGGAAGAACAAGTCAAGTGATAAAAGAAAAATAAAGAAAAACAAGCATACAAAATGATACACAAAATTAAAAATTTCGTAGCCTGTCATTATTTGGTTTGTGCCTATTCGATGCTGGCTCTGGTCTCCGTACTGTTTGTCCTTTTCCGAAATGACTGGAAGTTTCTGGTTCAGTTGATAGTGTGCCTGCTGGTCATTTTGCTGTATGCCATGGTTTGTGGGTTAGGTTACATTTTCATTCGTGCAATTTTTGCCGATAAATGTTTTGACAAGGCCACGTTGCGCAAGTTGTTTGTTATTATTGGCATATTGGCGCTTTTATATCCATTTCTCCGCTATATCATCAAGGTGAACGATGTCAATATGATATATTTATTGGCTCCGTTGGCCAGCTGGCCTTCGGCTATCGCGGTATTGTTTCTCAACATTTGCACGAAATGGAGTGACCATCGCCAGCGTAAGCATAATTGTTGTAAGCAAGAGTAAATGGCCATATCAGAAAAAGACAGATTGGCCGAAGTGTTGCTTCGGCATCCTCAACTCATACCGCCATTGATGCGGTTGGGCATTCGGCCTGGTGTGGGTGACTTGACTGTGTCGTCGGCCTGTGTCGGCTTGCAAGTCCATTCCGATTTGCTGATGCAGCTGCTTAACGTGCTTGCTGATGACACCTATCTGCCAGATAATGCTTTGGCTAAATTTGATATGCTGCCGTTGATAGACTATCTGAAAAATGTACATGTTGACCTGCTGAACTGTTTGCAGTTATGCGGTCGGCACATACGTATATTGATAAGCAGTGCGGGGGATTCGGGCCGATTGATGGAGCCCGTAAATTCGTTTTTTGAAGAATACTCGTCAGAAGTGTCTTCCTTGATAGAAGAGGAGGAAAGCAGATTGATACCCTTTTTGTCTCATCTATACGAGCTCTATTTCAGCCCAGGTTACAGTCCGGTCGATGTGGGCAAAATCAGCGAGTCTCTTTCCCTGTTCGGTAGCCGATATGACGAGGTCGAGAAGAAGATGACAGATTTGATGAATCTTTTCGTCAGACATCTGCAAGGTGATTATGATAGGCATGCGTTCTATGGTATCATTCAGTTTCTGCAAGGTTTGGCATTTGATATTCAAGGATTGCGTAGTGTGGAGATGAAGTTGCTGAAACCATTGGCCAACGAGATGGCACAAGAGGTGCGTCAGCGTGCCCGAAAAATGGCAGTACAACCATGAGGAATAACAAAATGGCGATAGTTGCCAATACTGATTTTTTGTCGGTGTATGGGCTTCGGGCATTAATATTGGAAATGGCGCCCTCGGTTGATGTCGTTATTTTGCCAGATTCTCCAACGCTGTCACAATCTGTTGGAATATATTCATCGATTTTTTCGTTTGTGTCCATTTCAGGTGTCTCTGCAATCGTTGTTCCCGAAAAGTCTGATGAGTCTTTCTTGCGTAATTTGCTCGGTGGCGTGCTGAATCCAGCCCTACAACAGACTATTCTGACAAAAAACGGGAAAACGATATTGTCGAAGCGGGAAATAGAAGTCTTGCGTCTTGTGGTCAGAGGCTTAATCAACAAAGAGATTGCTGACCAACTTGGTATCAGCATACTTACGGTGGTCTCTCATCGCAAGCATATATCTGCCAAACTGGGAATCAAGACCGTGTCAGGACTTACTGTCTATGCGTTGATGAATGGAATAAAATAAAACACTACAGAAAGATTATAAAAATGCTCCCTCGTCTTTACTTCGCATCATTGCATTTTTGATGGATTTTCGTTTGCGGAGCAGCATCACCAGATATTTAATCGGAGTGAATGATTTTGCCAATATTACATATTTCCCTATAGTAGGAATTGCATAAAGAAATGTTTTTATAAATGACGACTTTTGTTTCTTATTAATGTTGCAGTAGTTGACTATGATGTGAATGTATACAATGTAAGCCCTTTTCAAAATGTCGTCTTTCCTATCACCTCGGTCATGAATGGCAATAGAATTAGGAACGATTCCAACTTTAAAGCCGAAAAATCTGGCACGGTCTTGGTAGTTGTCGTCCTCTCCATAATGGGGAAAGGCGGGTGAGAATCCTCCTACTTTTTTTATGCAATCTGAAGCAATCAACCAATGGGCAGCCATTACGGAGTCCGTGTCATATATGTTTTTTTTCGTACCTTTGAAAAAGTCGGAAATGGCGTCTCTGCCAAGTGACCTTTGGCAGAAATTCTTATCAAAAATCAACCCACCCTTGTTCATCTGCATTGGACTCAGAATCCCATATTCGGGATGTTCTTTGTGTGTATTGATTAATAAAGAAATGGTATCGGGATATATCCATGCATCTTGATTTAAAAGGTATAAGAAATCAAACTCCTTTTTCAATGCATACTTGATACCTATATTGTTGGCCTTACCGAATCCTGCATTTTCTGAGTTCTGAATAAATATGGCTTCTGGGTAATTGGATTGCAAATAGGCTTGGGTTCCATCGGTTGATCCGTTGTCTATCACGATGGGACAAACTGGCACACTGGATAATCTGAGACTTCCCAGGCAGTTGTCAATCCAATGCATAAAATTGTAGGAAACAATTATAACGTAAATTTGCATTCGTTTCTTTCTCAAAGTGTTATTTGAAACAAAAATACGTTTTTCTTTGCCCTTTTTCAAAAAAATGTTTGTATTTTTGTCCCCAATTTGGTTGCGTACATTCTTTTTGCTCCTAAGCAAAGAGGACGAGTGGCCATAATTCATATTAATTATGTATGGCAGAGAAGGGAACACCTTGCACTGCCTTTTGGGAATGGAGAACAAGTCAGTTCAATATAAGCTGTTTAATTCAAAGGTGACCGCAACTATCAGTGTGTCGATGGTGCTGTTCCTGCTGGGTATTGTTGCTGCCGTACTCTTTATGAGTAAAAATCTGTCGGACCAAGTCAAGGAGAATTTCATATTTAAGCTGACGCTGAAAGAGGTTGTCCCTGATAAAGATATAGTGTCTATTCAGCGGGCATTGCAGTCCAAACCCTATGTCAAGAGTGTGCGTTTTGTCAGCAAGGATGTGGCAGTCAAGGAATTGAAACAGCAGATGGGAGAAGACCCGATGGAGTTTTGTGACGTTAATCCGCTTCCCAACTGTTTCGAAATCAGTCTGAAAGCGAATCAGACGCAGCCTGACAGTCTGAAACTGATACAAGCCGACCTGATGCATATCACCCAAATCAGTCAGATAGACTATTCGCATGAGTTGCTCGATACATTCACCCATAACATTAAAGCCATCACAGTTGCCTTTCTGTTGGTGGCCGCTGTGTTGCTGCTAATCTCATTCACCCTTATCAACAATACCATACGCCTGCTTATCTATTCCAACCGATTTCTGTTGCATACCATGAAGCAGGTGGGTGCCACTCGCAGTTTCATTCGCAAGCCCTATCTGCGGCAAGGTCTGATTATCGGGGTGGCGGCTTCGGCATTGGCTTGTTTCTGTTTGGGCTGTCTCTGCTTTTTTCTGGATGATTTGGCCCTATTTGTAGATGTTAAAAATCCGATGCTCTATGTAACATCGTTTTCTACCATACTTATCGCTGGTGTATTCATTACAGAACTTTCCACCTATTTGGCGGTGAATAAATACTTGCGGCGTAATTTGGAATCTCTTTATTTAATTTGACAGAACAATAGAAAAAACGTATAAAATATAAAAAAATGGAAAACAAGAATGATTTGAATCAGAATCAATCTGCAGAAGTAGAGGAGCAAGGCTCCACAATGACGTCAGAACAGTTGGCCGAAAATGGATTCGCGTTGCCAAAACGGAACCTGATGCTGATAGCCGTTGGTTTTGTCATCATCATTGCAGGGCTGGCTTGCATGATAGGTTCGCCAACGGGAGTGGCTTTCGACCCTTCTATTTTCAGTTTCCGCCGTATCACTCTGGGTCCAGTCGTAACAGTATTTGGCTTCTTTTTTGAGATATTTGCCATATTGTGGATGCCTAAAAACAAGAACGCCGAATAATGGATACGCTGCAAACTATCATTATTTCCATAGTTGAGGGTCTGACCGAGTTTCTTCCTGTGTCGTCAACGGGACACATGATTATCACTCAAAATCTGCTCGGAGTGCAGAGCACGCCTTTTGTAAAGGCTTTTACTGTCATCATTCAGTTCGGAGCCATTCTGTCGGTAGTGGTGCTTTATTGGAAGCGATTCTTCTGTCTCAATAACACACCGATGCCCAAAGAGTCAACTCTTGAGTTTACTCCCATGCAGCAATTTTTGCACAAATGGGATTTCTATTGGAAATTGCTCATAGCTTTCATTCCTGCAGTTGTGATAGGAGGAGCCCTGAATCATTTTATAGATAAACTGTTAGGCCATGTTGAGGTGGTAGCTGTCATGTTGGTGCTGGGCGGCATATTTATGCTGTTCTGCGACAAACTGTTCAACAAGGGAACGGAAGAGACAGAGTTGACGGAAAAGAGAGCCTTGAAAATAGGCTTTTTCCAGTGCTTGGCCATGATACCTGGAGTGTCGCGTTCAATGGCGACTATAGTGGGCGGTATGTCACAACGGTTGACGCGCCGCAGAGCCGCTGAATTTTCATTCTTTCTGGCTGTGCCTACCATGGCTGCAGCCACTTGTCTGGATGTGCTGAAACTGGTGACCAGCAAGGACCCTATGGCACTGAGCAACGAGAATATATTCCAATTGCTGTTGGGCTGTGTTGTGGCGTTTGTTGTGGCCATGGCTGCCATCAAATGGTTCATCGATTTCTTGGCCAAATATGGGTTCAAGGCATTTGGAGTCTATCGTATCATCGTGGGCGGTTTCATTCTTATATGGTTGCTTACGGGCCATTCCATGGCATTAGTCGATTGATGAAGTATGGACTTTCAGAACGGCGAAATACTGTATTTCAACAAACCGCTTAGGTGGACTTCGTTTGACCTCGTAAACAAGGTGCGGACGCTTATATCGAAACGGACCCAGAAGAAAGTGAAGATAGGCCATGCCGGCACGCTGGACCCTTTGGCTACGGGTGTGCTGATTGTTTGTACGGGCCATAAGACGAAGCTGATTGACACGTTTCAGTTCCAGACGAAGGAGTATACTGCTACTCTCAAATTAGGGGAGACAACCCCCTCGTTTGACCTGGAGACGGAGGTGGATGCCACTTATCCAACGGAGCATATTACGCGGGAATTGGTGGAGCAGACATTGCAAAAATTCATAGGAGAGATTCAGCAGATACCGCCAGCCTATTCGGCGGTAAAGATTGATGGCAAGCGGGCCTACGAATATGCCCGCAAGGGGAAAGACGTGGAGATAAAGCCCAAAACGCTTGTCATTGACGAAATAGAAATATTGGAATGCAATTTGCCGCAGACTGTCAAAATAAGGGTGGTGTGCAGCAAAGGTACTTATATACGAGCCTTGGCGCGTGACATTGGCCAAGAACTGGGCAGTGGGGCGCACCTTATACAGTTGGAACGTACCCGTATAGGAGACGTCAAACTGGAAGATTGCATCACGGTTGAGCAGTTTGATTTTCTGCTTCAACATACCGAAGTTTCACAAATCAATGTTTAGGAGAATTTATTATGGAAAAAGACATGAAATTGTCAAAATTTGATTTCAAGTTACCTGAAGAACAGATAGCTCAATACCCTTATCTCAATCGCGATGAGTGCCGATTGATGGTGCTCGACCGCAAAACTGGCAAAATTGAGCACAAGGTTTTCAAGGATCTGATTAATTATTTTGATAATGGAGATGTCCTCATCTTCAACGATACCAAGGTTTTCCCTGCCCGCCTTTATGGCAACAAGGAAAAGACAGATGCCAAGATAGAAGTGTTTTTGCTGCGTGAGCTCAATCACGATATGAAATTTTGGGACGTGCTGGTTGACCCGGCCCGCAAAATCCGTATAGGCAACAAGCTTTATTTTGGTGAGGACGATTCGCTGGTGGCGGAAGTGATAGACAATACCACCTCACGCGGCCGCACATTGCGTTTCTTATTCGACGGCACTTATGAGGAGTTTAAGGATACCTTGTACAAACTGGGTGAGACCCCACTGCCGAAAGAGATTTTCCGCCGTCCGGTTGAACCTATGGATGCCGAATATTATCAGTGCATCTATGCCAAGAATGAGGGAGCTGTTGTGGCTCCTACCGCAGGAATGCACTTTAGCAGGGAATTGATGAGACGTCTTGAAATCAACGATTGCAAGTTCTCTTATATTACCATGCACGCGGGTCTGGGCAATTTCAGGAAGATTGATGTCGAAGATTTGACAAAATACAAGATGGACTCGGAACAGATGTTCATCAACAATGCGAATGCGGAGATTATCAATGATGCTCGCCGCAAGCGTAAGAATATTTGTGCCGTTGGCACTACTGTGATGCGTGCCATTGAGAGCAGTGTCAGTACCGAGGGCTTTGTGAAACCGGTGGAGGGATGGAGCAACAAGTTCATCTTCCCTCCTTACGAGTTTAGTGTGGCCAACTCCATGATTTCAAATTTCCATCTGCCGCTCTCCACTCTATTGATGCTGGTGGCTGCTTTCGGTGGCTATGAGTATGTGATGAATGCCTACAAAGTGGCGCTGAAAGAGGACTATAAATTTGGGACTTATGGCGATGCAATGTTGATAATATAATCTTTATTTTTGTAATAAAGATTTCTCTAAAAAAAACATTGCGAAATTTGGAGAATATTACAAATGATTTTATCTTTGTATCAAATAATCAACTCAGAAATAAGTTGATTTCGAAGAAATAGGAAACATTTATACTTTAAATAGCAATCACGATTTGCCTGTGAAGGTCGGTCGCGATTTTTTTTGTGCCCTTGTCAAATATTTGTATCTTTCCGTATTCAAACAAGTTTACTTTAAAATATAAATATTCAGATGGAAGAATTCATTGGTATTGTTGTGGTTTTGGTTGTTCTTTACCTTGTATTCAAGCTGTTCAAAGGAGTTGTCAGTTTTATCCTGGCCTTCATATTTCTGTCGGTGGCGGCCGCTGTATTCTTCAAGTTCTTTTTGGGCTAAGGCCTGGTGATGATGTTGTCATGCCTTTGCTGGTGTTACCTGATTCTGCCTGCTAAAAGTGGCAGAAAATGTTTTATCTGAAATAGAATCGGCAGGTGCCAACTCCAGCCATCAGGTCATTTTGCAATAGTTTGCCCTTGCTGTCAAAAATGCTAATCATGCTGTTGGTAACAAATCCGTTTACGTTGGCCGTATAGATGTTGCCCGTCGAAGGGTCCACATTGAATCCGTAAAATCCATGTCCGGTGCATAAGGCAGAAGAGTCAGCCGATAAGGCAGTCAGGTCCACGCGGTAAATACCTGTTTCGGGTTCAGGCGAGCGTCCGCCTACTACTTCCGAGGCATAAAGATAATACAACGTGTTTCCGTCGGGCGACAAATCTATGATTCCGTCCCCGCTCATCTTGGCCAATGGCAGAGTCTGTCCGAAGGACTGTCCTCCTGGGGTGTAGGCGGCTATTCCGCAGTTGGTGCCGTAGCCTTGTGCGTCGTAGTGGGTGTACGATACCCAAATGCGCCCTGACGCATCAGCGCGTAGGTATCGGGCTGTTGCCGACGGGTCGGAAAGGCAGATGGCGCGGACAATGCTGTCGGTTGTGGGGTCTATCTGGTAGAGGCGGTAGCCTGATGTGGCATATAACTGCCCATCAATAACTCTGATTTCTTCTGGATTCCCTTTTACCTTGATGCTATTGACCACTTTTTTTGAATCCAAATCAATTTTCACGATGTGACCTATGGTGTCAGTCCAGGTAGGATTGACGCACGTTACATAGGCATAATGGCCGATTATGGCGGCATAGCGTGGCAGCCCGATGCCTGTGATGGCTGTGCAGGCCTCCTTGTAGGTGTTGGCATCCAGTATGGCCACCTTGTCCTCATTTCCGCACATCAGCAGCACATAGCCATCGCCAAATGCGGCAGATTCTATGATAGAGCGTAGTTTATATCCGTTGGCCTGGCTGAATCTATTCTGGCTGATACTTTCACCCTGTCTCATGGTGGCGATGCTCCCGTTTGATTCGCTATAGTTTCCCATGTTCACAATGAAGCAGGTGTGGCTGCATTCCACCTTAAGAGTGGTGCCGCTGTCACTTCCCTCGTCATCCTTGTTGCTGCATGCTGTCAGCCAGCAGGTGGCCAACAGCAGGAATGGGAAAAAAATCCATCCGCTTTTGTTTTTTCTCATGTGTCGTAAATAAATGTTATGCCGAATGCCACAAAGATATGAAAAAAGGCGGGAAACTGATTGCTTCTCGCCTTTGTGTTGTTGTTGTGGGCTGCGTCTTAAATTATCTGGATGCCCTGTTCGGCACAGAGTTTCAGACTCAAATCTTTCAATTTGAATTTTTGGATTTTTCCGCTGCCAGTCATTGGAAATTCCTTGAGGAAAAACACGTACTTAGGTACTTTGTAACGGGCAATTTTGCCTTTACAGAAGTCCTGTACGTCTTCGGCCGTCAGGGAAGAACCCTCCTTCAGAATAATGAAAGCGCCTACGGCCTCTCCATATTTCTCCGAAGGAACTCCCGCCACCTGCACATCCTTTATTTCCGGCATCTTGTATAGGAATTCCTCAATTTCGCGAGGGTAGATATTTTCACCGCCACGAATAATCATATCTTTTATTCGTCCCGTTATCTTGTAATAGCCTTCTTCGTCCTGAACACCAAGGTCGCCTGAGTGCAGATATCCTTTGGCGTCAATGATTTCGGCAGAAGCGGTAGGATTGTTGTAATATCCCTTCATCAGGTTGAAACCCTTGCAGCACATCTCACCTTGTTCACCCGTCTTGCAAAATTCGCCCGTCTCAGGGTTGATAACCTTGACATCGACATGCGGAAAATCGCGTCCCACGGTGGTACAGCGTTTCTCGAATGGGTCGTTGATGTTGCTCTGCGTCATGCCAGGGGCCGTCTCAGTCAGTCCATATACGCTGGTCACTTTCAGATACATCTTTTTCTCCACTTCCTTAATCAGTTCAACAGGGCAGAGTGCACCCGCCATGATGCCGGTACGTAACGAACTCATGTCGAACATACTGAACATGGGGTGACTCAGTTCCGCAATAAACATGGTGGGAACGCCATACAAAGCGGTGCAGCGTTCCTTGTGGATGGAGGCCAGCACCACCAGCGGGTCGAACTTCTCGACCATCACTTGGGTGCAGCCGTGGGTCAGGCAGTTCATGGTAGCCAGCACTACGCCGAAACAGTGGTATAAAGGAACGCAGACGCACAGTTTGTCATCCTGCGTGAATTCCATGTTCTCACCCGTGAAGAAGCCATCATTGGCAATGTTGTAGTGCGTGAGCATCACGCCTTTAGGAAATCCGGTAGTGCCGGAGGTGTACTGCATATTTACCACATCATGGCAGTTGACCTGTTTCTTGGCCTGCGTCAGTATCGCGTCGTCCACGTTTTCGCCCAACAGCATCAGCTCGGCAGTGTTATACATTCCGCGGTGCTTTTCCTGGCCTACATAAATCACATTGCGCATATGAGGGAAGTCAGGATTGTTCAGATGTCCGCGTTGGGAGGTTCTCAGCTCGGGCAGCATCTTGTAGGTCATATCCACAAAGTCGCTTTCCCAGGTGCCATCGGTAATGCAGAGTGTATCCATGTCGGAGTCCTTGCACAGATATTCCAATTCGTTCTGTTTGTAGCTGGTGTTTACGGTAACCAGCACGGCTCCTATTTTAGCTGTGGCATAGAGGAAGGTCAGCCAGTCGGGCACATTGTTGGCCCAGATACCCACGTTGCTGCCTTTTTTTACCCCCATGGCCATCAGGCCTTTGGCAAAATTGTTGACCCTTTCGTCAAACTGCTTCCATGTGAAGCGCAAGTTGCGGTCGGAGTAGACAATGTACTCCTTGTCGGGCGTTTTTTCGGCCCAGTATTCCAGCCAGTCGCCCAGGGTCCTTGTTGAGAGTTCAGTATTCATAAATGCTTTTATAATGCTAATGTTAATGTAATGCAGGTTGTGGTCATTCAGGGGTGTAAATCACCGCCAGTACCTTGGCTTCCTGTTTGCCAGCGGCGTGTACATGGTGTTTTACAATTGAATCAAAGTAAATGGAATCTCCTTTTTTCAGAGAATACTGTGTTTTTCCATAGTCAATTTCAACCTCTCCATCGAGCACATATATGAATTCTTCTCCCTCGTGAGCCGAAGTGTCGTGATTGTTCTGCTGGTCAGGCTCCAGCTCGATGTAGAAAGGCTCGAGATGCCGACCTGCTTTTTGCTGGGCCAGCGCGTGGTAGTTCATGCCCTCGGGTTTGGCAGTATTGCCATTTACCACATTGATGGCGGCAGATGCTTTTCCAGCTCTGCTTACTACGGGTCCCAGTTCCTCACAGTCATCTAAAAAGGTGCCCAGACGGACTCCCAGTCCTCTGGAAATCTTGATGAGGGGAGCCAAGGCTGGCAGTGTCTTCTCGGTTTCAATGTGGTTGATAACATCGGCTGATAGTCCACTGCGTTCAGCCAGTTCGTCAATCGATAATTTTTTCTGTTCGCGGAGGGCTTTTACGCGCTCTCCTACAATGATTCTGTTTGTCATGCTATTGTTAATATGTAAATGTTGGTGCAAAATTAATCAAAATATGGGAAAAAGAGAGGCGATGGACATTCTATTTTCTCTTTGCTCCCTCTGATGTCATTTGTCTGTAACGATGCACCAAGGAATGTTCAGTATTCCTTGGTATAGACATACATCAAGTTTGTATTCTTTTTCAATCATTATATCTGTGATTTTTTTGAAAATCAGGTGAATTTGCCATTATATCGGGAGCCCCGTGCTATTGTGTCGGTCAATTTTGTAAATTTACCACAAAATAAGTAAAACTCTTAAAAATGGCCTTGATAAAATCAGTGCGGGGATTTGTGCCCGAGATAGATTCGAGTGTGTATTTGGCAGAAAATGCCACCGTGATAGGTGATGTGAAAATTGGTAAAAATTGCAGCATCTGGTTTAATGCCGTGCTGCGTGGTGATGTCAATTCAATACGTATTGGAGAGAACACCAACATTCAGGACGGAGTGGTGCTGCATACGCTGTATCAGAAATCGGTGGTGGAGATAGGCAACAATGTGTCGGTGGGTCACAATGCCACCATACATGGGGCCAAAATATGTGACAATGTGCTGGTGGGTATGGGGGCTACGGTGCTCGATGGCGCAGTGGTTGGCGAGAATTCCATTATTGCCGCCAATGCGTTGGTGAAGAGTGGAACCATAGTGGAGCCAGGAAGCCTGTATGCGGGGGTACCTGCCAAGCGGGTCAAGGAGGTGTCGCCCGAGCAGGTGGAGAATATTATCCGCAAGACCGCCAATAACTACCACTTATATTCCACCTGGTTTAAGGAGGAAAAATAAAAGTCGGAATTCAGGCCGGTCAGGTATTGATGTGTATAAACGAAAAAATTCCGATGCAAGAATCACTGCATCGGAATTTTTTTATTTACAATCCTTTGGGCATCAGCAGTGAGCTGTCGCCATAGCTCAGAAATCGGAAATCGTGGGAGAGAGCGTAGTCGTAAATCCGTTTCCAGTCCTCACCCACAAAGGCAGCCACCAGCAGCATCAGTGTGTTTTGTGGCTGGTGAAAGTTGGTGACCATCGCTTTCACAATCTTGAACTCATAGCCTGGGGCGATGATGATTTGCGTGGCGGCCTTGAATGCTGGCAGATGGTTGCGGTCCAGATAGTCCAGAATGTTTTGCAGTGATTGTTCCACGCTGATGTCATAATCTTTTTCATAGGGCATCCATTGTGGCACCGTCAGCTCGTCGGCTTGAGCGTCGGGGTGCTGATGCAGCAGTATGCCGAAGTAGTAGAGGCTCTCCATGGTACGGACAGAAGTGGTGCCAACCGCCACAATGCGGCCCAGATGTTCCTTGATGTTCACAATGGCTGAACGGTTGACCGATATGACCTCCGTGTGCATCTCGTGTCCGCCAATGGTGTCAGATTTGACTGGCTGAAAAGTGCCGGCACCCACATGCAGCGTTACTTCTTCGCACCAGATATGGTGCTCTTTCAGCTTCTGGAACACCGCCTCGGTGAAATGCAAACCCGCAGTAGGGGCTGCCACCGAGCCTTTTATTTTAGAGTAAACCGTCTGATAGGTTGTCTTGTCACTCTCCTGCGTCTCCCGTTTCAGGTACGGCGGAATGGGCAGTACGCCGCCATCGTCCAGGATGTCGGCAAAGCATACGTCGGGGTCTTCCCACGAGAAGTCGATGTTGACGGTGCGGTCGTTCTCGCCTTCGCGTTCCGCTTTCAGCAGCACTTTTTTGCCCCGCACCTCAATCTCTTTGGTCAGTGGACCTTCTTTCCATTTCTTTGCGTTGCCCAGCATACATTGCCATACACAGTGCTTCTGCGCCTGAAAGGCCAGCGCGTAGTCGGCTGGCTGGCTGGGGCTGAGACAAAAAATCTCGATGTGGGCTCCTGTCTCCTTATGGAACAGCAACCGGGCCTGTATCACCTTGGTATTGTTGAAAACCATCAACAGCTCTTCGGGCAAGTGGTTGCAGATGTTGCGGAATACATCTTCCCCAATTTCGCCCTGCTTATAAACCAGCAGTTTGGAAGAATCCCGTTGTTCCAATGGAAATTTGGCGATGCGCTCATCGGGCAGATCGTAGCTGTAGTCCTCTATCGAGATGTTTTGTGGATGTATCATTAATTTAAATGGTCTATCAATTTTATTTCTCTGCAAAAATACTCATCTTTGTGTTAATATATGCTGCAAAACAGCATTAAAGAATTTAAAACGGACAAGAATATGCAGATTAAGGTAGGAGACAAAGTTAGATTTCTGAATGCCGAGGGCGGCGGAGTAGTGAGCAAGATACTTGGAAAAGAGATGGTAGCCGTAACCGATGAAGATGGATTTGACTATCCTACCCCGGCGCGAGAGTGTGTGGTGGTGGACGATGCCGATGATGAAAAACGCATTGCCAATCCGTCAGTTCACCCATCGGCCAAGAAACCAGAGGAAAAGAAGCCTGCAAAGCCAGCCCCTGCCGTTCACCGAAAGAGCCAGATTGAGGAATTTGATGCCGAGGATGTGATAGACCCCGAACTGCGACAGCCTGAGACCAAGGAGGGCGAGCGGCTGACGGTGCTGCTGGCATTTGTCCCGATGGACATCAAACAGCTGTCGGCCACCTCCTACGAGTGTTACCTTATCAACGACAGCAACTATGAATTGGCCTATACGGTGGCCAGTGGCAATGGAAAATTGGGATTCCGCCGTGCGGCGGGATTCATTCAGCCCAACACCAAAGTGTTTGTGGAGGAACTGAAAAAGGAACAGCTTAACGATATAGAATACCTTACGGTGCAGTTTATCGCCTTCAAGAAGGATAAGGCATACGAGGTGAAGCCAGTGGCGGACCTGCGTCTGAAAATCAATCCAGTGAAATTTTACAAGCTGCATAGCTTTGACGAGAATGACTATTTTGACGAATCAGCCATGCTGGTGCCTATTGTCAAAGATGATGAGATGCAGACCCCTTATGAGTTGTCGGCTGAGGCCATAGCGGCTGCCATGACCACCAAGGAGGTGGTGCAGCCTGCCCGGATATCGAAGAGCAGCAAGCCAGGAAAAGAGCCGATGGAGGTAGACCTTCATATCGGTGCCTTGCTGGACAATACCGATGGCATGGAGGCAAAAGACATGCTTGATTATCAAATTCAGAAATTTAACGAGGTGATGGCCCAGTATCAGAATGAGAAAGGCAAACGCATCGTGTTCATCCATGGCAAGGGCGACGGGGTGCTGCGCAAGGCGGTGCTTGACGAGCTGCGCCACAAATATCCCCATTGCCAATATCAGGATGCTTCGTTCCGCGAGTATGGCTTTGGTGCCACGCTGGTGATTATAAAGTGATTCTGCTGAAAAGTTCTCACTAATACATTACGATATCCATATCCACATCCCATGGTTCGGCTGGGAGTTCCTCCACTATCTGTTGGGGGAACGCGATACCTATTTTCAGTGCCAGAATGCGCGCCAACAGTTTGTCGTAGAATCCGCGTCCATGTCCCATGCGATGATTGTAGAGGTCGAAAGCCACTCCAGGCACCACGCACAAGTCTATGCGGTCGTAATCGGTGAAGGTGGGGCCAATGGGTTCTTTGATGCCAAAGTGGCCAATTTTCATATTGTCCTCCCCCTCATACATCTTCAGTTCCAAATCGTCTCCTTTCACCACTGGCAGCAATATGTATTTGCGCCTGTCCCAGTCGTTGATGAACTGGTGGGTGGGCACCTCTCCTGGCAGTGACCAGTACATCAGAACGGTGGACGCCTGCTGGAACACCTTGTTTTTTGTCAGTTGCCGATAGATGAGTTCTGTTTGTATTTCTTTTTCCTCATTTGTCATCTGGGCTATTTTGTCCTTGATATCATTCCTCAATTCCATTTTATTCATCTTTGGCAAGTTTTATGAATTTGTAGTAGCGAGTCTCGTATTTATATTGTGCCTTGATAATGAAAATGCCCGATTGACAATAAGGATTTACGTTGATGGTATAGTAACCTTTGGCATCGATATTGCTGAGGCTGAGGCACGTCCGTCCCCACGCATCAAATATTTGTAAATTTTTCAGCACTTCCCCTTTTGGCGACAGCAGGTAGCAGATAGCTGTGCTGTGTGTGTTCTGGCTGAAACTGAAATCGGACGGATATTGGGTGGTGTCGGCAGGAGTGACGGGGGTGGTGTCGGCTGGCACCACAATGGGTATTGGCTTCAGTGTGTCGGCATTGTTCCATCCGGTATGCAGCACCACATCCACCATCAGCGAGGTGGCGGCTTTCAGCAGCGGGTGAGAGGTGTAGGGTTGCCAGTTGTTGTCGGCATCGCGGTAATAGGCCGTATTGGCAGCGCCGTCGGTCCGTGCTTCGCTGTGGTACAGAGCAAAACTGTCGGCCCGATAAACGGGAGACAGACTGAAGGCGATGAAGAATGTGCTGTCCATCTTTAGCGGAGTGGACAAGCGGTAATAGTTTTCGCGTCCATACCACTGTCGCGTCTGCACCTCGCCAAACTGTCTGGAGGTTTGGTTGTATTGTGAGGTCTGAATCTTCAGCTCTTGTTGCAGCAGCAGGCTGTCGGGCTTGTCCTTGCCAGCGTATATGCGCAGGTAGACGGGAGCTTTCTGCTCGTAGTTTCCTTTTTCGGGGAAGAAGTAGATGCCGTAGAGCGTGCTTTGATAGCCTGGTGCAAACCGTTCGGCAAATTCGGTCAATCCATATTTGTTATGTCCCGCAGGGTAGCCATTGCTGTAATTGTCAGTGGCTGGTATCTCATTGTCCTTTCGGTTGGTATATCTGATGCAGGGGTTGGAGTAGGGCTGCATTCCGTTGAGGGTAACCTCATTTTGTCCGGTAGGGTTGAGCCACGGAGCCAGATTCTGGTGGTAGGAAGCGGCATCGTTCCATGCCACATCCAGTCGCCAGAAGGCATCATATCCAGGCACACTGCACGATATGTCGGTGTTGCCTCCCGAAAGTCCCCCCACAATTCGGTCGTTGGCGTTGAACAAGGCTGAGCCCGATGATCCGCCCTCGGTGATGCCACTGTCCCAGCGGTAAATCTGCCAGTGTCCGTAGGTGAGAAAAATACCATCGACGGTGAACGAGCGGATGGACGGGTTGTCGTTGTCAGTGCTGATTTTCAGCACATCGCCACCTGGGTGGTGAAAATCGTAGACGGGTCCTTGCACGCTGTTCTCGTGGCTCCATCCTGCATAGTAGGGCCGATAGTCGATGGGGGGAATATCGTTGAGGCGCAGCAGCAGCATATCGCGGTTGGTGCGGAAGGCAGCCGTGTGGGCTCCGCTCAGCGTCAGCTCGCGGCTTCCCTCTATGTTCCAGCTGGCCGATGGGGTGCCATAGTTGAAGAAGAACACGATGGTCTGTGCCATTGCGGTGTCGATGTAGGTGCTGCCGTCCGTGTTATCCAGAAACATACAGTGGGCCGAGCTGATGACGTAGGGAGTGCCGTCCTCGTTGCTGTTGTTGATGAGGTTGCCGCTGCAGTAGGTGTCGCCGTTGAGCAGCAGCAGGCAGGCGCTCTGCCGCTGGTCAATGTGCAGGGTGTCGGTAGCGGCATTTATCTCGCAACTTTCTGAACTCTTGTAGGAGGGGAGCGTCCGCAGACTGCGCAGCCCCATATAGTCGTGGTTGACTGATTCAATGGTCACTTCTCCCGCAAATTCGGGGTTCAGCGGCTCGTCATATTCAATAATCAATCGGTCCCCCTCAATGGGGGCAATGGCAAATTTGCCTTTGGTGTTGTTGCGGCTGGTGAATGCTCCCAACATCTGTTGCTGAGAGGGAGAATAGACAAACAGACGGGCGCCGGCAGGTACTTTGAATCGGGAGAGGATGATGTTGATGGAGTAAGCACTGTCCGACTGTATGGCCAGTCGCCAGATGTGCAGGCTGTCGGTGGTGCTTTCTGCTCCTTGCTGCCTGATGTCAATATCCACTTTGAATTTGTGGGCAAATCGTTGGGCGCAGCGTAGTCGGGAATTGTGGTTCGAGGTATCTGCCGACAGACTGAAAGCGGGCATCTTTATCACCGGCAGACTTGTTGTGTTGCTGCCGTCGGCCTTGGTGGAGCGCAACTGTCCGCTCCATCTGTTGCTTGCAGGAAATCCGCCAGCTGATAGCTGGGCATGTCCCACGGTGAGTACCAATGTCCATGCGAGACACAGCAGCAACAGTCTTTTTTCAAATTCCTTCATACTTTATTCTGTTTCTTTCTCTCAAATCCCGATGGAAGCTGATGTTGGACAGCTCTCTCCAATTTCTTCCCAAATTTATTTCTATTTTTTCAATTAAGGCTAATTTAATAGACGAAATGCTGTTTTATGCCAAACAAATACGCAAATTGCAGTCTTTTGTGGCAGATAGGGTTGTAAGTTTGTCAAATCGGGCAAGAAAATGTAACTTTGCCTTGACAAAATAAAGAAGCGTATGGGAATGGAAATTGAACGCAAGTTCTTGCTGGTGAACGATGATTGGCGCCAATCGGGTATAAAAGGTCTGCACCTGTCGCAGGGTTATCTCAACGAGGAAGGCAATACGGTGCGTGTGCGCACGGCCGACGACAAGGGGTATCTGACCATCAAGAGCAAGACCAAAGGCATATCGCGCATGGAGTTTGAGTACGAGATTCCGCTGGATGATGCCATGCAGCTACTGACACTGAGCCAGACGCCAGTGGTGGAGAAATACCGCTATCGCATTCCCTTTGAAGGACACCTCTGGGAGGTGGATGAGTTCTGTGGCGACAATAGCGGGCTGGTGGTGGCTGAGGTGGAACTGAAAAGCGAGGAGGAACCCTACGTCAAACCCGCATGGATTGGCGAGGAGGTCTCCGCCGACAAGCGTTATCGCAACACCAATCTGGCCAAACACCCCTATAAGGTGTGGGAGAAATAGAAGGCCAAACTTATTTGTTCCAAATCATGTCTTTGGCAAAAGTGGGTTTCGTTCCCACTTCTGATATTATCTTTTTTCTTCAAAGTCTCTGTCTGTCAGATATCAAGATTTGCCTTGTGCGCTTGCCTTATCTGTGTGCTGTGGTCAAGATAATACTGCTTTCCATCCTTAATGAAGTTGGCTCCAGTCTGCATGAAATGGAAACGGATGCCTGCCTCAATGCACTGTTTCCTTACACCAAGCACCCATTCATAATAACAGGGGCGAGCCTTAAGTCCAGATTCACCGCCAACAGTTATCTCATCGATGCCGTCAAGTTCTCTGTGAAAGCTGATGGCTTCGAGCATCGGTTCCATTATTATCTCTCGATGGGCAATAGGCAATGCCTTGAATATCGGTAATCGTTCATCCACACGCTTTTGATTCTCCATAGTGCAACTTATGTAAATGCGCTCCTTTATCTCTTCCCAATATGGAGGGAGGTTTTTATCTATCCGTTCTGGTCGTTTTGTCACCATATAAAACTGGAGGTCTTCCCTCAGTCTGATTATTTCCCATGCTTCATTACGCCATTCATCCATCTCTTCAATAAAGAAATCGGAAGAGAAGCAGGTCATCACCATCGAACCTGCAGGTATCTTCCATTCCTTCTGACGATTTCGTTTCAAGGGCAAGTCAAACGAGTTCGTCTTACGCACGATATTTGTATCAATATCATGTTGCTCGTCGCGGGTGAATACATAGCAATGCGCGCACCCTTCGCTCTTTCGATGACAACCGTGTATGAGATTCCATAAAATCATTGATGGCAAATTATATATTCTCCATTGTCCACTTGATTCCTTTGGCCTGACGCAATCCATTGCCAACGAAGTGATTGCCGGGATTGAGGTCGAAATGAGTGATGCGGCCCTTTGATTTGTAATGCTCATACAGGTGGCGGGTGATGCCCTCGGTTGATTGAAGGTATGCGTTTTTCGACATCTTCTCCTTGTCGCCTATCGAAAGATAGATGGGAGCATCGGTCATAGGCTCATTGTTCAGGGCAAACTTCTCGAAACCGGGATACCAGAGGCTTCCAGAAGCCGATACATAAGCCGCAAACTTGTCTGTGCAATACATGGCATATGTGGCGAATAGCCCCGACAAGGAATAGCCGAGGAGAATGCGTTTGAGACTCTGACCTTGACAATGTCCTTCGATTGCAGGAATTAGCATCGTCTGTTCCCAGTCGAGAAAATGATTGGCATTACCCTTGAATTTATCCTGTTTGGAAATTACTTTATCGGCAGGCCAAGGTGACATGTCTGCGTCCCAGTGTATTTTAGATATCACTACAAAATGGAAAGCAGAACAACCAATCTCCTTAACGGATTTGAGAATAGCCTCCGTACCATCGCCATAACTATTGCAATACACGATAACATCCGTAGCTTTATCCGATCGAGTTATCGTTATTTTATAGCCATTCAATATTTGTTCCATAGGGCAAAATTCGAACTGATAATATTCTCGGTGAAGATGTATTCCTCGGATGTGTACTTCTGCTCGTAAGCAGGGATGTTTTATTTTCCATTCCTTTATAATTTATAATAGTCTTTCATTTCCTTGAATCCCAGCTTCTGATACATAGCCTTGCCGTACTCAGACGATTCGAGATATATCTTGGTGATGCCGCGTTGGCGAGCCTGGGCAATGAGCCATTCCACGATATTACGGCCATAGCTCTTGCCTCGATATTCGGGGCGGACATACACGTTCATTAGATAGGCACACTGGCCTGAGGGATTGTCGGGTGATGGCATTTCTGGATAGAGGCAAAGAGCGCCACAACCAATTTGAGGTTCTGCCATGCAAGCGATATGTCCTTCTCTCGGAATCTCCCGCTCATAATATTCTCGATTTTCCTTTTCAAGTGCCTGCCAATCCACATTCTTGGAATTGGCAAACACCTCATGCAATACCTCCATGCGCCATTGTATCAGCGTATCAAGATTGTCTAATCCTATTCTTTTTATTCTCATAAAAATCTGTGTAATCTGTGAATCTCCTGCGGCTTTGCCGCAGCGTTGTGTAAGAAAATTTGAGGTTCTTTATGCCGCCTTCAATATCATAGGCAATGCCTTCGTATCCACCTTCCCATTCAGAGTGAGTGGCATAGCTTCGAGTTTGATGAAGAACTCTGGAATCATGTAAGCAGGCAGGAACTTGGCCATCTGCTCACGAATAAGGCTCATGCGGAAGGCAAGTTTATCCTTCGGTACGATATAGGCCGTGAGATATGCCAGCCCGTTCTCGTCGTTGTTTGCCATCACCACGCCCTTCTCTACGTCTGGACAGTTGCACAGGATATTCTGCACTTCCATTGTTTCTACCCTCTTGCCCAGAATCATCACCTGCGTGTCCTTACGATGCAGGAAAATGATGGTACCGTCGGGTCGCATCAGTCCCAGGTCGCCGCTTCGATACATTCGGCGGCCATCTTTCAGCTCTACATAGGCTTCGTTCTCCTTCTTTCGATGCTCACCGATATATCCGCGCGAAACTCCCCCGCCGAAGATGCATATCTCGCCGATGGTGCCTGTCGGTACCTTCTCAAGCTTCTCGTTGCGAATCTCTATCTGAGTGCCCAGCACGGGCAAGCCTATGGGATAGGTGCCATCGGGCTCGGCCATCACCTTGTTCACATGGCAATAGCTGGCACAGACAGTTCCCTCCGACGGGCCGTAAGTATTGTAAATCTCGAACTTATCCAGAATATTAGTCACATAATCCTCACGGAGCACATCGCCACCGCTGATAAGAAGTCGGAGCGAAGACGGAATGTGGCTCAGCTTGTTCATTTTGAGCAGGAGATAAGGAAAACCGCTGATTTCGGTAATCTGATGCTCCTCGATGAAGTCCATCACGCGATGAATATCGCCCTTCACATAATCGCTCGGAATGGCAAGCGTAGCACCGTTGCAGAGCGTGGTGAACACCTCTTCCACAAATATGTCGAACGAGCAAACGCTATACTGGAGCATCTTATCGCCCGGCTTCACATGAAATTCATTCTCAAATGCTTTGATATAGTGGCAAACGTTTCGGTTCTCTACCATCACGCCCTTCGGCATACCTGTGGAACCGCTGGTGTAAAGCACATAGGCAACGCCCTCTGGAGATGAATTATCCTCTATGGTGTCGGGTCTTGTGTCCGACAAAGATGACAACAAAGGTGATTTGTTGTCGGGCATAAGACCCGATGCTACGAAGTGCAGATTCAATCCACTGAGTTTTTCCTTGTACACCTTATTGGTAATAACAAAATCCACATGGCATTCGTTCATGATAAACTTTATTCTATCCTCAGGGAAGAAAGGTTCCACAGGCACGTAACCCGCACCCATCTTCAATATTGCCAGCATCGAAGCTATCTGCTCCACGCCATGGTTCATCACCACGCCTATAAGATGTTGACGTTGCCCCTCAACTTCAAACCCTGAAGCTATGGTATTCACTAATGCATCAAGTTTACTGAAGGTCAAGCTACTCTTTTTATCAAGCACTGCCACCACATCAGGATTCATATCCACCTGATGCTTAAAATAACTGTAAATTGTTTCCTTCATTTTCTAGTCATTTTTTATTTCTTCGGTAAAGGTAGGCGCATTTCTTGACACGGCCGTGAAATAAAAAGGAGAAAAATGTCACTTTTCGTGACTCCTGCATTTTGCCGGCGTTTTTCCCACAATTTTCGAGAAATGGCGCACAAAATAAGAGGCGTTTTCATAGTTTAGTAGAGCGGCTATCTCGGCTACAGAGAGCGTGGTGAACTTTAGGAGCCGCTTGGCTTCATCTATCAGTTTGTCCTGAATGTATTGCTTGGTGCTCATGCCCAGACTCAGGCGCACCACCTTGTTGAGGTAGTTTGAAGTGATGAAAAGCTGGTCGGCATAGAACTCTACCTCGTGATGCTTCATATAGTTGTCGTTTACAAGCTGAACAAAGTCGTTCAGATAGCGGAGCGAACTCATCGTCCCTTCCTTTTTGTCAGGGACAACACTCTTATCATCTTCGGTGGATATCATCTTGGTTCTGTCCAACAGCATCAGTACCTCGTAAAGCATGGCTCGAAGCAGATGAGTGTCACGTTCTTCGCCGCGAATGCCCTTTATCTCTTTCCTCATTTCTTCATATAGGTTTTCGAGACGGCCGAAGAGTTCTTCATCCATCACCATAAACGGAGAAGGACGGTCAGCCTGAAGAAACGCAAAACGGTCGAGGAAGAGCGGGTCATTGAAGAACGAGAGCAGGAACTTTTCTTCGAAGATGAATACCATCCCTTTGAATTTCACTTCTGGATTCCACTCCCACACTTCGCCAGGGCGGGCACACAGCGCCATCTGAGGTTTTACCAGCTGTTTTCTGCCGTTGATGCCCAACAAGTCCTCGCCATCAGTAACGATGATAATGCAGTAAAACGACATAATCAGGTCCGGTGTCTTTCTGATGCTATTTTTCATCAAATCGGTGTCTATAACGTCCACAAGCAGTTCCTTTCCGTATTTGTGCTTACTGAATTTGTATAATGGAATTTTCTTCATTTTGCTTTGTGAAATAATTCTGTCTCGGATAATTCTGTTTTAGTGCGAGGGCTTTTTTTATAAGTCTGACAACAATAGTGAGATTAAAATGGAAACGGCAGACGGGAATCAGAAAACAATTCTGACTCCCGTCTGCTGTTATTGTCTGTAGGCAGGCTTACGCCTCGCCGCCATTACCGAAATTGATAGGAAAAGGGGTGGAAGTGCGGCCTCCCGAAGGGTTGCCATCACGTATCGGTCCGTATTCCTCCTCATACTTTTGCACCTGTTGCTGCAAGGCCTGCATCAGTCCTTTGGCATGTTCGGGAGTAAGCACAATACGCGACTTAACCTTCGCCTTGGGCATATTGGGCATCACCCGTACAAAGTCCAGAATGAACTCCGACAGAGAGTGCGACACGATGGCCAGGTTGGCATAAGTGCCTTCGCCCACAGTTCCATCCAGCTCAATCTGTAAGCCCTGCTGTTTCTCGTCTTTATTGTCTTCCATGTCAGAATGTTATTTTTTTGATTTTTTGCTGGCAGCTTCAGCAGCAGGCCGTTTGATTAATTCCTCGGTAAGAATCATGTCGAGTGTGCTCATGTCAATCTTCTTGGCAATGATTTTGCCCGTCTTGTCGAGCAGATAGATACCAGGGGTGACAGTGGCATCGTAAAATTCCCAGAAGTAAGACTCGCGGTCTGGGTCCCAGACGTTCACCCAATCCTGCAGTTTGTCCTTTTCCACAAATTCCTGCCATTCCTTCTTGTCAGTCTGTGTGTAAACGGCAAACACCTCAAAACCCAATTTATGGAATTTGGAGTAAACCGAATCGTGCAGCACTGGCGTCGTCTTGCGGCAGTGGCCGCAGGTAGGCTCAAAGAAGTAAACCAGCATAAACTTGTTGGCAGGGTCTTTCAGCACCTCGCTCAGCACCACCGTTTTGCCGTCCGCATCCTTCATGCGGAGGTCGCGGGCCTGCATTCCTATCAGGTTGTATTTTACCTTGCGGTCTTCCTTGCGCAGGTCTTCCACCCACGAAGAGTCGGCCCATGTAGCCTGGCGGGGTTCTGTCAGATAGTATTTCTCGGCAATCTTGCTCCAGAGTGCATCCATGCCCATCTGGTTGCTGGTGAGTCCGTAGTTAATCATCTTGCTGCACATGGTCTGGAAAGTCTCCTTGTTGTAGCGGCTCTTCTCAATCAGGAACTCGGCAGCCTTGTAGAGCGTGTCGGGATGCTGAATCAGGAATTTGGACATATAGCTGTCGACCATCGGCGGAAAATAAGGGGTGCGCAGAAAACGGGGGTCGCTCAGGTTGATATTGTCAAAATAGTGGTGTTTCTTGAACATATAGCGGGTGAGCTCGCGGGTAGAGTCTGGCAGCTCTTTGTAATCGGGCACATCCACCGGAATGGTGCCTTTCACAAAAGCCTCCAGCCAGTCGCCCTTGTGGGCATCCATCAGCTGTTTCTGATAAGCGGTCACCTCGTCCGACAGTTTGTCCAGGCCGTTGCTGAATGCCAGTGAGTCAATCTTCTTGTCCTTGTGCTGTTTCACCAAATCCATCTGTTTCTTGTGATGGTCGGCCATGAAGTTCATCAGAGTCTGGAAATCGGCACTCTCCTTCGCGCCCGTTACTTCCACCTTGTCCAGCTTGCTGGTATCCGCCTTTATCTGTATGTTCTGGTCGCTGCCGACCAACACGTCAAAAAACTTGTTGGAGTCGAAGTACACCAAATAGTCACCTTGTTCCAGCGGTTTCTTGCCGGAGAAAGCACCCACCCCCTTGGCATTGAGCAAGGTGGTGTCTTTAGAATAGGTTTTGCCATTGAAGTAGAAAGCCAAGTAAACCTTTTTGTTTCTCAGCCCCGCATTATCTACCGTCAGTTTGATGTTGTAGCCAGAGTTGGCTGCTGTGGCGCCAAGGGCCAGCAGCGAGAACAATACACTTGAAAGTATCTTCTTCATGTCTATTTTATGTTTTTTCTAATTATCTCCTATTGTTGTAAGTGATTGCAAAGTTATGCAAAAAAAGAATTTATTAAACAATTTGTGTTGTTTTATTACGCAACCATTCCAATTCTTCGTCAGAGAGCAGTCCTGTGCCCGAAATGATGCGGAACGTGTCGCGGTGGTAGCTGTTGATCCACTCTTTCTCGGCGTCAGTCAGCAGCGAAGCGTCGATGGCATTGAGGTCGAAAGGGAAATGGGACATTGTCTCCAGCTCGTAGAACTGGCCAAAGTCGGTTTTTTTGAAATTCTTGACGCATACCATATTCTCGATGCGGATACCATACTGATTGGTGACATACAGTCCCGGCTCGTTGGAGATGAACATTCCTGGTAGCAGCGGAGTGGCATTTGGGTGAGTGCTGATGCGCTGCGGTCCCTCGTGCACGCACAGAAAATGGCCGATACCGTGGCCCGTGCCGTGGCCGTAGTTCTTCCCCTCCTGCCACAGATACTGGTGAGCCAGCACGTCAAGCTGCGTGCCGGTAGTGCCTTCGGGGAACCGGGCGTTAGCCAGCGCGATGTGGCCCTTCAGCACCAGCGTGTAGTCGCGTTTCTGCTGTTCGGTGGCCGTCCCACCCAGCAGCACCGTGCGGGTGATGTCGGTGGTGCCCTTCAGATAGTTGCCGCCCGAGTCCACCAGCAGGAAGTTGCCCTTGTGCAGGTCTATATCCGTCTTTTGGGTAGCCGTGTAGTGCACAATGGCGCCGTGCGCGGCAAAGCCAGAAATGGTGCCGAAGCTCAGCTCCACATAGTCGGGCTGCTGAGCGCGGCAGTTGTCGAGGTAGCAGGCAAAGCCCATCTCGGTGACCCGCTCGCCCGATTCTATCATCTTGTCGAGCCAGCAGAAAGCCTGCGTCATGGCCACCCCGTCGGCCACCTGCGCCTGCCGCAGTCCGCCGATTTCGGTCTCGTTCTTCACAGCTTTCAGCATGGCCACCGGCGAGTCCTCGTCCACCAGGTTCTCATCGGGCAGCAGGCTGGCAATGGCCGCATTGTTCATCTTGCGGTCCAGCATGAACAGCGCATCAGGCTGTTGCTCCACCAGTTGAGCCAAGTGGCTGTAAATCTCGTCATAAGGCTTGACATTCACATGGTTCTGATTGAGATAATCGGTCACCTCCTTGTTGTCGGCCAAGTGTCGGCCCGTTGCCTTGTCGCAGCTGTCGGCAAAGAGGATGGCACCCTCGTGGCTCACCAGCAGAAAAGCGTAGAACACCGGATTGTATTCCACATCGTTGCCTCGCAGATTCAGCGTCCAGGCAATCTCGTCGAGGGCAGAAATGATGCAGTAGTCGGAGCCTGTCTGGTCCATTTTCTGGCAGATGGCCCCCAGCTTGTCGGCCGCCGTTTGTCCCGCATATCTGGTATCGAGCAGAAACACTTTGCTGGAAGGCAGCGCAGGGCGGCTGGTCCAGATGTAATCCAGATTGGCCTCCGGACACAGCTCCTTGCCGTTATAGTCCAGCTGGTCAGTCAGCTCGTCCACCATCTCAGCCGAGAACATCTTGCCATTCAGCCCCACCCGTTTTACCTCATCCAATTCGCAGAGGTATTCCATATAAGTGGGTACATCGGGCAGCCCGTCCTTGAAGAGGTTAATGCCGCTGTCTTTCAGTTGTTCCTCTGCTTGCAGATAGTATCGGGAGTCGGTCCACAGTCCCGCTTCTGATTCGGTCACCACCAGTGTTCCCGCCGAGCCGGTGAATCCCGTCAGCCATTTGCGCAGCATCCAGCAGGGGGCGATGTATTCGCTCAGGTGTGGGTCGGAGGTGGGGACGATGTAGGCTTGCAGGTCGTTCTTCTGCATTTCCTGTCGCAGCTGGTCTATCCGTTCTTTTATTTTGTTTGTCATTGTTGTTTTCTGTTTTTACAAAGGTAGTCAAAAGTTATATTTGTTCATTTCTTCTGTAGTGAACTTTTCTCGTTCCTTTCTTCTTTAGCGAAGAAAGGAACCGAAAGACGCCAGCG
>OBMA010000315.1_pt1 | contig 28047 bp, 18 predicted proteins | sample 1539141 | NCBI WGS metagenome assembly OBMA01 (sample SAMEA3991484, study PRJEB22521) | metagenome | biome: anthropogenic terrestrial biome; feature: sewage plant; material: raw primary sludge | place: Sweden | collected 2012-09-26
AAACTACAAATTCTATGATTCTATGTGGTAAAAAATAATTTCACCCAACGGGTTAAAGGGTATAAAAGTTTACTAACAACAAACACACTATGCAAAGCACTTCCTTTTCAATATATGACGCATCTGCTGGCTCGGGGAAGACCTATGCATTGGTCAAAGAATACCTCAAAATTATTCTCGTCGCCCCCAAAAACGATGCCTATCGTCATATTCTGGCCATCACTTTTACCAACAAAGCGGTACAAGAAATGAAGAGCAGGATTGTAGGTAGCCTATCCGAATTTGCCAAAGACGAACCCAATGCCAAAGCACTTGATTTAATGCAAGATTTGGCTATTGATACTCAGTTATCTTTGATTCAAATCAAAACCAAAGCGCAACAAATCATCAAGCATATTATTCATAATTATGCCGCTTTTGATATTTCTACCATCGATAAATTTACGCATAAAGTCATTCGTGCTTTTGCGCTTGATTTGAATCTCCCGATGACTTTCGAAGTGACCTTGGATACCGAAAATTTATTAGTCGAAACCGTAGACGCCATTATTGCTCAAGCTGGCGAAGATGCAACCCTAACGCAACTTCTCATAGATTTCACTATGGAGAAAACCGATGACGATAAATCGTGGGATATTTCAAGGGAAATTTTAGAAACCGGTCGACTAGTGCTGAATGAGAACAATCGCAATGAAATTGCGCAATTTCAAGACACTACGATTGGTGAATTTGTAAAAATAAAAGAGAAATTGTTGCAACTCAATCGCGATTTAGAACAAGAGACGATGACTGCTGCAGCTGCAATTTTAGCACAAATAGACTCAAATGGCATTGATCCAAAATCTTTTTCTGGGGCTTATTTTCCAAAGCATCTTTTAAGTATTCAGGAAGGAAAATTTAACCCTAAGAACAAAACCTATCACGAATTTGACGATATAAAAATCAACAAAACGGCCAAAGATAGAGCGATTATTGAGGCCTTAATTCCTGAGTTTTTGAGTCAGTTGGCTGCTATTTATAAAGTTTTTGAAAAAATTAATTTTTATAAAGCCTTTCTAAAAAACATTACACCTTTGTCCTTATTGAATACGGTTAGCAACGAATTGGCTAAAATTCAAGAAGAGCAAAATGTGCTTTCAATTGCCGAGTTCAATGCGATTATTCATCGAGAGATTCAAAATCAACCTGCACCTTTTATTTATGAGCGTTTGGGAGAACGCTATCGTCATTTTTTTATCGATGAGTTTCAAGATACTTCCGAAATGCAATGGCAAAATCTCATTCCGTTAATTGATAATGCCTTGGCGGGTCAAGATGATTATGGCGTAAAAGGAACGTTGATGATTGTGGGTGACCCCAAACAATCGATTTATCGTTGGAGAGGCGGGAAAGCAGAGCAATTTATCGCTTTGAGCAAAGACCATAATCCGTTTAGCAATCCAGATAAAAAACTGATTCATTTGGACAAAAATTATCGAAGTTATTCCGAAGTAATTGACTTTAATAATGCTTTTTTCAAGATGTTATCGGCTGAATTCACCAATGTAGATTACAAAGATTTATACGAAAATCACAGTCATCAAAAAGCAAATGATAAAACGGGTGGTTATGTAAATATCTCTTTTATTCCTCAGTCAGTCACTAATGAGGAGGAGGAAACACTTGATAAAACAGCATTGTATGTTTTGGCAACTTTGCAAACGATTCAAAAAGTAATCGCTCAAGGATTTGAATACAAAGACATCGTTATTCTTACCCGAAAACGAGAACAAGGAATTGCTGTAGCGAATTATTTAACGGAACAAAACATTCCTTTGCTGTCCTCAGAGACTCTGATGATACAAAATGCCACGGAAGTTCGTTTTTTGATTCATTTGTTGCGCTATTTGAATAATAGCAATGACTTAGAAGCCAAGGTGAATTTTTTGTATTTCATTGCCAAAAACAAACAAGATGTAGTAGCTGTCCCTGATTGTATTGCGCAAGGAATGGCATTGTCAAACGAAGCTGATTTTGAGGCTTGGTTGCAGCAGTTATTTGGGGTGCAATTTTCATTTCAGGATATCCGAAAAAAAGCCTTGTATGAAGCGGTCGAGATTAGTATTGCTAAGTTTTTGACTGCAGAAAATAGCAATTCGTATGTGCAATATTTTTTAGATATTGTGCTTGAACGAGACATTCGCAATCAAGCTGGAATAGCAGATTTTTTACTGTTTTGGGAGAAAAATGGCTCCAAATTCAGTATTCCTTCTCCAGAAGGTAGCAATGCAGTCCGAATAATGACCATTCATAAATCCAAAGGACTGGAGTTTCCCGTGGTAATTATGCCTTTTGCTGAGGAAGATTATTCACGCAAACCCAAAGATAAACTATGGCTCGATGCCGAAAAGGAAGAGCTCGGATTAGAGAAAGTATTGATTGATAATAGTAGTGCGGTTGAGGGTTTCGGAGCAGAAGCATCCGAAGTTTACCATCAAAAAAAGCAAGAAGAATTGTTGGATAATATCAACGTTTTGTATGTAGCGTTGACTAGGGCAGAGGAACAATTGTATGTTATTTCTAATATGAACTTGTCCAGTAAAGGTGAGGTGCCAAAGAACAATATGTGTACTTTTTTTATTCAATATTTAGAGAGCCAAAATCAATTTGACAGCGAAAAATTAACCTATGATTTTGGTTCTGCTACCAAGCTTTCAAAATCGGTAAAACATATCGATTCCACCAAACCCATTCCTGTAATAGATGCATTTTTAGACCCCAAAAACATCAAGATTGCTCAAAAAGAAGCCTTAATGTGGGGCACACAACAGCAAGAGGCCATTGCTTACGGAAACGTGGTGCACGAAATTTTATCACTAGTAAAATATCAAAAGGATATTGAAAAGGCCATCGAAATTGCTTTGGCAAATGGTTGGATTCATTTCGAACAAACAGCAACGGTAACTCAAACGATTCAGGCTATTGTTTCACATCCTGAGTTGGTGGGCTATTTTGAGGAAGGGAATCAAGTTTTTAATGAGCAAGCCATTATTCAAAACGAAGGAAAAACAATAAAACCTGACCGTATGGTTTTGAAAGGTGCCAATGAAATGCTGTTGTTGGATTATAAAACAGGAGTTCATAATGTTAAATATCAGCAGCAATTGGAGAATTATCAAGAAGCTATTGAGAAAATGGGATATAAAGTAGTTAAAAAGGTATTGGTGTATATCGGATTAGCAATCGATATAGTAAATTTGTCATAAAAACTAAATTTAGAATATAAAAACACATACTATGTACGGTAAGATACAAGAATACTTGCAAAACGAATTGCAAACCATCGAAGCTAATGGCCTTTTTAAAAAAGAAAGAATCATAACTTCAGCTCAAGGGGCAGAAATTACAGTGAATGGTGAAACCGTACTTAATTTTTGTGCCAATAATTATTTAGGACTTTCTTCGCATCCAGAAGTTATCCAAGCCGCAAAAGATACTTTAGATTCACACGGCTTCGGTATGTCATCCGTTCGTTTTATTTGTGGTACACAGGATATTCACAAAACCTTAGAAAAAAAGATTGCCGATTTTTACGGTACTGAAGATACTATATTATATGCTGCCGCTTTTGATGCTAATGGAGGTGTTTTTGAACCTTTATTAGGAGAACAAGATTGTATCATTTCAGATAGTTTGAACCACGCTTCAATAATAGATGGTGTGCGTTTGTGTAAAGCGGCTCGCTATCGTTATGAAAACAGTAATATGGAAGATTTGGAGCAGCAACTAATCAAAGCTACTGAAGCAGGTACACGTTTTAAATTGATTGTTACTGATGGTGTTTTCTCTATGGATGGACTTGTAGCGCCTTTAGACAAAATTTGCGACTTAGCCGATAAATACGATGCACTAGTGATGGTTGATGAATGCCATGCTGCTGGTTTTATTGGGGCAACAGGAAAAGGAACATTAGAAGCTAAAGGAGTAATGGGACGTGTTGATATCATTACAGGTACCCTTGGTAAAGCCTTAGGAGGAGCAATGGGTGGCTATACTACAGCCAAAAAAGAAATTATTGAAATTTTACGTCAACGTTCCAGACCTTATTTGTTTTCTAATTCATTAGCACCAGCAATTGTTGGGGCCTCTATTAAGGTCTTCGAATTGCTAGAAACAGATACGTCTCTTAGAGACCAATTAGAGTGGAATACCAACTATTTCAAACAAGGAATGCTTAAAGCTGGTTTTGATATTATTGATGGGGATTCAGCTATTGTGCCTGTAATGTTATACGACGCGAAGTTGGCACAAACAATGGCCAATGAGTTGTTAAAAAATGGAGTGTACGTTATTGGCTTCTTTTTTCCTGTAGTGCCAAAAGAGAAGGCTAGAATCAGAGTGCAGTTGTCTGCCAGTCATACTAAAGCACACTTAGATAAGGCGTTGAGTACTTTTGAAAAAGTGGGAAAACAATTAAAAGTTGTTTAATATCGCTGATTTTGTTTTTTTTGTAGGTTTTTTTTAGCTTTTAATTTTGCGGATAAAAATTAAGTTGCTATTTTTGTTTATAATTAACTAAATTTTAATAGAATCACTATGAAACATCTTAACAAACTTTTAGTTGCTGTATTGATGGCTGCGGGTTTATCTTCGCAAGCACAGGACAGTAACAATCCATGGGCTATTACCATAGGAGCAAATGCAGTTGACTCAAGATCAAGTGCTGGTCCAGATCACGTAAATTGGTTTCAACAACACTTTTCTCAACCTTTCGCAGTAAAAGACAATTGGAACATTCTTCCTTCAGTATCTTATCTTAATGTATCAAGATATATTGGAAGCGGTTTTACATTCGGATTGTCTGGATCAGTTAACAAAATTGATAAATACGTTAACTTTAATCCAACTGCTGCTAATGCTGATAGTAGAGGTATGGTTGTAACAAATCCTGGTGATTTAATGTTTTACGGAATTGATGGTACTGTGAAATACAGTTTCATGGATTTAATTGGAACAAAATGGTTTGATCCAAGTTTACAAGCAGGTGGAGGTTATACTTTCTTAGGAAAAGACAGCTTCGGTCACGTTAATTTAGGAGTTGGATTAACTTTTTGGTTTACTGAAAATGTTGGTTTAGCATTGTCTTCTGGATACAGAATGGCATTGCCTAATGACGAAAGAAATGATGCTGCTGGTTTGCCAGAAAAACCATCTTTAGTACAACACACTGCTGGTATCGTATTCAAATTTGGAGGTAAAGATACTGACGGAGATGGAATCTACGATAAAGATGACGCTTGTCCAGAAGTTGCTGGTTTAAAACAATTCAACGGATGTCCTGATACTGACGGTGACGGAATCGTTGACGGAAGTGATGCTTGTCCAGATGTTGCTGGTTTAGCTGCTTTCAACGGATGTCCTGATACTGACGGTGACGGAATCGCTGATAAAGATGACGCTTGTCCAGATGTAGCTGGTCCTGCTTCAACTAAAGGTTGTCCTGATACTGACGGTGATGGTCTTGCTGATAAAGATGACAAATGTCCTAAAGAAGCTGGTCCAAGAGATAACCAAGGTTGTCCATGGCCAGATACTGACGGAGACTCTGTTCTTGACAAAGATGACAAATGTCCTACTGTTAAAGGAACTGTTGCTAACAAAGGTTGTCCTGAAGTAAGTGATGAAGTTGTTAAAAAATTGAATGACTATGCTAAAACTATCTTGTTTGACACAGGGAAATTCTCTTTCCAAAAACAAACTTTCCCAGTATTACAAGCTATTACAGCAATCTTAAAAGAATACCCAACTGCTAAATTCTCAATTGAAGGTCACACTGATAATGTAGGTAAAGCAGACTTTAACCAAAAATTATCTGACGGTAGAGCTAATGCTGTTAAACAATACTTAATTGACAACGGTATTGACCCATTCAGATTAACTTCTAAAGGTTTTGGTATGGATAACCCAATCGATACTAATAAAACGGCAAAAGGAAGAGCTAATAATAGAAGAGTTGAAGTAAAATTATTTAAATAATTTCTTTTAAAATATTTCTGAAAACGCCCCGATTTATCGGGGCGTTTTTTTATTTTTATAGAATGACAAATGCTACTTTTCTAGACCAAATTGCAACTCAATTAATCACTAATTATTCGGAAGATTTTTCGAATATTGTTGTGGTACTACCCAATAAGAGGGCTAAAATCTTTTTAATAGAGGCTTTAAAAAGACAAATTTCTGGAACTGTTTTTTGCCCTGAAATAACTAGTGTTGAAGATTTTGTACAAGAGGTTTCTGGAATTCGTTCTATAGATTCGATTGCCTTATTATTTGAATTTTATGAAGTGTATTTGTCAATCACTTCCAAACAAAACCAGCAATCTTTTGAATTATTTGCCAACTGGGCGAAAATGTTATTGCAGGATTTTAACGAAATTGATCGCTATTTATTGGATCCGAATCACGTTTTATCTTATTTAAAAGATATTGAAGATATTAAAAAATGGGGAATAGCAGTAGAAGATAAAACGCAATTACTTGAAAATTATATTGATTTCTGGAAATTGTTGCCTCATTATTACCAATCGTTATACCACTATTTGTTAGAGAAGAAAATAGGGTATCAAGGTTTAATTTATAGAGAAGCAGTAACTAATCTTCCTGTATTTTCAAACAATGGTGATGCAACCTTTTATGTATTTGCTGGATTTAATGCCTTGAATGCTGCCGAAGAAAAAATTATTCAGCATTTAATGGTTAATGATAGAGCTACCATTTTTTGGGATGCTGATCAAACATTTTTAAATGACCCCTATCACGACGCGGGATTATTTATTCGAAGATTTAAAGAAAGTTGGAAGTACTACAAATCCCACCCTTTTGAGTGGATACTTGATGATTTTTCTAAGGCTAAAAACATTCACGTAATCGGTACTCCCAAAACTATTGGGCAAGCCAAAATTGTAGGTAGTCTTATTGAAAAGACCATTGCTGAACAAGAAACGCCTAATCTCGATAAAGTAGCGGTAGTTTTAGGTGAGGAAAACCTTTTGATGCCTTTGTTATATTCTCTGCCTGCATCGGTTGGTGCGTTAAATATTACTATGGGGTATTCTAGTAAAAATAACCCAGCGCAATTGTTAGTGGCGAAATTGTTTAAAATGCATACGAATGCTTTAAAAAGAAATCCTTCTCAATATGTGTTTTATTACAAAGATGTGCTCGATATTCTTACGCATCCACTGGTAGAATCTTTTGCTAATGCGAATCACTTGGTTCGCATTATAAAAGAGAATAATTACACTTTTATTACACACAAGAAAATAATTGAGCTCCAATCTAAAACGAATGCTTTATTCGATTTGTTGTTTCAAAAATGGGACAACGGTTCTATGGCAGTTTTAGATGTTATTTCTAGTTTGTTGTTGCTCTTACGTAATAATTTGAGTAATGATAATGAAGAAGAGAAATTAACCAAAGCTTTTGTGTTTTCAATTTTTACGGTGATTAATAAGTTGAAGAGTTATTATGCTCAACATTTGCAGATTGATCAAATACCGACTCTTTTTGCTATTTACAAACAGATAATTGATTTGGCTGAGGTTTCCTTTGAAGGAGAGCCGTTGAATGGTTTGCAAATTATGGGAGTTTTGGAAAGCAGGGTATTGGATTTTGATACCGTCATAGTGACTTCTATGAATGAAGGAAAATTTCCTGCGGGTAAGTCTATGAATTCTTTTATTCCTTATGATGTCAAGAGAGAATTGGGTTTGCCCACTTTTAAAGAAAAAGATGCGATTTACACCTATCACTTTTATCATTTATTGCAACGCGCTAAAAATGTGTATTTGATTTACAATACCGAAAATGAGGGATTAGATGGTGGTGAAAAAAGCCGTTTCATCACACAACTCGAAGTGGAGCAACGTCCGAATCATACACTTACTCACGAGATTTACAATGCCAATGTTCCTGATTCGGCTTACTTGCCGATGAGTGTTGAAAAGTCGCCATTGGTTATGGAGCGTTTGAAAGAAATTGCAGAGAAAGGATTTTCACCTTCGGCCTTGACTAGTTACATTCGGAATCCTATTGATTTTTATTTCAAAAAAATAGTACGTATTCGAGATACAGAAGAAGTCGAAGAGAACATAGCTTTGAATACTTTAGGTACAATTATTCACAAAACTTTGGAGGAATTGTACACACCTTTTATAGACAAGTTTGTTTCGGAGCAAGATATCGAGCAGGCTATTCAAAAAATTGATTCAGAGGTGTTGAAGCAATTTAAATTGGTGTATAAAGAAGGCGAAATTTCCAAAGGACGAAATTTATTAGCTTTTGAAGTAGCGAAACGCAATGTGTTTAATTTCTTAAAATCGGAATTGCAATCCATAAAAGCGGGTGATGCTGTTAAAATTTTGGCTTTGGAAGCGACTTTTGAGCGTGTTTTGGAACATCCGAGTTTGCCTTTTCCAGTGAAAATTGCAGGGAATGTTGACCGAATTGAAGTCCGAAACGGTACCATCCGAATTATAGATTATAAAACAGGTAAAGTAGAGAAAAGTAATGTTACCTTGAAATCTTGGAACGGATTAGTGGATGACATTAAAAATGACAAAATCATTCAAATTTTGGCGTATGCCTTTATGTATGAAACCTTAGCCAAAGAACAACCGATGCAAGCGGGTATTATCTCCTTTAAAAATAGTAAAGCTGGATTTTTGCCTTTTACTTTAAAAGAAGAAAAAACAGAAGAATCCACTATCAATGCAGCTATTTTGAGCGCTTACTTGGAGCAATTAGTTGGCTTGTTGCAAGAAATTTTAGATCCAGCAATTCCATTTAAGGAGAAGGTTTAAATTTTCTTCAAAAAAGATAACAATTCTTTAGTCAAGTCGGATTCATTTTCGATGTGGCTCATATGGCCGTCTGGGAAAGTTACCAATTCTAGGGTAGTTCCTTGGATTTGAGTAACGGTTTCTTCGTAGTTCAAAACAGGGTCTTTTTTTCCTAGGATTAATAGTTTAGGAAAAGCTGTAGTGTGGAGCAAGATTTCTCGGTCTTTACGGATTTTCATCCCTTCGAGAGAGGCGACGATGCCTTGCAAGGGTGTTTGTAAAGCTTCGATTTTTACTTTTTCGATGCGGTCGTTTAAACGGTCGCGGTTGTCTTCGCTGAATAAGTTGGCGATAGAAAGACGAATAAAGGTTTCGTAATCTTTTTTTACCGCTATAATGGCTCGGTCTCGGTTGGTTTTACGTTCGGCACTGTCTTCTTTGGCGGTGGAGTTGAGTAACACCAATCCTTTGACACTTTCAGGATACAACTCGGCATAGGCTAAAGCTACGTAACCGCCCATGGAATGCCCGATGAAAACCGCTTTGCGGAGACGCAAACTAGAAAGCACTTCGTGTACTGCATCGGCATTGTCTTCCATAGTTTGGAGGTAACCCATAGGTTCGGTTTGGCCGTGACCTAACAAATCGATGGTGATGACGCGGTATTTTTGACTCAAAACGGGTACTAAAGCATTCCACATCGATTGGTTTTCTAGGAAGCCATGCAATAAAACAATAGCAGTTCCTTTTCCTGTGTCGGTGAATGCGATAGAAGTGTTTTTGTAGTGGAGGGTTTTCAAAGCTCAAATGTTTTTGCAAAAGTACTTTTTATTTCTAGATTTTTTGAATTCAAAATGTAACCTATATAAAGCCAAATGTTGGTTTTTAGCCCCGATAGTAGCGAAAATCCTCTAGTGCCGGGGTTCGGCACTGGAGATTGTAGCGGATAGCGGGACGGTGTTTCCAAAAAATCCTTATGCTTACTGCTCCTAAAAAAAATACCCCAAAATTGGTGTCTTTTGGGGTAGGGTGTTTTTGAAAATTTGCTGTTATTAAAAGCGGTTATCGCCGTCTAAAAGATTGCCCAATCCGCCCAAAAGGCTGCCTTCTTCACGGCTACTTCCGCCGGCTCTTGGGGCTGAAGCAATGATACGATCGGCCAATCTAGAGAACGGAAGCGACTGAATGTATACTGTTCCAGGGCCACGCAAAGTCGCGTAAAACAAGCCTTCGCCACCAAAAAGAGAGTTTTTGATGCCTCCAATAAACTCAATATCATAATCGACATCTTGGGTGAAACCTACGATACAGCCGGTGTCTACTTTTAGGATTTCGCCAGGTTGTAATTCTTTTTTGGCTAACGTTCCGCCCGAATGTACAAAAGCCATTCCGTCGCCTTCTAGTTTTTGCATGATGAAACCCTCGCCACCAAAAAGGCCTGTGCCTAATTTTTTGGAGAATTCAATGCCTACGGCTACGCCTTTGGCAGCGCAAAGGAATGCGTTCTTTTGGCAAATGAATTTTCCGCGAAATTGTCTCAAATCAATTGGAATGATTTTTCCGGGATACGGCGAGGCAAAAGAGACTTTGCTTTTGTTGTAATTTTGATTGATAAAGGCCGTCATGAACAGACTTTCTCCTGTTAAAACTCTTTTTCCTGCGCTTAGTAGTTTGCCAAACAAACCCGTTTGTTGTTGGGAACCATCCCCAAAAATAGTTTCCATTTGGATGCCATTGTCCATCATCATAAAACTTCCCGCCTCGGCAATGACAATTTCTTGTGGGTCGAGTTCTATTTCTACATATTGCATTTCTTCGCCATAAATATGGTAGTCTATTTCGTGTGCTATCATGATTTTGTGTTTTACCGTTTAAGGAATTAGTAAGTCGTTGAATTGAAATGTTACATTTTTGGGCATAAAAAAAACGGCATCCATGAGAGATGCCGTTAGTTGTATTTATTTTGAATTCTACTTTTTCGCGAGAATTAGTGTACTTCGTGTTCTATTTTTAAGCGTTCATTAAGCTCTCAATTTCGTCTGCTTCGATTGGAATGTTGCGCATCAAATTGAACGGTTCACCTGATTTTTGAATCACCACGTCGTCTTCAATTCGGATACCGAAACCTTCGGCAGGAATATAAATTCCAGGTTCTACGGTGAATACCATATTGGCTTCCATCGGTTCGTGGAGCAATCCATAATCGTGTGTGTCGAGTCCCATATGGTGTGAAGTTCCGTGCATAAAATATTTTTTGTAAGCTGGCCAATCAGGATTTTCGTTTTGAACGTCGGCTTTGTCAATCAGACCTAAACCTAATAATTCTGAAGTCATAATTTTACCCACTTCCACGTGATATTGTTTCCAAAGTGTGCCTGGAGTAAGCATTTTTGTGGCTTCGTTTTTTACTCGAAGTACCGCGTTATACACCGCTTTTTGCCTTTCAGAATAGCGTCCAGAAACTGGAATGGTACGAGTTAAATCGCTTGAATAATTGGCGTACTCTGCCGCTACATCTAGCAACAATAAATCGCCCGCTTTGCATTGTTGGTTGTTTTCGATGTAATGCAATACATTGGCATTATTTCCCGAAGCGATAATAGGGGTGTAGGCAAACCCTTTGGAACGGTTGCGAACAAACTCGTGAATCAATTCGGCTTCAACCTCATATTCCATCACGTTGGGTTTCACAAACGAAAGCAAACGACGGAACCCTTTTTCGGTGATGTTACACGCTTGTTGGATCAAATCGATTTCTTCGGTTTCTTTTATGGAGCGAATGCGTTGCAAAATTGGGTTGCTTTTGGCTACGGTATGCGCTGGATATTGCGCTTTCCATTTTTTGATAAAACGGTCTTCACGGGTTTCGGTCTCAACAGCTGAACGATAGTGTTCGTTGGTGTTGATGTACATTACTTCGGCATACATCATAATTTCTTTCAAGGTTTTGTCAAAATCTTGTAGCCAGAAAACTGTTTTGATTCCTGATACCTGAAACGCACGTTCTTTCGTTAGTTTTTCGCCTTCCCAAATCGCAATGTGCTCATTGGTTTCTCTCAAGAAAAGGATTTCTTTCAAGTGTTCGTAAGGCGCATCTGGGAATAACAACAAAATGCTTTCTTCTTGATCTACACCCGATAAATAGAAAATATCTCTATGTTGTGCAAATGGTAAAGTGCTATCGGCAGAAACAGGATATATGTCGTTTGAATTAAAAACCGCAACGCTTTTCGGTTTCATTTGAGCAGTGAATTTTTCTCTATTTTTTACAAAAAGCCCACTGTTTATTTGATGATATTTCATAACAACCAATTATTTATTAGTAATACTCAAAAATAGTAACTTTAGTAGAAACGGGTGTTAATTTGGGTATAAAATTTTTGAGTCTCTATTTTAATGCTTAATTTTCGTTCAAAATTGATGCAAATGAAAGTCGCAAGGCCTTAAAATGGTCTAAAAGGAACGAATATTTATGCGACTTCCTTATTCCTCTAAAAACAAATAGTTTTTACATATGAAAAAAATTGTCTTCTTAATCAGTGCCTTGACCTTTAGTGTTTCCTGGGGGCAAAATGGTACTACTACCTCAACGCCTTCTTTGTTTCAGGAGTTGACTTTGCAAAATGTGGGACCCACAGTAATGAGTGGACGCGTAGTTGACGTAGCGGTAAATCCTGAGAATCCTATCGAATTTTATGTGGCTTATGCCTCAGGTGGGTTGTGGTATTCGAATACGAATGGTTTGCGTATGGAACCTGTGATGGATACGGCGCCTACACTAAATTGTGGTTCTGTCTTTGTGGACTGGAAATCAGGAATGATTCTGGTAGGTACAGGAGAAATCAATTCTTCGAGATCTTCTTATGCAGGGATAGGTTTGTTACAATCATTTGACAAAGGAAAGACCTGGAAAAATATTGGATTGACCGACAGTCATCATATCAGTAAAATTTTGGTTAACCCAAAAAACAGCCAAGAGATTGTTGTTGGAGTGGCGGGACATTTATATACCAAAAACAAGGAAAGAGGTGTTTTTAAAACAACCGATGGTGGAAAATCGTGGCAGCAAGTGTTGTTTGTAAATGACGAAACCGGAGTGATTGATATGGCAGTGGCCGAAAGTAATTTTACTGTTATGTATGCCAGTGCTTGGCAGAAAGATAGAAAAGCACACAATTTCAATGGAAACGGAAAAGCTTCTGGTATTTATAAAAGTACCGATGCAGGATTGACTTGGCAGTTGATTTCTACTCCAGAAAGTGGTTTTCCTTCGGATGAATTCGTCGGACGTATTGGATTATCAGCTTTTACTTCAGACATTATATATGCGGTGATGGACAATCAAAAAATGCGTCCTTCGGCTAAAAAAGAAAAAGATCCCAACGATGAAGATCCAGAGGTAATTGGTGCCGAAGTTTTCAAATCCATCAATGGAGGGAAAACGTGGGTAAAAACCAATACGAGCTTTATTGATGATTTTTATTCTAGCTATGGGTATTATTTTGGCGATATCACGGTAGACCCAAAAAATCAAGAACGAATTTATATTACAGGGGTTCCGTTGTTGTTTTCAGATAATGGAGGTAAAACATTTCAATCTATTGATGGTGACAATGTGCACTCCGATCATCACGTAGTTTGGATCAATCCTAATAATCCGAATCATTTGGTTAACGGAAATGATGGTGGTTTGAATATTACCTATGACAACGGAAAATCGTGGCAGTTATGCAACAGTATTCCAGTGGGACAGTTTTATGCGGTAAATGTCGACGAACAAGAACCGTATAATATTTATGGTGGTTTGCAGGATAATGGGGTTTGGGTTGGAGCGAGTAATTACAGTGCTTCTATTGGCTGGCAACAAGAAGGAAAATATCCTTATGCGAGATTAATGGGTGGCGATGGGATGCAAATCCAAATCGACAAACGTAATCCAAATATCGTTTTTACAGGCTACCAATACGGAAGTTACTACCGCATCAATCGCGCTGATGAATCTAAAAGTAAATTCATTGCACCGAAAGCCAAAAAAGGAGACAAACCTTATCGATACAATTGGCAATCGCCTATTTTATTGTCTTCTCATAATCAAGACATTTTGTATTTAGGTTCCAATTTTTTACACCGTTCGATGAATCAAGGTGATACTTGGACGGCCATTTCACCGGATTTGACTCAAGGAGGTAAACAAGGAAATGTGGCTTTTGGAACGTTGACAACCATCAGCGAAAGTCCTTTCGAGTTTGGAGTGTTGTATACGGGTAGCGATGATGGTTTAGTGCAATTCAGTAATAACGGTGGAGCGAATTGGAAAGTCATTTCTACTACTTTACCACAAAACCTTTGGGTAAGTAGAGTAGTGGCTTCTGCGCACAAAAAAGAGCGTGTTTATGTAACGCTCAATGGGTACCGAAATGACGATTTTACAAGTTATGTGTATGTTTCAGAAGATGCAGGGCAAACTTGGAAAAGTATAGCGAACAATCTTCCTGCAAGTCCTGTAAATGTGATTTTAGAAGACAGCGTTTTGGATAGCGTGTTGTATGTAGGAACTGACAATGGCCTTTACATTTCTGTTGACGGTGGTGCTTCTTGGCAAGATTTCTCAAACGGAATGCCTTCTGTAGCAGTGCACGATTTGGTGATTCAAAAGAAAGCCAAAGATTTAATTGTGGGTACACACGGTCGTTCGGTATACAAAGTGAGTTTGAAACAAGTACAAGAATTGAAAAAAGAGGTTTTAGACAAAACGCTTTATGTGTATGAAATCAAAAACACGACCAAATCCGAAAGATGGGGTTCGAAACGTGGCGCTTGGGGCGACGAATTTATTCCAAAAAATGAACTTTGGTTTTATACCAATTCAGCTGGAAATGTAAGCGTTCAATTAGAAAATCCTGCCAAAGAAATCGTGTATACAACTACTGTTGCCGCTCAAAAGGGATTGAACAAAGTGGTTTATGATTTAGTCATCGACAAAGCTGCAGCCGACAAATGGATGGCAAAAGATAAAAAGCTAAAAATAAATCCTGCGAAAAACGGCAAATATTATTTGCCAGTAGCTAAATATATTTGGAGCGTTGCAAAAGACAAAGAGAAAGTGACAACACCTTTCGAAATAGTTGCGCCTAAATAAAGAGGTCTGTTTGAAAAATCAACCATAATTTCCGATGGTTTTACGTTGAAAGGTTATGATAACTAACTTGTTTTTGAACCATATAAGGCATTTAAGGTCATTGAAGTTAGGTAAAAAGTAGTAACTCTAATTTGTGTATACTTTTTATCCTTTTACTAAAACCAAAAGAGGGCTTTTGAGTCATATTTACAACTCTTATATGGCCTTAAATGCCTTATATGGTTAAAAATTTTGCGAACCTAGCGTAAACCTTTGCGAACCTTGCGGTTAAATTTCAACAAAGATTTTTCGCATTGACACGATTAAGAACAAAAACAAAAGGCACGATTCCAAGTTGGTTTCGTGCCTTTTTTTGGCAAACATCTTTAACAATTAAACTTCTAAAATATTTTTAAAATTGTGCCACTTCTGTTGAGTCTTTCATTGCGGTTGTAGACGCTTTTCCTGTTGTAACCGTATTTTGAACGGCGTCAAAATAGCTCGTTCCCACAAAACCTTGGTGTTTTACGGCTCTAAAACCGTGTTCTTGCAAAGCAAATTCTCTTTCTTGCAATTCAGAGTAGCCCGCCATACCTCTTTCTTTGTAAGCTTTAGATAATTCAAACATACTCGTGTTCAAAGCGTGGAATCCAGCCAACGTAATGAATTGGAATTTATACCCCATAGCCGCCAAGTCTTCTCTAAAAGTTTCCATTTCAGCAACTGATAGTTTCGCTGCCCAGTTGAACGAAGGCGAACAGTTGTAAGCCAACATTTTTCCTGGATATTTCGCGTGAATAGCATCGGCAAATTGTTTAGCGTAAGCCAAATCAGGATTACTCGTTTCCATCCAAATCAAGTCCGCATAAGGTGCATAACTCAACCCACGGTCAATACCTTGCTCCACGCCACAGTTTACGTAAAAGAAACCTTCGTCTGTTTTTTCTCCTGTGATGAATTTTGCATCTCTTGGGTCGATATCGCTCGTCAATAAGTTCGCAGCATCTGCATCGGTTCTTGCTACAATCAGGGTTGGTGTTCCCATTACGTCGGCAGCCAAACGCGCAGCGATTAATTTATTGATGGCTTCTTGCGTAGGAACCAAAACTTTTCCGCCCAAGTGGCCACATTTTTTAGCAGAACTCAATTGGTCTTCAAAGTGTACACCCGCTGCACCTGATTCAATCATCGATTTCATCAATTCAAAAGCGTTCAAGTTTCCTCCAAAACCTGCTTCAGCATCGGCTACAATCGGAACTAAATAGTCTTTTTTATCTGCGGTTTTGTTCACCACTTGAATTTGGTCAGCACGCAACAAAGCGTTGTTGATTCTTTTTACAACCAACGGAACACTGTTGGCAGGATACAACGATTGGTCAGGATACATTTCGCCTGCCACATTCGCATCAGCCGCCACTTGCCAGCCGCTCAAGTAAATCGCTTCTAGTCCAGCTTCCACTTCTTGAATGGCTTGATTACCGGTCAATGCGCCTAATCCAGCAACAAAATCCTGCGATTTCAATCTGTTCCAAAGTTTCGTAGCGCCCATTCTAGCGATACTGTGTTCAATTTGATACGAACCTTGCAATTGCACCACTTCTTCGGCGGTATAAGGACGTTCAATGCCTTCCCATCTTGGGTTCGTTAACCAATCGGTTACTAATTCTTGAATGCGTGTCTCGGTGGTTTTCATAATTTTTGATTTAAGTTTTTTGGTTTTTTATTTTGGTTTGTTTTGATTTCAATAATTGAAAAAGGTATTTTCAGGAGCGGCAAGCAAAGGACTTTTTCAGGAAGTATGGTTCCCGCTCTCCGTTATATCTCTGTCCTCGCTCGTTCGCGAGTCCAGAGGATGCCACTGCGATCGGGGCTATAAGCCAACATAGTGAATTCTTGTTAGTAGAAGCTAATCATTAATTACTAGATATTTACATCCGCGATTAGGAACTACCTGCCAAGCACTAATCACTAATTACTATTCACTAATCACTATAAAACACTATAAATACTTATATCCAGGTATCGTCAAGAACTCTACAAATTTTTTGTTCACTACTAGTTGGTCTAGTAATTTTTCTGCCAAGATGTAGTTTTCCTCCTCGTGCGCTTGGTCTCCTACTTGCTTTCTTATTTTTTCATATTCTTCCAAAGCAATGCGGTGGTATAATTTGGTGGTTAATTTTTCACCCGTGTCTAACGTCACCTCATTTTGTAGCCATTGCCACAATTGAGACCTTGAGATTTCGGCTGTAGCGGCATCTTCCATCAAGTGGTGAATCGCTGCAGCGCCTTGACCGTTTAACCAAGAAGTGATGTACAGCACGGCCACATTTACGTTTTTGCGAATCCCTTCTTCGGTAATGGTACCAACTGGAATTTGCAACAAATCCGCTTCGGTAATGTGCAAATCTGCTCTTTTGATATGAATATGATTTTTGGTCATCATATTTTCATTAAACACTTTCATCGCTATCGGCACCAAATCAGGATGCGCTACCCAAGTCCCGTCGTGTCCGTTTCTCGCTTCTCTTTCCTTGTCTGCAATTACTTTTTTGAAGGCGATATCGTTGGCTTCAGGGTCATTCTTAATCGGAATTTGTGCTGCCATTCCGCCCATTGCGTGAATGTTGCGTTTGTGACAACGCTGAATCACCAATTTAGAATACGCGTCCATAAAAGGTGTTGTCATCGTTACTTGGTCTCGATTCGGGACGATAAAGGCAGGATTATTTCTGAATTTTTTGATGTATGAAAAAATATAGTCCCAACGCCCGCAGTTCAAGCCTACGATATGGTCTCTTAATTCGTAGATGATTTCGTCCAACTGAAAACTGGCGGTTATCGTTTCAATCAAAACCGTTGCTTTAAACGTACCGTGTTGTTCGCCAAGGTATTCTTGTGCAAATTCAAACACTTCGTTCCACCATCTGGCTTCCAAATAATGTTCTAGTTTGGGTAAGTAAAAATAAGGCGCCGAACCGTTTCTGGCCAATTGGTCGTGATTATGAAAAGCATACAATCCAAAGTCAATCAAAGAGCCAGAAGCTTCTTCGTCTTCTATCAAGATGTGCTTTTCGTTCAAGTGTAATCCTCTTGGGCGTACAATCAAAACGGCTGTTTTTTCTTTTAGTGCATATTTTTTATTGCGTAAAGGGTCGTCAAGTGTTATGGTTTTGTTTACGGCATCTTTTAGGTTTTGTTGCCCTTCCATTATGTTGTCCCAAGTAGGCGAAGTGCTGTCTTCAAAATCGGCCATAAAAGTTTTGGCACCCGAGTTCAACGCGTTAATCACCATTTTTCTATCTACTGGTCCAGTGATTTCCACTCGTCTGTCGATTAAATCTTTTGGGATAGGAGCCGCTTGCCAGTTACTTTCTCTGATGCTTTTGGTCTCCAAAGGAAAAGTGGGTAACACTCCATTATCAAATTGGACTTGTTGTGCTTTACGGGCTTCTAAAAGTTCCAATCGTTTAGCATTGAAATTTTCGTGCAAAGCCGTCAAAAAATCAATAGCTTCTTCGGTTAAAATGTTCTCGTTTTGTGCAATTTCTTCATTCAAAAATTGCCATTTTTTTTCGGTGGTTTCGGTTAGTGTTTTCATATGTTGATATTTTATTTTTTATCGGTCATATGTAATTCGCATATTGTTTTTGGTGGTTATTAGCCATTTAGTGCTATGCTCATTTCATAACTAGTTCATTTTGATATTGCAATACTACAAAAAGTTTTTTACAAAACAAGCGAACGTTCGCAAAAAATGAAAAAAATGTTTTTTGCGTATTTTGGTTTTTTAATTTATCTTTGATTTTATGAACATAGAGAAAGATTATATTAAGTTGATTTTTGGGCTTAAACTCAAGCAGGCTCGAATGAATAAGGATTTGTCTTTATTTGGTTTGGCGAAGATTACGGACTTGTCCAAATCGTATTTGAACGAAATCGAAAAAGGAAAAAAATATCCCAAAACAGATAAAATTATTCTGTTGGCCGAAAAACTAGAGGTTTCTTATGACCAAATGGTGTCTTTAAAACTCGATAATAATCTAGCGCCTATCGGCGAAATTTTAAAATCGGGTGTATTGAAAGAGATTCCATTGGAATTGTTTGGCATCCAAGAAGCCGATTTGATTGATATTATTGCCAATGCACCCGCAAAAGTGACAGCCTTTATTAGTACGATTATCGAAATCGCACAACATTATAACCTCACGCGAGAAAGCTTCTTTTTGGCGTCTTTGCGTTCTTATCAAGAAGCACACAACAATTATTTTGAAGATTTAGAAGAAAAGGTATTGTTGTTTTGCAAAGCCTTTCACGTAGATGTAACCACTAATATTTCTATCGAGGAGTTAAAGGCGATTCTAAAAGAGGAATACGGCTATACTATCAAAGAATTGGTGTTTTCTGAGCAAGAAGAAATGGGTGATTTACGTTCGATTTATGTGCCTACTAGCAAAACCTTATTGCTTTCGGACGAAATTGATGAAGGGCAAAAGGCTTTTGTGTTGGCCAAAGAAATCGCTTATAATTTTATGGAAATCAAAGAGCGTTTGTATACGTTCAGTTGGATTAAATTCGACAATTTTGACCAAGTCTTGAATAATTTTTACGCGTCTTATTTTGCAGGCGCTTTGTTGTTGCCTAGACAAAAGTTGATTGATGAATTGAATTTGTTTTTGGCTAAAGAGAATCCAAAACCACAAGAAATGGTGCAATTGATGACGCAATTCAACGTCTCGCCAGAATCCTTTTATCAGCGATTGACGAATATTTTGCCGAAGGATTTCAATTTGAAAAACTTATTTTTCTTGCGTTTGTCTCACAAAATAGGCGCGGATACCTATCAAATCAAAAAGGAGCTACATATTACGAATCAGCAAGAGCCGCACGCTAATGAAATGAACGAGCACTACTGCCGCAGATGGGTGTCGATTAAAACTATTGAGCAATTGTTACAACAAGGCAAGACGCATTTTTTTGATGCGCAAGTGTCGCGTTACGAAAACAGCAGCAATGAATATTTAGTGTTTTCTTCGGCTACTCCCGATCCGTTTAAGAAAGATTGTTTGCGAAGTATTTCGGTGGGGATTTTAATCACGCCATCGGTAAAGAAAAAGTTCAAATTCTTAGAAGGTGATGTGGTGCCTAGACAATTAGTGGGTGTAACCTGCGAAACTTGTGCGGTAAAAGATTGCCAAGAGCGCGCCTCCGAACCCATTCATCTCAATCAAAAAATACGCAACGAAAACACCGAAGCCATTGTTCAGAAGTATATGGCGAAGTTTAGTTAAAATATAGTTTCGTGCTGCGTTAGAAGTTGTATAGTATTTTATATACAGATTTCATTAATTTATTATAAATCAATGAAATCTGTTTTTTATAATTTAGTTTCTACTCCACCCATTTGTAATAACGAGCGCCTAGTAAGTTGGGATTTTCGTTTTCGATACGATCCAAAATCCATTCGTTTTGTGGGGTGCGAATGGGTTTTTTTTGTTCTTTTTTGTGGAGTTTCTCGTAGGTTGTAAAATCAATAGCGACGCTTTTTTCTAAAGTTTCAAATAGCGCTACAGGTTGTAATGCTTTTTTCCATTCGGCTTGAATCGTTCCTTCGAAAACTTTCGATTTCGAACCACTTCCATAGGCTAAAAAGCCCATTTTTTCGTTAGCAATTTCAGTATTGTTTTCTGAAAAATGTGCCAAAGTCGATAACAAACCCATAAAAATGGAACCCGTATATAAGTTTCCAATTAAAGAGGAAGCGATTTCTGCAGGTTGTAATTTTTGACTCACAAAATCTTGATAAGCTGGTGTCTTGCTGATTTCTTTGAGTTTGTTTTGGTATTCTTCTGGGGTTTCGTTTCCAGTAATAACTGCTTCGGTTGCATCTAAGGCATAAATTTCCGTCAACATACGTCGTCCTTGAAAGGCATACGGTAAATGCATCACAATGCTTTTCCAGTTGTTGTAAATCGTTTCAGAAGTGTTTTTTTCTTTTTTGAAAGCAAAGTAAGCATCTTTGGTACGATCCATATAACATTGGTTCGAATACTGTCCGTCAAACACCGGTTGGTCTTTGTGGATTTCGATTTCACCTTCCAAATTATCAAACCAAGCCTCGTTGTTGTTATTGCCTGTGATTTCTTGTTTTGAGATAGTTCTGTAAGGTTTAAAAAAGTCAAATACACCTTTCGTGCTTACACCCCAATGATTCTCAAAAGCAATAATTCTTGGATTAGCAGAGATGAGTATGGCTACAGCTCCTGCGCCTTGGGTATATTCTCCGGTGGAGTTGAGGTCGTATTTGGCAAAATCTGTAGTGACAACAATGGCTTTTTTGGTGGGATTTAATTTTATAAAATCCAAACAGTTTTGCATCGCATCCACTCCGCCAATGCAGGCAAAAGTAAAATCAACTGCATCGCAATGCGTTAAACAGTTTTCTCCAAATTTTTGTTCCATCAAGGCTATCAAAAACGAAGCGATGGGCTTGGAGCTGTCGATTGCGCTTTCAGTTCCAATGTAAATTCTAGCAATATCGTTTAAAGCTATATTTTGATCTTGGATGAGTTTTGTTAAGGCATTGGCGCCAAAAACTACAGTATCTTGATGGGCATCGGCGAGTGTCATATTGGTCAATCCGAGTCCTTTTTGCAGCTTTGCGGGTTCTATATTTCGAGCTTCTGCTAAGGTTTGTATAGGTAAGTGTATTTTGGCTACGTCAAAAGATAGGGCGTCAATTCCGATTTTCATGGTATAAATTTTTCTATTGCAAAGGTAAAATGACAACGGGCAAATACAAGGTTTTTGGGGGAATATTATGTTTTTGTGTTGCATTTTTTTTGATTAAAAGCAAAACAAAAAACTTTGTTAGTAAATCTGTAATTTTAGTTTCTTTTTGGTTGAAAATACTGTAGATATGGTAATTGTGTTTTTTTTTCTTTTTTTAAGTTTTGTTTAGTGTATAAAGTCAAAAAACACCTGAAAAATAGTAGGATATTAAACACTTTAAAATCATTATAAATAGCTGTAAAAAGGTTGTGATTCATGAGTAATTCGCTTATTTTTGTGTGAAATTTTTAATAATCTATATAAAAACATTATGGCACAAACAGCATTGTTAAAGTCTTCCATAGCCAGAAAAGTGGCGATGGCACTTTCGGGGCTTTTCTTAATTACTTTCTTGTCATTGCATTTTTTTATTAATATGATATCGGTTTTTAGTGCGGATACTTTTAATGCAATGTCTCACTTTATGGGGTATAACCCAGTAATCCAATTTGTTATGCAACCTATTCTAATTGCAGGTGTGGTTTTTCACTTTGTAATGGGGATAGTTTTAGAATTACAAAACAAAAAAGCAAGACCTGTAGCTTACGCCAAATATGATGGAGCAGCGAATGCTTCATGGGCTTCTAGAAATATGATTATTTCTGGATTGGTGGTTTTGGCTTTCTTGGGATTGCACTTTTATGATTTTTGGGTTCACGAAATCACTTACAAATATGTAGAAGTAGGTGCAATTAACGAAACTCGCTATTTTGAAGAATTGGTTCATAAATTTGAAAGCCCAGTACGAACAGGTATTTACGTTGGAGCTTTTGTATTATTGGCACTACACTTATGGCATGGTTTCAGTTCTTCTTTTCAATCAGTAGGATTCAATAACAAGTTTTCTTCTACTATTCAAAAATTAGGATACGCGTTTGCAATTGTGGTTCCTTTCGGATTCATTTTTATTGCGTTATTTCATCATTTTAATCATTAATATCAATCGTAATGAAACTAGATTCTAAAATACCAGAAGGTCACATTTCTCAAAAATGGACGGATTATAAAGATCACTTAAAATTAGTTGCTCCCAACAATCGCCCTAAGATTGATATTATTGTTGTAGGAACTGGATTAGCAGGAGCTTCTGCTGCGGCTTCATTTGCAGAAATGGGGTACAATGTAAAAGCATTTTGTTATCAAGATTCTCCTCGTCGTGCACACTCTATTGCTGCACAAGGAGGAATTAATGCTGCCAAAAACTACCAAAATGACGGAGATAGTACATTCCGTTTGTTTTACGATACCATCAAAGGAGGAGATTATAGAGCACGTGAAGCTAACGTTCACCGTTTAGCAGAAGTGTCAAGCAATATTATTGACCAATGTGTGGCTCAAGGAGTTCCTTTTGCACGTGATTACGGAGGATTGCTTGATAACCGTTCTTTTGGAGGAACTCAAGTACAACGTACGTTTTACGCAGCAGGACAAACTGGACAACAATTGTTGCTAGGAGCCTATTCTGCTTTATCTAGGCAAATTGGTCTTGGTAAAGTAGCTATGTACAACCGTCACGAAATGTTGGAATTAGTAAAAGTAAATGGTAAAGCTCGTGGAATTATTGCACGTAACTTAGTAACTGGTGAATTAGAGCGTCACTCAGCTCACGCAGTAATCATAGCAACTGGAGGATACGGAAATGTGTATTTCCTTTCTACGAATGCTATGGGTTCTAACGTTACTGCAGGTTGGAAAATTCACAAGCAAGGCGCTTTATTTGCTAACCCTTGTTATGTTCAAATTCACCCAACTTGTATTCCAGTTCACGGTACCAATCAATCTAAATTAACGTTGATGTCTGAGTCATTAAGAAACTCAGGGCGTATTTGGGTGCCAAAGAAAAAAGAAGATGCTGAAGCGATTCGTGCGGGTAAATTAAAACCAACACAAATTGCAGAAGAAGATAGAGATTACTATTTAGAAAGAAAATACCCTGCGTTTGGTAACTTAGTTCCTCGTGACGTTGCTTCTAGAGCAGCCAAAGAAGTTTGTGATGCTGGTCACGGAATTGAAGCTAACGATACTAATGAAGGAGTTTATTTGGATTTCTCTTCTGAGATTCAATCTAAAGGAAAACAAGTAGCTTACGCTAAAGGAAATCACAATCCATCTCAAGAGGAAATTACCGCTTTAGGTAAAAAATGGTTAGAGGAAAAATATGGTAACTTGTTTACTATGTATCAAAAAATCACTGACGAAAATCCATACGAAACACCAATGAAGATTTATCCAGCGGTTCACTATACTATGGGTGGTGTTTGGGTTGATTATAACTTGCAATCTACAATTCCGGGTTGTTTCGTAGCTGGAGAAGCTAATTTCTCAGATCACGGCGCGAACCGTTTAGGAGCTTCTGCTTTGATGCAAGGTTTGGCAGATGGTTATTTTGTATTGCCTTACACGGTTTCTGATTATTTAGCTGATGATATTCGTACAGGAAAAATTTCTACAGATTTGCCAGAATTCGTTGAAGCTGAGAATAATGTAAAAGCAAGTATCGAAAAATTCTTGAACAATAACGGAACTAAAACTGTAGACCATTTCCACAAACGCTTAGGTTTGATTATGTGGAATAAGGTAGGTATGGGACGTAATGAAAAAGGATTGCAAGAGGCTATTCAAGAAATTGCAGCTTTGAAAGAGGAATTTTATAAAGACGTTTTTGTTCCAGGAAGTGCTGATGAATTGAATCCAGAATTAGAAAAAGCACTTCGTGTAGCTGATTTTATTGAATTAGGACAATTGATGGCAATTGATGCATTACAAAGAAAAGAATCTTGTGGTGGTCACTTCCGTGAGGAGTATCAAGATGCTGAAGGGGAAACTCTTCGTGATGATGAAAACTTTAAGTTTGTTGGCGCATGGGAATATATGGGCTATGACATTAATCAAGAGGTACTTCACAAAGAAGAATTGAAATACGAGTTTATTAAAATAGCAGCTAGAAATTACAAATAGAAAATCATGAGCGCAGCAAAAAATATCAATATAAACCTTAAAATTTGGCGTCAAAAGAATGCTAAATCAAAAGGAAGCATGGAAAGTTATAAATTAGATAACGTTTCTACTGCCAGTTCGTTTTTGGAAATGTTAGACCAATTAAACGAACAATTAGTTAACGAAAGAAAAGAGCCTATCGCTTTTGACCACGACTGTCGTGAGGGAATTTGTGGAATGTGTTCTTTATATATCAACGGACGTGCTCACGGACCAGACACAGGAATTACTACTTGTCAGTTGCATATGAGAATGTTCAACGATGGCGATACAATTTACATTGAACCATGGAGAAGTGCTGCTTTTCCAGTGATCAAAGATTTAGTTGTAGATCGTTCTTCATTTGATAGAATACAACAAGCGGGAGGTTTCGTTTCTGTAAATACTTCTGGTAGAACAATGGATGCGAATGCTATTCCAATCCCAAAACACGATGCAGATAGAGCTTTTGAAGCAGCAGCTTGTATTGGTTGTGGAGCTTGTGTAGCTACTTGTAAAAATGGTTCAGCGATGTTGTTCGTTGGAGCCAAAGTTTCACAGTACGCACTTTTACCACAAGGAAAAGTAGAGGCTACAAATCGTGTATTGAATATGGTTCGTCAGATGGATGAAGAAGGATTCGGAAACTGTACCAACACTGGAGCTTGCGAAATAGAATGTCCAAAAGGAATTTCTTTAGAGAATATTGCTCGTATGAACAGAGAATATTTGGCAGCAAGTTTGAAATAATTGCCTTAAGCAAATACAAAAAGTAAAAAACGCATTCATTTATTTGGATGCGTTTTTTTTGATATATAAACTTAAGCTTTAGTTAATATTGATAACGTTCTCTGTACAAAACAGTAATGAATTGTTAAATATTTGCAAATACTATGCACGCACAGCAATTGTATTTTTGTTAAAATTATAAAATTTTTGAATTATGAAATCCAATTTTAGCCGCCGTTCCTTTCTTAAAAACTCTTTGTTGTTTTCAGGAGGAGTTTTATTAGCTCCCAATTTTATTAGTTGTTCCAAAGATGATGAGCCAATCAATCAAGCACCGACTGATTTAAAACTATCTAATTTTAATGAGGGGGTGGCCAGTTTTGATCCAACAGCTACAAGTATTATTCTTTGGACTCGTTATGCTGCTTCCAAAAATGGTAGTGTAAATTTGTCTTGGGAAATAAGTACTGATGCTAAATTTAGTCAAGTTTTGCGTCAAGGGAAAGTTGTAACCGATGAATCAAGAGATTTTACAATTGCTGTTGATGTCCAAGGATTACCTTCTAATAAAGCTTTTTATTATAGATTTTATAATGTAGCAACCAAGGAAGTTTCTGTAATTGGTGAGACTATTACTTTACCCTCTATTTCAGATACTATATCTCAAGTAAAAATGGCGGTTTGTTCGTGTGCTAACTTTGCTGCAGGATTATTTACGGTTTATGAGGCCATGGCAAAATCTGATGTTGATGTAATCGTTCATTTAGGAGATTATATTTACGAATATGGTGCTGGTGAATACGGAACCAATGCCTATACAGCAAGTTTGGGAAGAACGCATGTTCCGGCTAATGAAATAGTTACGTTAGAAGATTATAGAGCTCGATATAAACAATATAGAAGAGATGAAAAATTAAAATTAGCACATCAAAAAAAACCATTTATAGCAGTTTGGGACGATCATGAAATTACAAATGATACTTATAAAGATGGCGCAGAAAACCATCAGCCCAAAGAAGGCGATTTTTCAGTTAGAAAGTTAGCTGCATTAAAAGCGTATAGCGAATACATTCCTCTTAAAACCGGAAATGATAGTAGAATTTACAGAGATTTTCATTTTGGAAATTTACTGTCTTTGTATATGTTAGATACGCGAGTAATTGCTAGGGATAAACAATTAGAATATGCTACATACTTTTCTTCTAATGGTTCTTTTAATGCAACTGCATTTCAAGCAGATTTATTGAACCCTAACCGTCAGCTTTTAGGTTCCGAACAAATGAGTTGGTTGGGTTCAAAAATAGCTTCAAGTACCTCAACCTGGCAAGTACTTGGGCAACAGGTTTTGATGACCAAAATGATGCTACCCTCAGAGCTATTACTGTTAATGGCTCAAATTAATGGAGAAATAGATGCTTTAGGAAGTGCGCAACCAGCAACTTTACAGGCTTTTCAGACCTCGGTAAGTGGATTAGTTACCATAAAATCTAGAATATTAGCTAATGATCCTACGGTAACTGCTGCTGATAAATTAAGATTGTCTACTGTTTTGCCTTATAATTTGGATGCTTGGGATGGTTATCCGATAGAGAGAGAGAAATTGTATGCATTGTTGAATGGTAAAAAAGTAGTTACCCTAGCCGGAGATACACACAATGCTTGGCAAGGTGAATTAAAATCATCTTCTAATAAAGTGGTTGGTATTGAAATAGCTACTTCTTCTGTTTCTTCTCCGGGTTTAGAAACTTATTTAGGAATTGGTGGTACCCAGCTGGTACAATTTGAGCAAGCTTTGAATTTGTTGATTGATGATTTAGAATATTCTAATTTATCCAAAAGAGGATATTTAAAAGCTACTTTCTCAGCAACAGATGTAAAAGCCGAATGGTTTTTTGCAACTACTGTTTTTGAAGCAGGAGCTGCTGTAAACCTTGAAAAAACAATTACTAAGAGCTAATATTTTTTAATATAGTGCAAAGCCAGGAACAATTTATAATGGAATTGTTCCTGGCTTTTGTGTTTTAATCAAATAAATAGATATATTTATTGGGAAATTAATACTTGATGAAAATACAATTATCTGTTTTGTTTTTCTTGTTTTCTATTGTGGTTTTTGCTCAAAAGCATATTTTGATTTTGAAGAGTAAGCATGCTAGTTTTTTTAAAGAAATTAAAGAAGATCGGCGAATTGAAATTGAAACGAAAGAAGGAAAAACATTTCTTGGACGGTTTAAGGTGCAAGATTCAACGGCGCTTGTTATTAACGAAGAAGTTGTTTTATTGGCCGATATTATCAAAATAAAAAAGAAATCTAAGTTTGGAACCATTGCAAACCCAATTTTTGTTACCATTGGTGTAGGGTTATTTATAGCGGGTGCTTCTGGTTTGTTTGTGGCAAATCCTTTTGCTGCTATGGCTGGCATCATAACCATGATAGGAAGCATACCAATCATAGTTGTGCCGTTGTTTATGTATGGACATCCATCAAAAAAATGGGAATATTCGATTAAAGAAATACAATGAAAATAGCCATCCTACAAACTGCCTTAGTCTGGGAAAATCCAGCATTGAATC
>OBMA010000317.1_pt1 | contig 27935 bp, 27 predicted proteins | sample 1539141 | NCBI WGS metagenome assembly OBMA01 (sample SAMEA3991484, study PRJEB22521) | metagenome | biome: anthropogenic terrestrial biome; feature: sewage plant; material: raw primary sludge | place: Sweden | collected 2012-09-26
CCATAAAATGGCTCATGCTGTTGGAGGGCTAATAAAATTTTTACGTATGAAAAGAAAAAAACGATAAATAATCCTAGATATGAATAAAAAAATTAGTAACTTTGTTCCCTCATAGAGAATAATTACAACCAAATGAATGAGAGATTTCATATAATCATACCTAACAGTAACGGCTTATTTGAAGATAAACTAGCTGAACTTTTTGTGAAATGCCGTGACTATATCAATGAAGAGGAAGCAGAGAAACGTGGTCTCGTAATGGCCAGGATTTTCTTAAGTGATCCTATAAATCAGTATTCCCCATTATTAACTAATACTGATCTATATCGACTTTTAGCACCGAAAGTGTCTGTCGTAGGACAGACTCCACTTGACTGCTCAAAAGTCTCTGTATTAATCTATACGTCGAAACATGCCTCACGGTATGTTTTTAACAGTTTTCGTCTGAGCACCGGAGAGTCTGAATGTTGCGATGCTTATCAGCAGACTAGGATTCTGTTTAATAAATACCTTGAGTCTATAGAAGGGTCCGGTATGACACTTGAACGCAACTGTATACGTACATGGATTTATGTCAGAGATATCGATATCAATTACTCTGGAGTAGTAAATGCCCGTAATGACGTATTCGAAGAGCATCAGATGACAGCCGATACTCACTTTATAGCCAGTACCGGAATTGGAGGAGAATCAACACTTACCAATTCTCTTATTTCTATTGATTTCCTTAGCGTAAAGGATATCGACGAAGATGATGTTCAGTATCTTAAAGCAATAGATTTTCTCAATCCCACTCATGAATATGGTGTGGCTTTTGAAAGAGGAACCCGGCTTAAGCTAGAGGATACAGATATGTGTTATATCTCAGGGACAGCAAGCATCGATAATAGTGGGCATATTCTTCATTGCGGAAATGTCCTCAAACAGGCAGAGCGGTTATTACTTAATATTCAGGCTCTTTTAAAGGATGGAGAATCTGATCTTAGCAATGTCGGCTTTTTCGTTGTTTATCTGAGAGATATCTCTGATTATTCAATCATTTATGAAATGATGAAATCCCGCTTCCCGAATGTCCCGACAATAATTGTTGAGGGTAGGGTTTGCAGACCCGGATGGCTGGTAGAAATGGAATGTATCGCATTGAAGAAATAGAATAACTAACTAACAACTTTAATATTATAATTATGTTTAAACGATTAACATTATCTTTAATTGGTTTAGCTGCTTTGACCGCTTTTGCCGGTAATCCGGTGTGGATGGATCCAAGTGTAAACAGGCAGAATTGTGAACCGTCGCGTGCGTCTTACTTTGCATTTGAAAACGAACAAAGTGCTGTTAAAGGAGACAAGAGAGTATCCGATAAGTACGTTTCTATGGAAGGAAAATGGAGATTCAACTTTGTAAAGGATCATAATCTGGCTCCAAAGAATTTCTATTTAGTAAAGTACGATGACTCTAAATGGGTTGATTTCCCTGTTCCCGGACTGTTTGAAATCAACGGTTATGGTGATCGCACCTATCGTAATGCCGGATATGCATGGAATACCCAATATACTCCAAACCCTCCTTATATAGAGGAGAAAAATAATTATACTGGTTCTTATCGCCGTTCATTCTCATTACCTGATGGATGGAAGGGCGAACAGGTGTATTTCCATGTTGGAAGTGCCACGAGTAACCTGATGTTATGGGTGAATGGAAAATATGTAGGTTACAGTGAGGATAGTAAAGTAGCTGTAGAATTCAATATCACAAAGTATCTGCATCCGGGCAATAACCTCATCGCTATGCAGGTGATGCGTTTTTGTGACGGTTCTTATCTGGAGGATCAGGATTTCTGGCGTTTTACAGGTATTGCCAGAGAGGTATATCTGTATGCCCGCCCGGAATCACATATCAGTGATATCAAGATCACTACAGACTTGACCGATAATTATGCCAACGGAAAACTTCAAGTACAGTTGACTTCCGTGAAAAGTGCAGGCAAACATGTTACACTAAAGATTGCAGAACTCGGTATCGAAAGTGATATGCCAATTGACAAGAACGGTAATGCTTCTTTCGATATTGATGTTAAGAATCCGAAGAAATGGACAGCAGAGACTCCTTCTTTATATCGTCTTATCCTTGACTTAAAGGATCGCGATAATGTTATCGAGTCTATACCGCAGAATATTGGTTTCAAAAAGGTGGAAATCAAGAATGGTCAGATGCTTGTTAATGGAAAGCCTGTATTAATAAAAGGTGTCAATCGTCATGAGATGGATCCTGATGGAGGCTATGTCGTTTCTGTTGACCGTATGGTTCAGGATATTAAGATTATGAAACAGTTGAATATCAACGCGGTTCGTACTTGTCATTATCCTGATGATCCACGCTGGTATGACTTATGCGACCAATATGGACTTTATCTTACGGCTGAGGCTAATATTGAGAGTCACGGAATGGGCTATGGAGACAAGACCATTGCAAAAAATCCTCAATATGAGCAGATGCATCTTGAACGCAATCAACATAACGTGTTGACATTCAAGAATCATCCTTCTATTATTGTATGGAGTCTTGGTAATGAAGCCGGCTACGGTCCAAACTTTGAGAAATGTTATGATTGGATAAAAGTTTATGATCCGAGTCGTCCTGTTCAATATGAACAAGCAGGTCAGAATGGTAAGACAGACATCTTCTGTCCGATGTATTACGACTATAATGGCTGTGAAAAATATGCCCAAGGAAATAATCCACGTCCTCTTATCCAGTGTGAATATTCTCATTCCATGGGTAACAGTAATGGTGGCTTTAAAGAATATTGGGATCTTGTACGCAAATACCCGAAATATCAGGGTGGTTATATCTGGGACTTCGTAGACCAGGGACTTCGTGACAAGAATAAGGCAGGTAAGGAAATATTTACTTTCGGTGGAGATTACGGAAGATATGCTGCCAGTGATTATAACTTCAACTGTAACGGTCTTATTGCTCCTAACCGTCGTTTAAACCCACACGCTTATGAGGTAGGTTATTACTACCAGAATATCTGGGTTGCCGATAAAGGTATTAAAGATGGTAAGTATGATGTTTACAATGAGAACTTCTTTGCCGATTTGAACAATGTTACGATGAAGTTGATTGTCAACGTAGAAGGAGAGAAACAGCCGGTTGCAACAATCTTACACAATCTTGTATCGGATCATATCGCCCCTCATGCCACCAAGTCGTATGATGATCAGGAACTGAAGAATGCATTGACTGGCGCTCTCGCAAAATATGCAGGTAAGGAAATCTCTGTTAACATTGAGTTCCTTTCTGATGGCAGCCAGTCTCTTGTAGACAAGAATCAGGTAATTGCACGTCAGCAGTTTGTTGTTGCTCCATACGTCTTCCCAACAGTTTCAAACATAGTTACAGCTGATGCGAAGAATGCAAAGAAACAAAAGATAACTAAGGATGAAACACTCTCTTATATAGCTCTTTCTGCTAACGGAACTACCGTAACATGGGGTAAGGATGGTGGCTTTATCGATTATCTTGATGTGAATGGACAGCCTATGCTTTATGACCGTGCGAAGATACTGCCGGAATTCTGGCGTGCTCCTACCGATAATGATTATGGTGCAGGTTTTCAGCAGCGTTTCGCAGCATGGCGCAATCCTCATATGAATCTGAAGAGCCTTGACTGTAAACCTTCTGATGCCAATATGCAAGTAGTGGCTGTCTATGACATGCCTTCGGTTAAATCAAAACTGACAATGACTTATACTCTCACTCCTGAAGGAAGAATCATCGTCAATGAGAAACTCGAGACAGATCATCAGGCCGAAAAGATGCCTCAACTCATGCGCTTTGGTATGAAGTTGCAGATGCCAGAGGAGTATAATATGCTCAGCTACTATGGTCGTGGTCCTCAGGAAAGTTATATCGACCGTAATAACTGTACATTTATTGGTAATTATGAATCTTCTGTAGCTGATCAGTATTATCCTTATATCCGTCCACAGGAGAGTGGCAACAAAACTGATATCCGTTATTGGAATGTCTTGGATAAAAAATCTTCTGCCGGCCTTACTTTTGAAGGTGTTCAACCGATGGAATGCCAGGCTCTTAATTACCTGACAGAAGATCTGGATGATGGAGATGTAAAGGATAAGACCTATAACCGACATAGTGGTGACTTGGTTTCACGTGATTTCACTGCTGTTCATATTGCAGCCCGCCAGATGGGACTTGGATGTGTCAACAGCTGGGGGGCTTGGCCTCGTCGAGAATATCAGATGCCATATCAGGATTATGACTTCACATTTGTAATAAAACCTTATGTAAAATAATAAAAAGGGCAAGCTTCAAGGCTTGCCCTTTTTGTTTCATCTCTGTAATAAAAATAAAATATTTGATATTTATTTTGTATTACGCTCGATTTGCACTAAATTTGCACCCAAATAAAAAAGTAATATTATGAATCTGAAAATAAGACTCGCTATCATGAACTTCTTGGAGTTCGCCGTTTGGGGTGCATACTTGACATCAATGGGTAGATATCTCGGTAACATAGGAATGAGTGATAGTATTGGACTGTTTTATTCGATGCAGGGCATCGTTTCAATTTTCATGCCGGCTCTTTTAGGTATTGTTGCTGATAGATGGATCCAGGCTCAGCGAATGCTTGGTATTTGTCATTTCGTGGCAGCTTTGATGATGTTCGCCGCTGCCTATTATGGATATATCTCAGGTTCAAATGCCAAATTCAGCATATTATTTACATTTTACAGTTTAAGTGTGGCTTTCTATATGCCTACACTTGCTTTATCAAACTCTGTTGCGTATAGTGCCTTAACTTCAGCAGGCTTAGATACCATCAAGAATTTCCCTCCAATCCGAGTGTTTGGTACAATAGGATTTATCTGTTCTATGTGGGCTGTTGACTTACTTGGTTTCCAGACCAACCAGATGCAGTTTGTCTTTTCCGGTATTATGGGCGTTATTCTTGCTCTGTATGCCTTTTCACTCCCACGATGTGCTGTTAGCAGTGATAACGACAAGAAGACTTTTGTAGATGCTTTCGGGCTACGTGCTTTTTCGTTGTTTAAGCAGAAGAAAATGGCTATCTTTTTCATCTTCTCGATGATGTTGGGAGTCAGCCTTCAGATTACGAACGGATTTGCCAATCCATTTATAAGCAGTTTTGCTACTGTTCCAGAATTTGCCGGAACCTTTGGTGTCAATCATGCCAACATATTGATTTCACTTTCTCAGATTAGTGAGACTTGTTGTATCCTTCTGATACCATTCTTCATGAAGCGTTTTGGTATTAAGAATGTCATGCTCATTGCCATGTTGGCCTGGGTTTTACGCTTCGGTTTGTTCGGACTTGGCAATCCAGGTGGTGGGGTATGGATGTTAGTATTGTCAATGATTGTCTATGGCGTGGCTTTCGATTTCTTCAACATATCAGGTTCTCTGTTTGTTGACAAGGCCACAGCACCCTCGATAAGATCTAGTGCTCAGGGACTTTTTATGCTGATGACAAATGGCATTGGTGCCACCGTTGGTACTCTTGGAGCACAGGTGGTTGTGAATCATTTCACCTCATTGAAAAAGATGGGTGATAACTTCTATTCTGTTGGTGACTGGCAGTCTGTATGGCTTATTTTTGCTTTTTATGCGCTGATTGTCGGTATCATGTTTGCCTTCAGTTTTAATAGTAAAAGTAAAGTATGAAAAATAAGGAGAGACTACTCTATTTCTCATCCAATCGTCTTAATGGATCGGATGATATATGTATCATATCACTTCTGGATGAACCGGGAGAACGTGAGATATCCATTGTTTGTGATAAAGGAGTCGGAATGATGATAGAGCTATTCCTGACAAAACCGGATGTTGTTAAAACCTCGTTGACCAATGTCTTGGCAGATATCCTCACACATCAGATTGATTTTGATATGGAGATAGCTATCGAAGGACTAGATGACGGTGTCTATATCACCTATCTCGTCAATAATACGACCGGAAAACGTGTTCGTATCAAGGCTTCCGAAGCTGTATATTTATCTCTTATCAGTGATGTACCTATCTTTATTGATGGGGAGCTGATGAAGACTCAGAGTATTCGTCATAAAGAGGTATCCAGCAGTTCAATGTCACTTCCTGTCAATGCCGTTAGCATGGAAATGCTTCAGACAGCACTGGATAATGCAATCAATGATGAGAATTATGAATTGGCTTCACGGTTGCGTGATGAAATTAGTAACAGAAAGAGTAAGCCATTAAACCCTGATGATAATAAATGAAAGAGGTTAGGTTTTTTTATGTGCCCAATGCTTCGACTAGTAATGAACTACCCTTAGATGAGGCAACGCATGCACTCAGGGTATTACGCTTGACTGCCGGGGATGTGATCATGCTGATGGATGGAGTGGGTAATTTCTATCAAGCAGAGGTTACGATGTCTACTTCTAAACATTGTATGTATGGAATCAAGGAGGTTCTACCTCAACACCCTACATGGCGGGGATATCTCCATATAGCCATCGCTCCTACAAAGATGATGGATCGCATCGAATGGTTTACCGAGAAAGTGACCGAAATAGGTCTCAACGAAATCAGTTATCTGGATTGTAAGTTTTCAGAAAGACGGGTTCTTAAATTGCCACGTTTGGAAAAAATCGTAGTGGCTGCCGTGAAACAGAGCCGGAAAGCCTGGATGCCGGTTGTCAATCCCATGATATCTTTCAATGATTTTATTAAGGCCGAGCATAAAGGGAAAAAGTTTATTGCCCATTGTTATGATGAAATCCCTAAAACCTATCTGTTTGATGAGTTGGTTGATTTGAAGGCGGACGAGTCTGCTGATGTAACAATTCTCATCGGTCCTGAGGGCGACTTCTCCATCGATGAGGTTAAGGCCGCTATAAAGGCAGGTTTTGTGTCCATCTCATTAGGTACAAGTCGTCTGCGTACAGAGACCGCAGGTATCTCTGCAGCAATGATGATGAATATTACCCGTAAAGCGGAAGAATAGAATGTTTGTTATATTTTAGAATATGAAAAAATATATATGGATGATGAGTGTCATTGTTACACTTATTCTCACATCTTGTTCCGGCACAGATTATCTGAGTGTGATACCTCAAGGTAGTCAGGCCGTTATCAGTTTTGATCTTGCCGGTATGGCAAAGTCAGCCAATCTGGATGCTTCTAAGTCGAATGCTCTAAAGGCACTTCTTCATATTGACAACCCTGATGAGTGCGGTTTAGATATAACGAGTAAGGCTTATCTGTTTGAGTCTCCTGACGGGTCGTTGGGGCTGGTGGCAAAAGTGAGTGACGATGATGATATGGAGACCTATTTCAATAAGTTGTCGGGCAGTGGCATTTGCAAGAAGGTCACCAAAACGAAGGGCTTTAAATGGACTGTTCTTAAAGATAGTTGGGTCATCGGTTTTTCATCAAAGGCAATGCTTGTGATGGGTCCTACTGTAGGCTCAGCTCAAGAGGAGTTAAAACGGACCATGGCCAGATACCTTGATGCCAGTGAGGATGATGGAATTAAAGGAACACCCTTGTTTGACAAGCTTGATGCTATGACTGGTGATGTGAATATGGTTGCCAGTGTCGTTGCATTGCCTCAGAAGATTGGGACTCCATTCCGTTTAGGAGCCCCTGCTGATGCTGATCCTGCCGATGTCATGATTGCTGCCACCATGCAGACTTCAAATAATTGCCTAAACATAACAGGTTCAACCTTTTCTTTCAATAAGAGTGTGAACAGTGCGTTGGAAAGCTCTGCTGCTTCATACCGTCCCATCACAGGCCAGTTTATTCCTTCTTTGTCAGACAGTGATGCTGTAGCTGTCATGCTGAATTTTGAAGGAAGCAATTATATCAAAGTATTGCGTTCGGATAAAGGACTTCGTGCAGTTCTTGCCGGCTTGAATGCTGCCGTTGATGCCGACAATATGATTAAGAGTATTGATGGTGATGCAGCGATTGTCATTAAGTCGATGAAAGGTGATAAGATGGATTATTCATTTGCTGCGAAGGTTAAATCAGATGCATTCCTTGATGATGTCGGCTATTGGAAAAAGTCATTGCCATCTGGTGCCACCCTTACTGATTTTGGGAAGGATTGTTATCATCTCTCTACCGGCGACTGGAATATCTTCTTTGGTGTCCGTAGCAAGAGTGTTTTATATATGGGATCAAGCAGTAAGATCGCGACCTTAGCGGGGCAGCCTTCTCCCAAGCAGCTCCCTGCTTCTGTTGTAAACACCATCAAAGGCAAGAAACAGTGTCTCATCATGAATCTTGATGCCATAGCAGCAACTCAGCCAACCATAACAACAGTCAAAGAGTTACTTAAGCCGATTTTCGGTGATTTTAAGTACATCATATATAGTGCTAAATAATGAATAAAATTGAACTTCATGCCGTATTGCCGGAGGTATTCGCTCAACGTACCGATATCGATTCCGAAATATGGCAGCAGGAGGTGTGCTTCGAACGTGGCCATCTCTACTTAATCGAGGCCGACAGCGGAACGGGAAAGAGTTCCCTTTGCAGTTACATCATCGGCTATCGTCATGATTACCGTGGAACAATTGAGTTTGACGGGAAAAACATATCTGATCTAAAGGTTATGGGTTGGGTAGATGTTCGCAAACACTCGTTAAGTCATCTCTTTCAGGAGTTACGCTTATTTCCTGAACTGACAGCTTATGAGAATGTAGAGATTAAGAATAAACTCACCGGTTTTAAAACCGCCAAACAGATTGCCGAGTGGTTTGAGATGCTTGGCATTGCCGATAAGATGGATGCAAAGATAGGGAGGATGTCTTTTGGTCAGCAGCAGCGTGTGGCTATGATACGTGCTCTTGTTCAGCCTTTCGACTTCATCCTTGCAGATGAGCCGATAAGTCACCTTGATGACACCAACTCACAAATCATGGGTGATATTATGATGACCGAAGCCAAGGCACAAGGTGCAGGTGTTATTGTCACGAGTATCGGTAAACATATTGATTTGAATTACGAAAAAACTTATCGCTTATGAAACTAGTTTGGAAATTATTACGTCAGCATATTAGTTTGCCACAGTTTTCCGGTTTCTTCTTCGCCAACTTGTTCGGAATGATCATTGTCCTTTTGGGATTCCAATTCTATAATGATGTCATCCCTGTTTTCACACAAGGTGATAGCTTTATGAAGGAGGACTACCTCGTTATCAGCAAAAAGATTAGTACGGCAGGAACACTTTCCGGAAGGTCGAATACCTTTGCTTCCGGTGAGATAAGCCAACTGAAGGAGCAGGAATTCACTAAGAAAGTGGGTAAGTTTACCTCCTCTGAATACAAGGTACATGGTACCATGGGAGTGAATGGTACCGAAGCCCTCAATACAGATATGTTCTTCGAGAGTGTGCCGGACGGCTTTGTGGATGTATCGCTTAAGGATTGGACTTATTCTGAAGGCAGTCGTGAGGTTCCGATCATCTTACCGAGAAGTTACATCAACATGTATAATTTCGGTTTTGCCCAGAGCCGTTCTCTTCCCAAGATCAGTGACGGTCTTGTCGGAATGATTGATTTCGTCATCTTCATCAATGGCAATGGCCATCAGGATGAGTTTAAAGGAAAGGTGATAGGGTTCTCCAATCGCCTTAACACAATCCTCGTACCACAGAGTTTCATGGATTGGAGTAATGGATACTATGCTCCGGGGGAGGAGAGTGATCCTACTAGAATGGTTGTGGAGGTTAATAATCCTGCCAATGAGAAGATTGATCAGTATTTTCAGAAGAACAGTTATGAAACCGAAGATAACCTGGATTCCAGTAAGACCACATGGTTCCTGCGTATCACTGTCAGTATCGTCATGGTCATTGGTCTTGTAATCAGTGTTTTGAGTTTCTATATCCTGATGTTAAGTATCTATCTGCTTGTTCAGAAAAACAGTTCCAAACTGGAGAATCTTTTACTCATCGGTTATAGTCCCAGTAAGGTAGCTATGCCGTATCAGTTGCTGACTGTCGGGTTGAATGTGATTGTGCTGATCATCGCTCTGGTCATATTGTTCTTTGTCCGCAGTTATTACATGGATATGATCACCTTGCTGTTCCCTCAGATAGAAGATGGAACCATGATGCCTGCATTCATAGTTGGAGCGATACTTTTTGTCTTTGTCACTCTGATGAATCAGTTTGCCATCAGGCATAAAGTTATAAGCATCTGGAAGCGTAAAGAATAAGAAAAATGAAGTCCACGACATCAGTTTTATCAAAAAAAAGAGTGATGTCGTGGCTATTCTAAAAATAAATATTATCTTTGCATTCGATTCGGGAAGGTTGGCAGAGTGAACGAATGCGCCGGACTCGAAATCCAGTATACCACTTGTGGTATCGGGGGTTTGAATCCCTCACCTTCCGCAAAAAGGTTGCATGCTAACACATGCAACCTTCTTTTATTTATCATCTATACGTTTCTTATTTTGTATTAAATGTTCCTTTTAAGAAACACGCTGTGGTCAATGCATTTTGGTAGCTCATTCTGATAATGAGTAACCATGATCATCGTCTTGTTTCTGCGTTTACAGAATGTTTCAATGATATCTTTCACTAGTCTCCTGTTGGTATTGTCCAATCCATGAAGCGGTTCGTCCAGTATCAGCAGCTCCGGATCCTTAACAAACGCACGTGCCAGTAGTACAAGCCGTTGTTCACCGCTTGACAATTTCAGAAATGTTTGTTCCTCCACTCCTTTGAGTCCGAACGTATCCATCCAGAATCTGCATATATCCATCTGTTCCTGTTTCGGTTTTACATAGAGTCCCACTGAGTCATGAAGGCCGCTCGCCACAATATGTATCGCAGGCAGATCTTTCTGATAGGCACGGTGCATCTCCGGAGAGACAAAACCGATATGCTTCTTGATATCCCAGATGCTTTCCCCGCTACCTCTCTTATGACCAAAAAGGCTGATGTCACAGGCATAACTTTGTGGGTTGTCTGCACAGATCAGACTTAGCAGGGTACTCTTTCCTGCGCCGTTTTGTCCGCTGAGAGCCCATCGTTCGCCGCAATTAACGGTCCAGTCAAGTTCCTTCAGAATCGTTCGTTTGCCGTAACGTATGCTTACCTTGTTTAGTTTTACTACCTCATCACTGTGATATTTGTTCTCACCATAAGGCAGATCAATGATCGCTCTCTCTTTCTCTTCAGTCAGCACTCGCGTAGGGAACGGATCCCTATTGTCCAGATATTCGGTTATCGTCTGTTTGGGGCTCACCGTCATGTTATCTACGTTAACGACATGGGTGATAAACTCAGGAATATCGTCAGTTTTCGATAGCACGAGAATAATTTGAAGGGCACGCATATCAGACAACTCTTTCAGTACACCCTTGAGTTGCTCACGGGTCTCCGAATCAAGTCCGATGAAAGGATTATCCATGATCAGCACCCGAGGGTCAGAGAGTAAGGTCTTGATCAGTTGGAACTTTCGTAACTCGCCACTTGACAGTAAGATAATGTATTTGTCCATCAGATGATTGATGGAAAACATCTCGTAAAGTTCCTGTTTCAGTTGCCTGTGTTCCAACGTGTCGTCGCCACTTATCCTATAGGCCTCTTCGAGCAGATGTTCCACTGTGGGTGTCTTCTCATCGATATCGTGTTGGTTCCATCTCTGTTGCAGATAGTAAGAACCGTCACTGTCGCCATAGGAATCACGGAAAGTAATGTATTTGATGTTATCTGATACTAATTTCTTCGTGTTTGGTGCAAAGTCGTAAGCAGGATCAACCATCAATAACGGGTGTTTGCCAATCAGTATATCAACCAGCATTGTTTTTCCGCCACCATTTGGACCGACGATAGCTATATGTTCGCCGTCGAGTGATTCAAAGTCCACGGGTTCTCTCATACGCCAGGCTGGCATACGTGTTACCCCATAATGAATCTCAATAATCTTTTGCATACCTTATTTTTACCTATTCTTATCTATAAATCTTATTTTATCCTCTCTCTATTCTTGTTGACAAAGTCCTTCCACCCATGATATGATACATCAGATGTTGGACGTCCTATCTGGAGAAAATGGCAGTAAGCCGCTCCTAAAGCGTCGGTAGCGTCTCTGAATGACGAAATCTCCTCGTCTTTAAGCTTCAGAAGTCGTTGAAGCATGTCTGCCACTTGTTCTTTTGACGCCTGTCCACGTCCTGTTATCGCCATCTTTATTTTTAAAGGGGCATATTCTGTGATAGGGATATCACGGCTCATCGCCGCAGCGATAGCCACGCCCTGTGCTCTGCCCAGTTTGAGCATTGACTGTACGTTCTTTCCAAAGAAAGGAGCTTCGATAGCTAGTTCGTCGGGCAGATAAGCGTCAATGATTCCACTTACCCGTTCAAAAATCTTTCCCAGTTTGATATATGGATCTTTGTATTTTCGTAAGTCGATAACCCCCATGGCAATCATTGATACCTGGTTTCCGGTGACCTTGATCAAACCGTAGCCCATGATATTGGTGCCGGGGTCAATACCCAGTATGATTTTCTCTGTGGTCATTTCATGTACGGGTTCATCTCCAGTTCCTCACGAATCGTCGTCTGATCTCCATGACCCGGCAGTACAACAGTATTCTCGGGCAGTCCGGCTATTTTCTTCAGGCTCTTTGTCATCTCCTCAAAAGAACCGCCGGGGAAATCCGTTCTACCGATACTGAAACGGAACAGGGTATCACCCGAAAAACATAAATGTTCACGCTCGCTATACAGTAGCATACTTCCGGGAGTATGCCCGGGCGTATGGATCACAGTCAGCTGATGGTTTCCAAACTTGATAATATCGTTCTCGTCGATGAATCTCTCTACATCCGGAATTCCCTTAGTGTAGTCAATACGACAGAAATCATAAGCCTGTTGCTTCAATGTGTTATATAGCAATTTGTCATCACGATGTACAATAGGTTTGATACCGAATGTATTGAAGATGGTATCGTTTCCACAACAGTGATCAAAGTGGGCATGGGTATCAATCTGGGCAGTGAGATTCAGTTTATTCTTCTTAATATAGTCGACGACAGCCTGTCTCTCTTCCTCATAGAGTGCTCCACAGTCAATGATGACAGCGTCATTCGTTTCATCGCTGACAACGTAAGTGTTCTCTTCGAACATGTTGCAGACGAACCGTTGTATATTGATCATATTGGTACGTATATTAGCTTCTTTTCTGAAAACCACTCTTCGCTGAACCACTCACTGATATCGCGAACGATGGCCTTCTTCTTTACACACTTGACTTCTTCATTCACATCTCCTCCTTTTAGACATATCAGTCCGTTCGCGATAGCGTTACGCTGGTTGGTAGATATGTTTTTCTTAGTGATGCGGATGAGTTCATCCAGAGGCATCACTGCGCGGCTGACAACGAAATCAAACAGTCCTTTTTCCTCCTGAGCACGTTTATGCTCGAAAGTACAGTTCTTCAGTCCAATAGCTGCTGCTATGTTGCTGGCAACCATGACCTTTTTTCCTATCGAGTCAATCATGTGAAAATGGCAACGTGGTGATATGATGGCAAGTGGAATGCCGGGAAATCCTCCGCCCGTTCCTAAATCAAGGATTTTTGTATCTAAACGAAAACGAATTTCTTTTGCGATGGCAAGAGAGTGTAGTACGTGGCGTACATAAAGATTGTCAATATCTGTACGTGATATTACATTGATTTTCTCGTTCCATTCGTGATAGAGGTCATAAAGAGCCTTAAATTGAGATATCTGTTCGTCTGTAAGGCCAGGGAAATATTTCAAAATTTCTTCCATAATATATTTTATTTCAATAACTTGTCGAGATCTGAATTTGATATTGTTAGTTCTATCGCCCCATGATCGTATGACGCTATTTCGTAGGGGTTGTATATAAATGTTATATCATCTTCGTTCAACATGAAGTTGTCCGAAGGATAGATGCCACTAGATAGAAGATATCCTTTGCTGTGTAGATCATGGATATTCTTACATCCTGTTTTGTCCTCAAGGGCTTTGACCAGAATTTCATTTAAACCCTGTTCATATCCTGGAACAAATAAATTGTTAATAGTGAATAGCTTACCGTTATTTGTATTGAAGTTTAAAATGGTCTCCTGACTATTACTGTGTGCACCACCTTCATAAGATTCAATGCGTATGATATAGATCAGCACATTTTTACTACCTTTCTGAATTGACGAATTCAGCACGTAGCTATAGTCATACCAGCCGGCAGACAGGTTCTTTCTGTTCTTGTCGGCTTTATACAAGTCCATAAGATCTTTTTTATAGTTGCTCAGGTAATTGTTGGTAAACGAGTCGACAGCCTGTCGGGGAGAGAGGTGATCAAAATTGAAGGCTTTGCTGATGATGGCTTTATTGATTGTGTCGGCTACTTTTGACTTTGTGCGGTCTGCATACATCAGATTGATGTGTACTTTGCACATGGGAGCTCCGGAGTCTCTACTGATGGATGTGTTGGCGTTTACTGTCAGAGTCTCAAAGGGCACTTCGTTCTCATCGTTACAGCAGCATGATGTATGACTCCACATAATCATAAATGCGACAAACATCATCGGTATGTATAGCTTTTTCATCATCGTTAAAAATCTTCTTTCTATTTTTCTGCGAAGGTACTGCAAATCGGTTGAAAAACAAAGAAAAATGTTAGATTTTTATTTCGTCTCCAGTTGTTTCTTCAGTCTGATGATTTCATCACGATACTGTGCAGCTTGGATGAAATCCAGATTCTTTGCAGACTCTTTCATCAGTTTGGTCGTATTGTCAATGCTCTTCTCCAGTTGCTGTTTTGTCATCTTGATCACGATAGGATCAGCCACCATCGCATCGTTAATAGGTTCGAAATATGGTCTATTGACGGTCGTATCTGCGTTCAGTGGTGCCCTGTTGAGAGTCAGTGAACTTTGTTTTAATGCTTTCTGTATCTGTGTCGGCGTTATATCGTTTTCTTCATTATATTTCATCTGCTTCATCCTCCTTCGTGAAGTCTCGTCGATGGTGAGTCTCATGCTTGCCGTGATTCGGTCAGCATACATGATCACCTTTCCGTTCACATTTCTCGCAGCACGACCGGCGGTCTGAGTAAGTGAGCGGTGACTCCTTAGAAATCCTTCCTTATCAGCGTCAAGGATAGCCACAAGAGATACTTCCGGTAGATCCAAGCCTTCTCTCAGAAGGTTTACACCCACTAGGACGTCGTACAGCCCGGCTCTTAAATCCTCCATAATCTGGATTCTGTCGAGCGTTGCTACATCACTGTGAATGTAATTTGTTTTCACCCCATTCCCGAGTAGGTGCTCCGTCAGTTCCTCAGCCATCCTTTTTGTCAGAGTAGTCACAAGAATTCTTTCGTTCTTATCTCTTCGGATACGGATCTCTTCCAGTAAGTCATCAATCTGGTTTTCTGTCGGCCTGACCTCAATTTCAGGGTCCAATAACCCGGTAGGTCGTATGAGCTGTTCTACTACAACCCCTTCAGCCTCCTTCAGTTCATAATCAGCGGGAGTAGCTGAAACATAAATAGCCTGATGTACCACTTGTTGAAATTCTTCAAATTTGAGAGGCCTGTTGTCAAAGGCAGCGGGAAGTCTGAATCCGAATTGCACCAGATTTGTCTTCCTCGCCCTGTCACCGCCGTACATCGCACCGATTTGTGGCACCGATACATGGCTCTCGTCTATTACAAGGAGAAAATCCTTAGGGAAGAAGTCGAGCAGGCAGTAGGGACGTGTTCCGGCTTCACGCCCATCAAAGTAACGGGAGTAGTTCTCAATACCTGAACAGTGACCCAGTTCTTTGATCATTTCCATGTCATATTCCACCCGTTCCTTGATTCTGCTGGCTTCAAAAGGTTTTCCTATTTCGTTGAAATATTCAATCTGAGCCACGAGGTCATCTTGAATTTGTCTAATCGCCAAGTCGGTGCCGTCCTTAGAGGTCATAAAGAGATTTGCGGGATATACCTTATATTCTTCAAACTTTGCCATGACATGGCAGGATATAGGTTCAACCTCCTCCAGCGTGTCAATTTCGTCGTCCCAGAAGGTTACTCTAAGTAGATTTTCTGTGTATGCCAGATAGATATCCACTGTATCCCCCTTTACTCTGAAGTCGCCACGTTTCAGTTCAATGTCATTCCTTACATATAAGGAGTCGATCAGGCGTCTCAGTAGCACATTCCGGTCCAGTTTCTGTCCGCAGTGCAGGTCGATGACATTCTCATAGAAAGCAGACGGGTTTCCCATACCGTAAATACATGACACGGATGATACCACAATCACATCTTTCCTGCCGGATAGGAGGGAGGAGGTAGTTGCCAGTCTCAGTCTGTCAATCTCATCATTGATGGCAAGGTCTTTCTCGATATACGTGTCACTCTGTGGCAGGTAAGCCTCAGGTTGATAGTAGTCATAATAAGAAACGTAATATTCAACAGCGTTTGACGGGAAAAAAGCTTTCAACTCATCATATAATTGTGCTGCCAGAGTCTTGTTATGACTTAACACCAGGGTAGGCTTGTTTGTGTTATTGATGACGTTAGCTATGGTAAATGTTTTTCCCGAGCCGGTGACACCCAATAATACTTGTGACTTGTCACCTCTATTTACCCCGTCGGTGAGTTGTCGGATAGCTTCCGGCTGATCGCCAGTTGGCTTATATTTTGAAACTAATTTAAATTCAGACATGCCAAAATTCTATAAATGGGCCGTAAAAATACTAAATAATCCTCTAATAACTGTTATTTTGGATGTTTTTTTGAGAAAAAGTTTCTCATAGCTTTGCAAGTTAATAGAAATATGTGTATTTTTGCAAGTCAAATAAAAGATATGAAGAAAAATCTTATAGCATTATTCTGTTTAGGCGTTATCCTCACCGGATGTTCTACAGAATTCAATCAAGTATATAAATCGACTGATTACGATTATAAATACGAGGCTGCAAAACAGTTTTTTGCGATGGGTAGTTATACTCGTGCTACATCTTTGCTTGAAGAATTAGTCACTATTACGAAAGGAACAGACCACGCTCAGGAATGTTTGTACATGCTTGCCATGAGTGAGTATTGTATGCATGATTATGAGACGGCTTCCGACTACTTCAAGAAGTATTGCTCGAGTTACCCCAGAGGCTATTATGCAGAGGAGTCAAGATTCTATGTCGGACAGGCTCTTTACATGAGTACCCCGGAACCACGTTTGGATCAGTCTCGCACCATTAGTGCAATGACTACCACTCAAGAGTTCATGGATATGTATCCTGACAGCAGATTGAAAACTGCGGCGCAAAATAAGTTATTGGTTTTACAGGACAAACTCGTTGAGAAGGAATTGATGTCTGCCACGCTTTACTTCAATTTGGGAAACTATTTTGGTAATTGTTCCAATGGTGGCAGTAACTACACATCTTGTATTATCACAGCTCAGAATGCATTGAAGGATTATCCTTATACTCAGAAGCGTGAGGAGTTTAGTCTGTTGGTCATGAAAGGCAAATTTGGTCTTGCGGAACAGAGTGTTGAAGATAAAAAAATGGATCGATATCGTGACGCAGAAGATGAGTGCTACGGATTTATCAATGAGTATCCTGATTCTCAGAATAAGAAGTTAGCTGAGAAGTACATTGCTTTGTGCAAGAAATATACAAAAGATTAATTTTGAAATAAACGTTTATTATAGATTAAATATGGATTACAAGAAATCAAAATCACCAGCCAACACAGTTACTAGAAATCTTAATGACTTGTGTAAGGATACCGGCAATATCTATGAGAGTGTAGCAATCATAGCCAAGCGCTCAAACCAGATTTGTGCAGAGATTAAAACTGACTTAAGTAAGAAACTGGCTGAATTCGCTTCATATAATGATAATCTTGAAGAAGTTTTTGAAAATCGTGAACAGATAGAGATTTCACGTTATTATGAGAAGTTGCCAAAGTCAAATCTTCTAGCTACACAGGAATTTATTGAAGGTAAGATTTATTACCGCAATCCTGCAAAAGATAGAGAAGAAGAAAACATCGGTAAAGGTCTATAAAGGTTATTCTCAATGATACAACGCATACAGACTCTTTACTTACTATTTGCTGTCGTTGCAAGTGCCGTCAGTCTTTGTCTTCCAATAGGGATGTTTGGTATCGAAGGACGATCGGTTGCTACAATGTACAATCTATGGTTACAGACAGCTAACGGCGGTCATGATTTTACCCCATGGGTATTATTTGTGATTCAGCTTCTGACCTTACCAATAGGTCTTGCTGCTATATTCCTGTATCGTAATCGCAAGTTACAAAGTAGATTGTGTATGTTTAACATATTGCTTCTTGTAGGCTATTATATAGTCTATGCTGTTTTGGCTTTCACACTCAAGGCCAAATATCAGGCTGACTTCAGTGTGTGTATACAAACAGTATTGCCTGCAGTTGCATTAATTTTTGATTATCTCGGACGTCGTGCTGTTTTATCTGACGAAAAAATGGTTAGAGCAGCTGACAGAATTAGATAATATATAGTATAGTTAGTTAGTAAGAAAGCTCCTGCAAGTGATTTGTCGGAGCTTTTTCTGTATTCATGAACATCCCTTTTATTTGTTGATTCTCATAAAATGTAAGGAATTAATTGTTTTTTTTAAGGGAATAGACTAGATTATAAGATAATTTTATTTACTTTTGCCCAGAATAAAACTTAAAGTTTAATAATATGAAAAGAGTCTTTTATCTAACAATCATTGCATGTATATGCACGCTGATTACATTTAGTGCGAACAAGGGCTATGCCAAGTCAGAAGTATCTCCCCAAGAGCAACAGGAAAAATTCTCTATAGATGGTATCTGGCAACTAACGAAGATAACAAGTGGTACCAGAGAAGCAGATCTGACAAAGGTTTCATATTTGCGACAATATAAGATTTTCGATCGAAATACTTATTATGTAGTCAATATTGAGAGAGAGAACGGTCTTATTTTAGTGAAGCCTCACGAATTGAATAATTTTACATTTACGAATAGTCCATCCCCCAGATATGTAGAGAACAAGAGAGACATGCAGATCAGTATTATCGATAATGATACCTATCTGGTTACATGGAAAGCCCCGGGAGGAGACCAGTTACAGACATGGAAAAGGGTTATTCTGACGAGTGATCTTGTTGAATATATGAAGGAAGAATGTAAAAACGCTGGAAGATTGAAAGAGATGATAGACAAAAACAACATCTTCAAATAACAGATTCAACTTCAATAGATCGAAATGAAGATACGATTAAAATTAAATATATGAAAAGAGTATTTCTGTATTTACGTTCTTGTAATAGGTCTTTTACAACAAAAGCAGATCAATTCAGAGCATTTATTGTTGGCTACGGTTTGAACTAGCAAAATGACCTTCACCGGGTACAGCAAGCATACTCAGAGGCATAAGCGGGTGCTCTTGGCGTTCTTTCAATCCTTCTTTTGACCAAGTTGAAGCCGCTTCATATTCGCCCATTGTTTCCAGACAGGGGATCTCATTAAGATTCTGATCTGCATTCCAAATGTCCGGCATCATGTTTCCACTTCTCACATACGGCCATTGGCCACTAACGGAGATACATGCCAAAGTCTTTTCCGGATTCCTGACACCAAAATAATATGGCATGCTCGCTGCTGCCGAATGCCCCATAGGCACAACAGGTGCATAACGAATTTCATCATATCCGGAAACCAAAGCCAAACTATCCAGAAACATTTGAGTTATCTCATAAGCACCCTTGCTAAAATCATAAAACTTCAATAAATTGGGTGAAGGCGATACCCATATCTCGGCAAAATCAAGCTTAGCCATCTCTTTCTTTCCAGAAAACAGAATTCTCCAATATGGAAATTTCTTCCATATTATGCTGAGCCAACACTACGCCACGAATTTGTTTACAATGTTCAGGCACCCAAAGAAAAGCACGTGCGTTATTGTCTATACCATTACCTTTCACGGAAACAGACCATTGCCATGTCTGTGAAAAAGTATTGCTAGAATAGCCTAATAAGCATAATGCAATAATGAAAATTCTTAAATAACAGTTACTCATCTCTAAAAGGATATTTTATTTTACTGTTCGAATGATGATAGCTTGGCCACCTTTATTTTTAATGTTCAGTGAGAATGAGGATGATTTGTCAATTTCGTGATTTACTTTTCCTCAGGGTATGTCACTATACCTGTTTTTACATCGATCTTCCATGGTCTGGGCTTATTAAGCCACAATTTACCATCGCCGATTTCCAGTGGCATCCATAGGTAGCTTGAGTCCCATTGAGTCTGAGGCTTCCATTTGTCACCCATGAAGATGACGGTTGTTTTTCTTGAACCGACCACTTTTATCAGCATTGTTGATTGTGAACCATAAGTTCTTCTTTCTGCTGGAGCTATATCTTTGAATTCAGTCCAAGGGCCCTCCAGTGAAGGTGCTGTTGAATACTTATTCGGATTTGGATTCCAACCTGTAAGTCCTGAGCCTATTGAGTAATACAACCCATTGTAATGTACAATAGCCCCACCTTCCATGTGTGCTTTTACAAGTGTCATATCTTTTACCACATCTAGATAGTCATCCGACAGTTTAGCGATATGAAAGCCGTTTGGACGATCCTCGAACACTAGATAAGCCGTTCCATCATCGTCAATAAACTGACCTATATCACGACTTTCACAGCCCAGCGGACGAAAACGTTTTAGATATTTAAACTCTTCATCTGCTTTATCCGATATAGCAACTCCCACCTGTGCCACCTTATATTTAGCATCGTCAAGGTGAAAATACATCACAAACTTTTTGTTTTTTTTATTATAGAAGACTTTGGGGCGTTCTAAAATCCAGTTAGAATCCATAGAATCGGGGGGTAACATTTTTACTACATTACCACGAAACTTCCAATTGACCAGATCTTTGGAGGAGTAACAACTGACGTAGCGATATTTGGGATCTAAGCCCTTTCCCCTCTGTTCACCATACCAATAATAGGTCTTTTTTATTTTGATAATACCACCTCCATGGGCCTGAATATGATTTCCACAATCATCCGGCCATTTCTCTCCAGGCTTAATAATTTCCTGCTTCTGTGCAAATACACTCGTTGTTACGATTGCAAGAAGCAAGGACAACATCTTCATCTTCTTCATTCTCATTTAAATTATATTTTTGTTATTTTGTTGCGATGAGTAATATACCATATCCAGGTTGGTCATAAGGGCATGTCCCAGCATCCTCGGAACGTGTTTTGTCCACTACTTTCTGAATATCTAACGTTATTAATAAGCTCAATATTACTTTTTTGTAGTTATAATGCTTCATTCTGTATCCATTTATGTTTAACAAAATCAATTCTCTACCTATGAATACGAATATCCCGTATACATTACTTAAACTTATTTTTAAAAAATGAAGTAAATGCTGCTTTGCAATTGAAAAGACTTATTCTCCGTTGGCCATACCCTTCATATTCCCAGAAAAACATGTGGCCTGATATAATATTTCATTTCTTTGAAACAAATGGTATCTGTTTTTTTAAATAAATTGTATACTTTTGCACTGTCGATGATAAAATCAACAAAATGATATATCCTACGTATCTACTATTAGAGAAAGATATCGTAAAAATACAAAAGAAAAAATAAACCCAATGGCAGTAAAAATTCAATTAGTACCTCGTCTTATCGTTTTAGGAATAACATTCTTGACTCTATCCAACACCTTTGCCCAGCAGGCGTCAGATGACAGTCTGCCTGTGTTGCCTCCTTTTCCTGATACTTCTGCACCGCAACCAGTAGGAACTGTCAAGATGGGCGACCCCAATACCTTTCAGGAAGTTCAACTCGATCTTCCTATTGCATCCGGTCCTTTTCAGTCAAATTGGGCGTCAATAGAGAAGAATTATCCCGGAACTCCACAGTGGTTACGTGATGCCAAGTTCGGAATCTGGGTTCACTTCGGCCCTCAGTCCGCCGGTCAGAGCGGCGACTGGTATGCCCGTAAGCTCTACACACAGGGAAGTCTTGCCTACAATAATCATCTCAAGAACTATGGCCATCCGTCAGAGGTGGGCTACAAGGAGGTGTTACGTGATTGGAATCCATCGAAATTCAATCCTGAATATCTCACGGAACTCTATCAAAAAGCAGGAGCACGATTCCTGATGATTCAAGGCGTACATCATGATAATTTCGATCTCTGGAACTCTCGTTATCAGCCTTGGAACTCAGTGAATATAGGCCCCAAGCGTGATTTGCTCCGTGAGTGGGTTAATGCCTGTCACAAGAATGGTATGCATTATGGCGTAACCTTCCATCATGAGTATACGTGGTGGTGGTGGCAGACAGCTTTCAGCAGTGACAAAGAAGGTGAGAAGGCAGGAGTTCCATACGACGGTCATCTGACTCTTGCTGATGGCAAGGGCAAATGGTGGGAAGGTTATGATCCACGTATGCTTTATGGTATTGATCTCCGCGAATATGAGACTGTAGAGGAAAGTGCATACTCCCCATGGTCGCCACCCAAGGCCGGAATCTTCAGCCGTCATCTTGATTATGCCAAGTGGTATACCACCCAGTGGGCACTTCGCATGATGGATGTTGTGGCAAATTACGATCCCGACTTCATTTATACCGATGGTACAGTGCAAGGCCCTTTCACAAGCAATGGAACGGGAACAGGCTATAAGTGTAATGCCATGCAGACGGTGATGGCCGACTATTATAATCGCACGCTGAAACGTCGTGGTGAGGTGAATACCTTCAGTATCGTTAAGTTCAGGAAACCGACCAATGGTACCGTGAATACAGCGGAATTCGACTTCCCGGATTCCATCGACTCTTCACAGCCATGGATTCGTGAGGCACCGATCGGTGACTGGTTTTATGCTCCGGGATTCACTTATGACTCGGGTATGATGATCCGCTTCATCATTGAAGCCATTGCCCGTGACGGCAATGCTGCCCTCAATATCTGTATGCGTCCTGACGGTTCAATAGAAGATGCCTGTGTGAAGATGCTTGAAGAAGTCGGCGCATGGATGAAGATCAACGGTGAGGCTGTCTATGGAAGCAAAGCATGGAAGACACTTGGCGAAGGTGAAATAGTCAATGGAAAGTTGAAGAAGTTACCTGGTGGTGGACTGACCAAGAGACATGCGGAATTCAAGTTCAATTCCGAGGACATACGTTTTACGGTAGGTAAGAATAATTCGCTTTATGCCTTCTGTATGGAAGTCCCCATAGGTGGAGAGAATGTCAGTATCCATTCTATGGGCAAAAAGACCGGCTACCTTACCCAGAAGATAAAGAAAGTATCCCTCCTTGGTTATACCGGAAAGCTTAAATGGAAACAGACCGATGAGGCTCTTGTGATCACTTGTCCTTCAGAGATGCCATTTTCCTCTTCAGTGGTGTTTAAAATCGACTAAAAAATAAATCTTGCCAGGATCCAAAAACTCCTGGCAAGAAAAGTCTATGTAGCTTCGGCATCCTCTACCAAAGTGTTCTGAAAATACTTTTTGAAAATCTACCTCCGTTGTCACATTACGATATATAAACTACTGAATGCCAGTGTATTATATGAATTTATCTGCTGCCGATACCGTCACAAAATGTTGCACTAACGTCACACTAAAGTATTGAATCAGTCCTTGAAAGGTATCAAAATGAACCTTCAGAGCGTCACTCCCGAACTCAAAATCTGCTGTTTTTGCCTTGCAGAGAGATGCTCCGCTATGGTAAAAGATATGCTCTGCGAAATGAAAGCAATGCTCAATGAGATAAGGAGCTAATAGTTGTCAATAAAGTAAATATCCGCTGTGACGAAACCATGATATAAAGTGACAGTAAATTTTACGCGATAATTATGTAACTAATTTATATATAGATAGTTATACGGATATTGTGACGAAGACGAAAAAAAAACAAAAAGTAGTATTCAGGTAAGAAATCCACTGCTTTTGGTGCTCCCAATTATATGATTTCAACCGTCATACTGATGTCTGTCTTGGGTCGGTCACCTCGCAAAGTGTCGCAGTTCTGAATATTTTCAACGATGTCAAGTCCGCTTTCTACTTCTCCAAAGACGGTGTACTGATTGTCAAGGAAAGGAGTGCCTCCGACGGTGGTGTAAGCTTCTATCTGCTCAGGGGTGAACTTCGGTGTACCCATTTCGTTGCATTTGGCTTTCGTCGCTGCTTCCAGTTTGTCCTGAAGCTCCTGTAGTCCCGCATGATCTTTGTTACGACGGAGATCCATGATTTCAGCTTTGTACTCCTGTACCATCAGATTGAAGACTGTCTGCTCCTGCTGCATAGCCATCTGGCGTTCCATCTGTTTTAGCTCCTGAGGTATGCAAGTCTTTCCCCATACAATATAGAACTGGCTGCCGCTGCTTTTGCGTTCGGGGTTCGCCTCGTCACTCTGACGTGCTGCACTCAGTGCTCCACGTTTATGGAACAGTTGCGGATAAACGAACTCTGCCGGAATGGTATAGTCGGGACCGCCCGTACCGAGTGCCTTGCCGGCTGGTGCTCCCTTACTGTCGGGGTCACCTCCCTGAATCATAAAGTCTTTGATCACGCGATGGAACAGTGTGCCATCGAAATACCCTTCCTGTGCCAGCTTGATGAAATTATCACGGTGGAGTGGGGTCTCGTCATAAAGGCGAACGATGATGTCGCCCTCTGTTGTTTTGATTTTTATTCTATTTGCCATAATTCGAATTTATTTCCTTGTATCTGATTTGTATTGTTAGAAAGTATTCTTTCAATCATGAAAATATCTTATATAACAATTCTATCTAATTATAACTTTATTGTTTGATGATCATAATTGACATGATCATCATTTATATAATTAATATTGGCATATTCAACCGATACTGTTTCATTTTTTATTGACGAAGCCAATTCTTTTATGTATTCTATATTTGGCTTTACTGAGAAAAGTTTGTATAATTCACTACCTGCACGAGTCAGAACTGAAATAGGTATATTAACATCTTTAGATCCTTGTTTAATATTTATAATAATGACTATTTTATCATTATATATAATACCACTTTTCATATCTTTATCGGGCTTCGATTTATATTCACACTGAACAAAAGTCCCAGCTTGTATTAATCCTATTTCTGTAAGTTTCGCAATATCAGAATAGGTAATCCCAAATTTAGAAAGATCACCATCATTATTAAAGATAAAGTAATCATCTTCTTTTAAGACGATTTGAGCTATTCTGACAAAGGTATCAGCTTCGTCCTTTGAGAGATTACGCAATAGTTCTAATGTCCGGAGAGAATATGAGTTTGGAGATTTGACTTCTCCAGCAAGTATTTTTCCCCATAAGTTTTTCATTTCGTCATCAGATACATCTTGTACAATATTAAAGAATCTTGTAGCCCAATCTTTGTTTACTGGTTTATCTGAAACAACAGGTTCATCATTTATCTCTCTTGCTGCGATTTCAACAACATCATCAATATTGTTTTGTCTAGCTGTTTCTTTCGCAATAAGTCGTTCATTAATCCTATCCAAATTTTCAGCTTCAATTAATCTGCTATCTGCATTGGCTTCGGACTTTGCTTTTTCAATTACTTTAATTTCGTATGCTTTTGCATCAGCTTCTTTGCGTATTGCACGAGGACGATAAAGTGTTCCTATTTCATTACTTATTACTTCGATAAGTTTTTCTATAGGTTTACCTTCTATTTTTACTAAACTATCCATGTTATATTATAGTAATCTGTTGACGGAATTAAATTAGTGCGTATTTATTCCGTTCCATAGGTTTATCTTTAATACTGTAAATATATTGCAGAATGGTCTGAGCACTAATCTTGCCAATTATTCTGGCAAACCGTCCATTCGTATTTTTTGCATAATTTATCGGCATCTATTATATATTCAATTCTGCTAATTGGTTTAAATAATCTCTAAATTAAAAATTTGAGAATTTCTAATCCCTTCTCCGTTAGCCTGTATTTCTGTAACGGATGTTTGGGTGATTCTGGATACTGCATGGTGACAAGACCTTTATCTATTGCTGGGGATAAGAAATTTTGTTCCAAGGTCTCTCTGGACTTGCATGGTAACTTGCCTAAACCTAACATCTCTTTTTTAGATAAACTAAGTGTATTTATCGTGATTATCAGATTCTTAACTTGGCTAGGCAAGTTTTGGGCAAGCTCTAGGCAAGTTTGTGACAAGTTAGGGGGTACTTGAGGGATACTTGTATCCTTCAACACTCTCCTGAATGTTACAATGACGAATCCACCTTGTGTGCTCCACATCGGCTCGGGGACATTCTGTTGTTTGCAGGCATCCATGATACGTTTTGCTCCTGAACCCCAGTTCTCGAGGAATGTGGTCTTAAAGAGTACGTTGGCCATGATGGGGTTGTAGGGGTAGGAGATATGTGGTAGTTTGATTGTCTCCGGTGTAAGTTGAGGAGGCAAGATGCCGGGACTCTCTATCTCTATGCGGTCATCATAGATGGCAATGCCAATGGTGAGATTATATTTCTCGTACTGACGATGACAAAGTGCGTTGATGAGTGCTTCACGTAAAGCCTCAGCAGGAACTTCAAGATGTTCTTCACGCACAAAACCAACAATCTTTCCACTGAGTGACAGATGCTTGAAGAAGAAGGACATACCTGCATCAAGCAGGTCGAAGAAGTTGCCTTCCGCCCGCTGGTTGTCGATGAACTCGTTCTTGTCTGTCCCACGAAAACGAGCCATGCGAAGTCTGAACTGTGGATATTCGTATATATTGGTACTGAAGAGGGCTGCCGCTGCATTATTAGGCACGCCATTGTTTAAGAGTTGTAGCTTGTCAAGTACTTTTTCGAATGGTTCAGTGAGTGCTGACTCCATCATTCTGCCTCGTTCTACACCTAACCTGATAGCACCACGCACACGCTCTTCATTCAGATTTTTTATCGATACTCTTTCTGCTTGCTGCCGCTCCCAAGCGAAATATTGAGGTTTGTTTGCCCGAATGCGCTCCTCAAACATATCACGAGGCATCACCTTGGTTGTACTCTCTATCTTATAATATGGGCAGCCATGATATGTGTATGGCTGGCGTCCCCAGACGAATGGCTCGAAATATATCACTATGACTTGATTCCCAGGAAGATCAGGTACATCTACATACTCCACTCTAACATCTACGAAAGGTTCCAATCCAGTCAAAGCCTGTGCTATCTCTCTTTGAGTGTTGTCGGTTACCTCTTGCCCGATTATTTTTAATGAGCGGGGAGCTATGCCGAAGATAAGCCAACCGCCATCTGTATTAAGGAAAGCACATGCTGTATGCATGCCTTCCTTCAACTCTCCGGTAGTCTTCTTCAATTCCAATGAACGGTTCTCATCCTTGGATATGAGTTGCTTTATGTCTTCTATTGTCATTATGCTTTTAATTTTTTCTATATGATTCTTAGTCTCTATGACTTAAAATTGTAAAGGGCTAATCCTGTTGTCGTCAGTAAATACTTTTGACCTGGATGTTTAGGATTGTCGGGATAGAGCATCACGATAAATCCATCTTTTATGGCCGGTGACAAATAATTTTCCATGAAATTTTCACGATCTTTTAAGTTCATAGCGGTCAACATATCTTTGATGGATAGTTGCTGTTTTCCTAATGTGTTAATCAGGCTTAGAATAGCAGGCGAGCTTGCTGGAAGCTTGTCGGGAACTTGTCGGTTACTTGTCGGGTCTTGTTTTAAAATCCATTCTTGGGGAGCATCTATTACCAGATATCTGTTTTTCAGTTCATTCTTTTCATCCATCATCAGGTTTCGGAAGAAACTGATCAGAAAAGTCATGTCCGGCTCAATGCCTTTGCGTACATTCCGATAATTGGCACGGACTAGTGCATTCCGGAAATAC
>OBMA010000319.1_pt1 | contig 27863 bp, 22 predicted proteins | sample 1539141 | NCBI WGS metagenome assembly OBMA01 (sample SAMEA3991484, study PRJEB22521) | metagenome | biome: anthropogenic terrestrial biome; feature: sewage plant; material: raw primary sludge | place: Sweden | collected 2012-09-26
AAGCAGAAAAAAAATGGCATCGAGTCTCCTGTAAACTTCTCGGCAAATGACTCTATGGTGTATGATGCACAGCATAAGGTTGCACATCTTTATGGATCTTCTAATGTGAAATATCAGACAATGGATCTGAAGAGTGAAAAGATTGCTCTGAATATGGATAGCAGCATTGTTCATGCAACAGGAGTACTTAAAGATTCAACGAAAGTACTTACAGGAACTCCTACATTCGCTATGGGATCGGATAACTACGAAAGTGATACCATGGCATTCAACTTCAAGACCAAAAAGGGACTTATTCGCAATGTATACACCCAGCAGCAGGAAGGCTTTCTGACAAGTGAGCTCTCTAAGCGTAACAATAACGGTGAGATATTTATGAAGCATGGTCGCTACACGACATGTGACGAGAAGCATCCTGACTTTTATATAGCACTCTCGCGTGCAAAGGTGCGTCCAAACAAGGATGTGGTTTTCGGACCTGCATATCTTGTGGTGGCGGATGTTCCGTTGCCATTAGCTATTCCTTATGGATTTTTTCCTTTTACAAAGAGTTATTCAAGCGGTTTCATAATGCCTACGTATGGTGATGAGAGCACACGTGGTTTCTATCTTCGTGACGGTGGATATTATTTTGCCATGAGTGATAAATGGGATTTGAAGTTGCTAGGCGAAATTTATACGAAAGGTTCATGGGGCATAAGTGCTGCAAGTAATTATCGCCAGCGATATAAATATAACGGCAGTTTTTATTTCAGTTATCAGGACACACAGACTGGAGACAAGGGTATGCCGGACTATACTCGTCAGGAGAGTTTCAAGATTCAATGGAGTCACAGGCAGGATGCGAAGGCTAATCCATTTAACAGTCTTTCGGCAAGTGTAAACTTTGCAACTTCTAGTTATGAGCACAACAACATGGGAAGTTTGTACAACCCGCAGACGATGACACAGTCTACACGTACATCTTCTGTAAGTTGGAGTACAACATTCTCGAATATAGGACTTTCTCTGAGCAGTACCGCTAACTTGAGTCAGAATATGCGTGACTCCAGTATCGCGATGACACTACCTGACCTGAATATCAGTCTCAGTCGTTTTTACCCTTTTAAGCGTGCCCACGCGGTAGGCAAGGAACGTTGGTATGAAAAGATTGCGATGAGCTATACTGGTCAGATAAGTAACTCTATTTCTACAAAGGAAGACAAACTGCTGAAGTCTAGTCTTATTAAAGATTGGAGAAACGGTATGCAGCATCAGATTCCAATAAGTGGTAGTTTCTCGTTGTTCAACTACATTAATATCAATCCGTCTTTCAATTTCACCGATCGTATGTATACCAATAAGGTGAATCGAACGTGGGATAAGACTGCACAAAAGGAAGTTGTTGCTGATACTACGTATGGGTTCCATAATGTATATAACTGGAATCTTAGTGTGAGCGCAAGTACAAAACTGTATGGATTCTGGACACCTAACCAAAAGATTTTCGGTAGTAAGATACAAACTATACGCCACGTACTCACTCCAACTGTAAGTTTTAGCTACGCTCCTGACTTCAGTGCTTCTAGATATGGATATTATGATACTTACCAGCGCACTAATGCAGACGGTTCTGTTGATTTGGTAGAGTATTCACCATATCAGAATGGATTGTATGGTGTTCCTGGAAAGGGAAAGACGGGAAGTCTTAGCTTCGGCCTTGACAATAATATTGAGATGAAAGTCAAGTCTGACAAGGATTCTACTGGGTACAGAAAGTTGAGCATCATTGATAATCTTGGTCTGAATATGTCATATAACATGGCTGCTAAGCAGAAACCTTGGAGTGACTTGTCTATGAACATCAGATTGAAGTGGTGGAAGAATTATACATTCAACATGAATGCTGTGTTTGCGTCTTATGCTTACGAGCTTGATGCAAGCGGAAAACCTTATGTAGGAAATCATACTTATTGGGGAATGGGCAAGTTTGGACGTTTCCAAGGAATGTCACAGAACATATCATACACATTGAATCCTGAAAAGATTAAGAAATTGTTTGGCGGTGGCGACGATACCAAGAAGGATGATGATAAGAAAAAAAAGGATGCTGATGAGGAAGGTGTAGATACAGATATCGAGTCGAATGTTGATGAAACGATGATAGATGGTCAGCGCAAAGCAAAGAAGAAAAAGGATACCAGTAAAGCCGCGACAGACGATGACGGATATATGATGTGCTCTATGCCTTGGTCGCTTACATTTGGATATGGCATCACAATGCGCGAGAATACTTCTGGCACATTCAACACAAGCAGTATGCGTTATCCATATAAGTTTACGCAGACTCTTAACTTCAGTGGAAACCTTCGTATAAGTGAAGGCTGGAACATAAGCTTCTCTTCAGGTTACGACTTCGAGAATCATGACATCAGTATGACAACCGCAAGTTTGCAGCGTGACCTTCACTGTTTCAACATGAGTTGCTCTGTGGTTCTAGCTCCTTACACAAGTTACAACTTCACATTCCGTTGTAACGCAAGTACTCTTACTGATGCTCTGAAATATGATAAGCGCAGCGGATATAGCAATGCCGTACAATGGTATTAATATATAATTTAGAACAGCAGGCACAGGCTTTGTTCAAGTCTTGGTTTGATGATCTTGAGCCGTTAAGAATGGAAAAATTGTTGATTCTGAATTGGGAAAGATTTCTGGGTGGAGGGAGTATACAAAAGTTAGAGGATTTTTGTAAATGTGTTCTTGACGGAACTCCTAGCAGAAATCATTCTGAATATTGGACTTGAATATATCTATCCTTTAATCTGTTATAGAATAAAGAAACTTCTATCACATCAAGCAGGAGGAACTCAACAACATATAAATAAACAAAATATTGAAAATTTGTTAATTTTATCCCTTGCGGAAGATGTGTTAAAAGAATACACAAAACTGGTAAATGCTTTATTGGAATACATATCTAAGACATGCCAAGAATCAGAAAACCTAAAAGGCACTTCGCGATTCCCTTTTGCCCAAACTAATGTCTGGTGAGTTAAATGTCCATGAAATAACAACTAAATTATCATTTATGGAAGAGAATAAAAATAATAAACGTAAGCTCATAAGGAACAGCACGGCTGAATTTCTTATGTTTCAGCTCGATAATAAGGAACAGGGCATAGAGGTTTACTATAAAGATGAGACTTTATGGATGACCCAAAAAGCTATGAGTGCTCTTTTTGATTGCTCTACAGATAACATTGGGCTACATTTAAAGAATATATATTCTGATGGAGAATTGTTAAAAGAGGCAACTACTGAGGATTTCTCGGTAGTTCGAAAAGAGGGAGATAGAAATGTTACTAGAAATCTCCTTTTTTACAATCTTGATGCTGTAATCTCAACTGGATATAGGGTAAGCACTACACGTGCAACTCAATTTCGCCAATGGGCAACTGCTGTATTGCGTCAATTTGCTATTCGCGGTTACGTAATTGATAAGAAACGAATGGAGAATGGAACATATCTTAATGAAGACTATTTCGAACATTTGCTTGCTGAAATACGCGAAATTCGATTGAGTGAACGTCGTTTCTATCAAAAGATTACAGATATATATGCTACTGCCGTTGATTACAATAAAGATGCTCCTACAACAAACGATTTTTTTGCAAAAGTTCAAAATAAGATGCATTATGCTATTCATGGGCACACTGCTGCGGAATTGATAAAAGATAGAGCGAATGCAGAATGTGAGCGAATGGGGTTAATAACATGGGAGAATGCGCCACAAGGAAAAATTGTAAAAACAGATGTGTCTATTGCTAAAAATTATTTGAAAGAGAATGAATTAGAAGATATGGGGCGAATAGTCAATGCATTCTTGGACTTGGCAGAGAGTAGAGCAAAACGACATATACCTATGACCATGCAAGATTGGGCTAAGCGACTTGACGTGTTCTTGACTTCTGACGAAAGACCATTACTTTCTGGTAAAGGAAGTGTATCTGCTGATGAAGCTAAAAACTTTGCTGAATCTGAATTTGAGAAATATCGTATTGTTCAAGATAGACTATTTAAATCTGATTTTGACAATTCTATCGGTGGATTATTTGACGAAATAAAAGACTAGAAAACTATGGGAGAATTGAAAGAATATAAAATAAGCGATATATTTGTGGAAAAAATTAATAGAATAAGAATTCCACTAACAACTAATTAAGCTTGTTGTAATCTAACTATTGATGCCATAAAATCAGGCTTTAGATTTGTATATTATGCCCTCTATAATGACTATCAACGGTTAGCTTCTTTAGCAAATGGAGGTACACAACAAAATTTAAATGCTCAAAGAATTAAGGACGTTGAAATTCCATATCCGACTTTAAAGGAGCAGCATTAAATCGCCTCAATTCTTTCTTCACTAGATGACAAAATAGAACTCAATATATGGATAAATAATAATATATGATAACAAAAGATAGTATAGAGTCAGCCTATTGCTTCTTTCATCAAAAGTGGAACATATATTCAAAGTCTGTAAATGAAAGACAGAGAGATGACATTGAATATGCTATAGGTAATTATGCAAATGATATGAATCGCGAATTATATACGGAAATGTCTGGAGAAAAGAATGGCTTTCTGTTGGAACATTCTACATTTGCTGAAGATATTTCTAATGCTATAGCTTATCTAGAGCGATTGCTTTAGAACCATACTTGATGGCTTAAGATTGACGGTAAAAACGATGTCGGTATCATTTGATTGATACCTATTTATAATGTTACTATATGATGGAAAAGATGGCAGAACCTGTAGATTATCTAATAAAAAATACGGGAAATCTAAATCTGTGTTAATGTAGCATTATGCATTGCGGAAATAAAATAAAATTATTATCTTTGCAAAAGAAGACAAAAAAAATAATATAACTATAACCAGAAAATGAAAACTGTTTACGAATTCTCTGTCAAGGACAGAAGAGGTAAAGATGTATCCCTTAAAGAGTATGCAAACGAAGTGTTGCTCATTGTAAATACCGCGACTAAGTGTGGATTCACTCCACAATATGAAGAGCTTGAAAAGATTTTTGAAACATATCATGCTCAAGGATTCGAAATATTAGATTTCCCTTGCAATCAGTTCGGTCAACAAGCACCTGGAACAGATGATAGTATTCATAATTTTTGCAAGTTAAACTATGGAACAGAATTTCCACGTTTCAAGAAGTTGAAAGTTAATGGCGAAGACGCTGATCCATTATATAAATTCATGAAGGAACAATTTGGATTTGCTGGTTGGGACGAAACTCATCCTATCTATCCTATATTGGACAAGATGCTGTCTGAGGCAGATCCTAATTACAAGGAAACCTCTGACATCAAATGGAACTTCACTAAATTCCTTGTAAACAAAAAAGGACAAGTAGTGGCACGATTTGAACCAACAGAGAAAATAAGTAATATAGCAAAGAAAATAGAAGAACTATTAAAAGCATAGTTTATGGAATATACAAAATGTCTTATTATCGGTAGTGGTCCTGCGGGATACACAGCGGCAATATATGCCGGACGTGCAAACTTGCACCCAATAGAATATTGCGGAATGCAAATGGGTGGTCAGTTAACACAGACTACTATCGTTGAAAATTTCCCGGGATACCCACAAGGTGTTGACGGTAATCAGATGATGATGGACCTGCGTGAACAGGCCCAGAGATTTGATGTTGATTTGCGAGACGGTGAAATTGTTAAGGCTGACTTAAGTAAGAAACCGTATATCCTTACAAATGACCGCGGAGAGGAAATAGAAGCCGAAAGCGTGATTATAGCAACTGGTGCCATCGCAAAATATCTGGGACTTGATGATGAACAGAAATACATGGGGCAGGGTGTAAGCGCATGTGCTACTTGTGATGGATTCTTCTACCGTAAGAAAGTTGTTGCCGTTGTTGGTGGTGGTGATACAGCTTGTGAGGAGGCTACATATCTTGCTGGACTATGTTCAAAAGTTTATATGATTGTTCGCAAGTCTTTCCTGCGTGCTTCTGACGTTATGAAGAAACGTGTAGCAGAAAACGAGAAAATAGAAATACTCTACGAGACTAACACTCTCGGACTGTTTGGCGAAAATGGCGTGGAAGGCGCTCACATCGTGTTCAGACAAGGTTTGGCTGATGAAAAAAAATACGATATAGCTATAGACGGATTTTTCCTGGCAATAGGTCACAAGCCACAGACTAACCTTGTAAAGGACTATATAAACCTTGATGAACAGGGATTTATTAAGCTTGATGGTAGAAACCAGAGGACAAACAAGGAAGGCGTATTTGCTGCAGGTGACGTATGCGACCCACATTATAAGCAAGCGATAACAGCTGCAGGAACTGGTGCTAGCGCTGCCCTTGACGCACAGGAATATCTTAACGAGATCGGAAAATAAACATTCCGGCAAATGTCAATGCACCATTGACCATTAGCAACTCGTAACCAAACTTATACCCGGTTGTATGTTGTGTTATCGTATCGATGGCAAAACATATAATCGGGCTTATTATTGCTATATATGGCACCATGCGGTCGTTGGTCTTGCGCTTTGTGAGCAAACCAAATGCAAACAGTCCCAATAGAGGTCCGTAGGTGTATGAACATATAATGTAGATAGCATCTATAACACTTGTGGAATTGATTACCTTGAATGCCAAGATAAAGAGGACAAACAATAATGCGAAAACAACGTGAGTGATTTTGCGCAGACGTTCGTCTTTGTCACGTTCCATAATGTCTACACACCAACTCGTAGTGAGCGCAGTCATGGCACTGTCAGCACTAGAAAAACTTGCGGCTACGATTCCTATTGTAAACAAGATAACGACAACTGTACCAAGGTTTCCTGAAGCTGCAAACATAGGTAAAAGATTATCAGTCATTGCTGGTAAGGGAATACCCTGTTTGTTGGCAAGCATCATCAATAAAATGCCAAGTGAAAGGAATAAAAAGTTTGCTGGGAGAAATGCTAAGCCGTAACTGCACATATCTTTCTGAGCGTCACGTAGAGACTTGCATGTAAGGTTTTTCTGCATCATGTCTTGATCAAGTCCTGTCATTACGATAACAACAAAAATACCACTAAGAAACTGTTTCCAAAAATTCTGGCGTGATATGAAATCATCGAAAACAAATACTCTGCTATGGACATTCGACGCAACAGCGCTTACGGCTTCACCGACATTCATATTCAGCGATGTTATAACATTATATATAATAAGGATTAATGCAACAAACATACACAGAGTCTGGAATGAGTCTGTCCATACTAATGTCTTTATGCCGCCTTTGCGAGTGTAGAGCCATATCAAACCAACCATAACCAAAACTGTTATAGGAAAAGGTATCCCCATAGAATCGAAAACAAACTTTTGTAGAATTATACACACTACATAAAATCGTACGGCAGAACCAATGAGCTTTGAAAGTAAAAAGAATGATGCTCCTGTTTTATATGATCGTTGTCCAAAACGAGTCTTCAGATAACTGTAAATCGTCGTAAGGTTAAGTCGATAGTAGACGGGCAGAAGAATGAATGCAACGGCAATGTATCCGAATATAAATCCTATACACATCTGTAAATAAGTCATGTCGGTGGTTAGAGCCATACCTGGTACACTCACAAATGTTATTCCCGATATAGAAGCTCCTATCATGCCAAAAGCAACCATATACCAAGGTGAGCGTCTGTCGGCACGATAGAAGGTCTCATTGTTGGCTTTTCTGCTTGTTATTCGACTAAATAAAAGTAATATGCAAAAATATGCAAGTATGGTGAATATAATTATCATAATGGGTGCAAAATTAATAAAAAAGCATGTAAACCAATAAAATAGCGATTTCTTTTTTGTATCTTTGTAAATACAAATAGAGACAATAATAATAACAAATACTTTATCATGAGACAGAAAAGATTTATCCTTCAAGAGAATGAAATCCCAACACATTGGTATAACATTCAGGCAGATATGCCAAACAAGCCTCTGCCACCACTTAACCCGGCAACACATAAACCATTGAATGCCGATGACCTGAGCCATATCTTTAACAAGGAATGTTCAAAACAGGAACTTGATATAGAACATGCATGGATAGAAATTCCAGAGGAAGTGCGTGAAAAGTACACCTACTATAGATCTACTCCTCTTGTAAGAGCTTATGCACTTGAAGAGGCACTTGGAACTCCGGCACACATTTATTTCAAGAATGAGAGTACAAATCCACTTGGTTCGCATAAGATAAATTCTGCGCTCCCACAATGCTATTATTGCAAACAGGAAGGTGACACTAATGTTACAACAGAAACAGGGGCAGGACAATGGGGAGCTGCATTAAGCTATGCCGCAAAACTATACGGACTTGAAGCTGCTGTATATCAAGTAAAGATAAGTATGCAGCAGAAACCTTACCGTTCTATAATCATGCGCACTTTTGGTGCAACTGTAGAAGGTTCGCCATCTATGAGTACGCGTGCAGGAAAAGACATAATAACTCGAGATCCTAATCATCCCGGTTCATTGGGAACAGCAATAAGCGAGGCTATAGAACTTGCCACCACAACTCCTAACTGCAAATACACTCTTGGTTCTGTTCTGAATCATGTGGCACTTCATCAGACTGTTATTGGTCTGGAAGCTGAGAAACAAATGAAAATGGCTGGTGAATATCCTGATACTGTGATAGCTTGTTTTGGTGGTGGAAGTAATTTCGGCGGAATTGCTTTTCCTTTCATGCGACACAATATCAAGGACGGCAAGAAAACAGAGTTTATTGCTGCCGAACCAGAAAGCTGTCCTAAGCTGACACGTGGAAAGTTTGAATATGATTTTGGTGATGAGGCTGGTTATACACCTCTATTGCCAATGTTCACTCTTGGACATGATTTCAAGCCTGCCAACATACATGCAGGTGGTTTGAGGTATCACGGAGCAGGTATGATTATAAGTCAGCTTGTACGCGATAAATATATGCACGGTGTAGATATTCCTCAATTGGAGAGTTTCGAGGCAAGTATGATTTTCGCACGTGCCGAAGGTATTATCCCGGCACCTGAAAGCGGTCATGCGATAGCTGCTGCAATAAGAGAGGCAAAGAAAGCCAAAGAAGAGGGTAAGGAGAAGGTAATTTTATTCTGTCTTTCTGGTCATGGATTAATAGATATGACTTCATATGAAAGCTACATTAATGGCGATCTTCGTAATTACAGTATTAGCGACAGTGAGATTGAAAAGAATCTTAAAGACGTTCCGCAACTTGATATCAACGAAATAGAGAAATAAAACCATAAGTAACATAAAAGACAAGCCCAGCCATCTAATTTGGTTGGGCTTGTCTGCTTTAAGCTTTTTGCTTATCATTAAAAATTCAATTAGTCGTATGAGTCATATTCTCATTAGTCAAAAAAATTATTCTACACAAAATTAATTGCCTTATTATAGCAAATAACTTGTTTTCAGAAATAGTTTATTTATTTACTTTTAAGTCAATTTAATTAGGGGTTAATATGCATCTTTTAAAATGACATGGACAAAAAAGAAAGCGTTCACACGTTCCACTTATTTGCCCTTATTATGTCATTTTAACCTGTCTTCGTTTGACAGGATTCAAAATCAAACAATAACTCTTATGCAATTGTATGATTTTAAATGAGTTAATCTATTCGCATTAAACATTTCTTTTCTTATGTAATATTTTATAATATGGTTTTGATGTTTAACAAAACATCTCTATCATATATTTTTTTTAGTATGATTAATTAAGTTATAAATGATAATACATATCATTATTAATTATAATGTTGCAAAGATAAAATATTAAAACCAAATGTCCTAATCAAAATGTTACTAATCTATGTATCGTTTGTTGTTAGATTGTCCTTATATGTTGTTTTGTGAATAATACCGCTAGATTGCCATAATGTATTTACTAAATGTATCTATTTGTGTAATAATTAACATATCTGAAAATAAATATTGAACAATGGTGGACAAATTGGTGGACAAAAAATAATGCATTTTTGTCCACCAAAATATACTGTTCAACATTTTGTTATATATATAACAAATGTTCAATTACATGCTTTCTAAAATCTTTCTTAATATAACGACTGCATCTCCAACAGTAGAAATCTTATTTACGCTTAACAAGCGTCTCCTTGCAACCTGTCTGAATTCGCATCTGCGTGGATTTGTTCCAACATAGTTTATAACGGCAGCAAAGGCGTTGCTTTGATAATATGCACTTTCCTGATTGCCCACAAACTGCATGTTCATCTTTCCTTGTCTTAGTATAATTTTCTCACAGCCAAGACGTTTGCCAAGTCGGCGAAGAGTTACAACCTGCATAAGTTCCTCTCCCTCCTTTGGAGTTTCACCAAACCTGTCAATAAGTCGTTTTCTGTATAGAGACAGTTCATTATCGTCGTTGATGCTGTCAAGTTCACGATAAAGTAGCATTCGCTCGCTGCTTCCAGGAACATAGTTATCAGGGAAATACATCTCCAAGTCGCTTTCAATAGCACAATCCTCAACAAATTCGTCACCAGTGATATTCTTACCTTCGGCAATCTGTTGTGCGTAGATATCCTGAAATTCGTCGTTTCTTAACTCTGTTACAGCCTGACTAAGAATTTTTTGATATGTCTCATATCCTAAATCTTCCATGAATCCGCTTTGCTCTGCACCAAGAAGATTACCAGCTCCACGAATGTCAAGATCCTGCATGGCAAGATTAAAGCCACTGCCCAAATCCGAGAATGTCTCCAAAGCTTCTAGTCGTCGGCGTGCCTCATGGGAAAGTAAACTCTTTGGTGGTGCGAGAAGATAGCAGAAAGCCTTGCGGTTGCTGCGTCCCACTCTGCCACGCATCTGGTGGAGGTCGGAAAGTCCGAACCTATGCGCGTCATTGATTATTATCGTATTGGCGTTACTTATATCTATACCATTTTCAATAATTGTTGTTGACAAAAGTACGTCATAGTCGTAGTTCATAAATCCAACAAGAATTTTTTCAAGTTCCTCGGGCTTTATTCTACCATGGCCTATTGCTATACGGCAATCGGGTACATATTTATGTATGAGGTTTGCGATTTCCTCTAAACTACTAATACGGTCGTTGACAAAGTAAACCTGTCCATTACGGCTCATTTCAAAGTTGATAGCATCGGCTATAACTTCGTGACTATATGTTGCCAATTCTGTATTTATAGGGTATCTGTTGGGTGGCGGAGTGCGTATTATGCTCATGTCACGTGCCCCCATTAAAGAGAACTGCAATGTGCGCGGTATCGGTGTGGCAGACATAGTGAGAGTATCAACATTTGTCTTAAACTTGCGGAGTTTCTCCTTTGTAGACACACCAAACTTTTGTTCCTCATCAATGATGAGAAGTCCTAAATCATGCCATTTAACAGAGTTGCCAATAAGTTTGTGCGTTCCTATCAAGATATCAATCTTTCCTGCTTCTAGGTCTTCTAGTATCTGTTTTGTATGCTTTGTGGAACGTGCTCTTGATAGATATTCAACTCTAACAGGCATACCTTTAAGGCGACTAAGGAAAGTTTGATAATGTTGATAAGCTAATACCGTTGTAGGCACAAGTATAGCTACCTGCTTACTGTCACATGCGGCCTTAAAAGCTGCGCGGATAGCAACTTCGGTCTTTCCAAAACCTACATCACCGCAAATAAGTCGATCCATAGGGAGTCCACTTTCCATATCATTCTTGACATCTTGCGTCGCCTTACTTTGGTCTGGTGTATCTTCGTATAAAAAACTAGCTTCAAGTTCATGTTGCATATAACTGTCGTTACTATATGCAAATCCTTTTTCATGTCGGCGTTGAGCATATAGTTTGATAAGGTCACGTGCAATATCTTTGATGCGCTTCTTGGTCTTCTCCTTCAGTTTATCCCACGCTCCGCTTCCAAGCGTGCTAAGACGTGGAGGATCTCCGGTGTCACTGCGCTTGTATTTGCTGATTTTATACAATGAATGTATACTAACATCAACCTTATCGTTATGCTGATAGATTATGCGTATGACCTCCTGATAACTGTTTCCTGCTGGTACACGGATAAGGCCACCAAACTTGCCAATACCGAAATCTACATGAACAATAAAGTCTCCAGGCTCCATTTCCTGAAGTTCTTTCATTGTAAGAGCAATCTTTCCTGTTCTAGCACTATCACTCTTAAGGTTGTATTTATGGAAACGGTCGAATATCTGATGATCTGTGAAAAGACATATTTTTAATTTGTCATCGGCAAATCCATCATGAATGGTTTTATTTACAGGTTCAAAGACAATTGAATTCGCCTGTGGGGAATCCATATCAGCAAATATGTCTTTTAATCGTTGTGTCTGCTTTTCACTATCGGCAAGTATATATAGCTTGTAGCCTTTAAGAATATAATCCTCAAAAGCCTGTGTGAGTAAATCAAAATTCTTATGGAAAAGTGGTTGTGGCGTGATGTCAAACGTTATTGATGCATCCCGGATAGCCGTACTTTGCGAAGATTGCTTTACTGCGGATTTCACGTTTGGTCCAAATTCGATATGACGGAACGCTGCTGCATCTTCGGTAAACTGATATGGAGTAACAAGAGACTTCTCACGATTAAGTTCATTCACAATCAGCTTTTGTTCCATCTCGGTAGCACCTTCTAGTCTATCAGTAAGAGCCTGTGAAGAGAAACCGTCTTTATATATTCGTTCGATGATATCCCGAATATATGTGAAGTCCTTCATAACAATGAAGGTGTTGTCGGGTAGAAATTTCAAAAAAGAAATCTTATCCGAGGTTGTCTTCATAAGTTCTGGGACTATATCTATGCTTTCACGTTTGTCTTTTGATAACTGGTCTTGTACTTCAAAAGTGCGAATAGTATCTATTTCATCACCAAAGAAATCTATGCGGAAAGGATATTCACAACTGAAAGAATAAACATCCAAGATGCTACCACGAACAGCAAACTGTCCTGGTTCGTAAACATAATCTACTTCAGTGAAACCATATTCACGTAATAGGTGTTCTACATCAGTTATGTCTATATTTTGTCCTCTCTTCAACGACAAACGCCTTTCGTCAAGTCCTTTCTTCGATACTACCAACTCTGCGAGGGCATCAGGATAAGAGACGATGAACAATGCATCGCTCGTGTTATTATGCGAAGCAACTTTGGCTAGAACCTCAGTACGTAGTATCTCATTTGCACTGTCGCGTTGTCCGTGCTTGGCGGCACGCTTATATCCAGAAGGGAAAAACAGCACATTGTCTGAATTAATAATCTGCATGAGGTCATGATACAAATATCCAGCCTCGTCAGCATCCTGCAATATGAATATAAATGTATTGTCTAGTTTGTCGGACAATGCAGAGAAGATAACTGGTGTTGCAGAACATGATAATCCCTTCAAAAAGATATTACCAACAGTATTATCTTTAAGTAACTTCATCAAAGCTCCGATTTGAGGAGCTTTGCCATAAAGATTTTTTATATCCTTAATGTCCAATTCTAGTCTTTTAACTTTGGATATTTGCGAAGCCAACCGTCAAGTCTAAGACGCATTACTCCGAAAAAGGCTTCGCCAAAGATGCCACCATTCATCTTGCTCACGCCTTCACGACGATTTACGAAGATTACAGGAACTTCTTTAATTTTAAATCCTATTTTATAAGATGTGTACTTCATTTCTATCTGGAATGCATATCCTTTGAAACGTATATCATCAAAAGATATTGTTTCAAGTACACGTCGTTTGTAGCATACAAATCCAGCAGTAGTGTCATGAATTCTGAAACCAGTAACAATACGCACATATTGAGATGCAAAATAACTCATCAGCACTCTGCCGATAGGCCAATTCACAACGTTTACTCCACTTACGTAGCGTGATCCTACAGCAACATCGTTGTCTTCATTATGAGTAGCTGCATAGAGGCGTGGAAGATCTTTGGGATCGTGGCTGAAATCTGCATCCATTTCAAAAATATAACCATAATCGCGATTCAAAGCCCATTTGAAACCTGCAATATAAGCAGTGCCTAGTCCTTGTTTTCCTTTACGCTCAATAATAAATAGACGATCGGAGAATTCTGTATCAATCAAACGATGCACAATAGCGGCAGTGCCATCTGGACTTCCGTCATCAATGATTAGAATATTGAAACATTTTTCAAGATTAAATACGGCACGTATAATATTTTCAATATTCTCCTTTTCGTTGTATGTGGGAATAATTACGATAGAATCACTTTCATGCATAGCTATTCAATATTTTAATATTTTGCAAAGATAGTGCAAGTTGGGTGAAGAACAAAATAAATAAAGATTTTTTTATTTTATTGGTCAGGGTTTTCCACAAAGCCTTGGTATTCTGGAGAAAGGGCACTCATTACGGCAGCATAGCTCTTTTCCATCTGATTCTTAATATTCTCTGGTCCTTTGCCAATTGGAGCAATCGGCTTATGAATCGTGAGCTTTAGCGGATGCCAGAATATCCAATACTTATCTTTCATACGTGGTTTAACATCAAAGCTTCCGTTTATTGTCAGTGGCACAACCGGTAATTGAAGATCGTCGGCAAGCATAAACGCACCACGACGAAACACTCCCATATGTCCGGTGAATGTACGTGCGCCCTCTGGAAATACTACCAATGACATTCCTTCTTTTAATATTGATCGTGCCTTATCATAAGTTGCCCTTATCTTTGATGGTCCACTCTTGTCGACAAAAATATGATGGGCATATTTACAAGCGGTGCCAATCAATGGTATTTTACCAATTCCTTTTTTCATCATCCACTTGAAATTTCTTCCAAGAAAGCCATATATCAAGAATATGTCAAAAGCTCCCTGATGGTTGGATACAAAAACATATGACTGTTTAGAATCAAGATTCTCACGTCCTTCAACCTTTACGGGAAGAAGTAGTATTCTTATCCACAACCACGACCAACATTTGCCGGGATAGTATCCCCAGAAATGTCCGTTGCCTAGCATGCAACCTATAACTGTTACAAGTGATGTAAAAATGCTGTCGATAATTAATATCGGCAGACAGATAAACAATTGGTAAAGTCGATAGATATATTTCATGTTGTCTTAATGTTTTTATTTCTTTATTTTCAATGTTATGACTGTTATCTCGGCTGTTGCCCCGAGTCTGAAAGGAATTAATGCGCCTATTCCGCTTGTTACATACAGATAGCGACCTCCTTCTTCACTAAGTCCATGGTCATTAGGATAGACGAACGTTGTAGGTCGCAATCCGAATATATTTATTTGACCTCCATGAGTGTGCCCACTTAGTGTAAGGGCTGCATTACTATTTGGTAATATCCTAGATTTCCAAGTCATTGGATCATGTTGCAAAAGTATCACGAAATCGTTTTTCTTCACTCCTCTCATCGTCTTTTTTATGTTTGACCAGTCTGGAAAACGACCTGTTCCACAATTGCCTTCACCTGCAATGATAATTGAATCCTTGCGATTGGCAGAATAATATGCTGTATGTTGATTGTTCAGAAGTTGCCAGCCTATTGATTTTTCGTATTCCTGCAATTTACGTTCATTTGCAGCTTTTGTCTGAGGCGTTCCACTTTGATACATACTGTAATCATGATTTCCCAGTACGCTATAAACGGGTACGTTAGTATTTATTGCTATTCGTGATAGAATATTTTTGTAGCGGTAAAGTTCTGAAGGCTGAATGTTTTGCAAATCTCCGGCAAAGCAGATGATATCAGGTTTGAGAGTGTTTATTATGTCAATGTCACGTATAAGACAATCTTCCATAATGTTATGGAATGAGTTTATGTGAGCATCGGAGAATAAAACAATCCTCAGTCCGTTAAAATTTTGTGGAAGTCCCTTTATCGGTATCTCAACATTTACAACTTCCACTTTTCTAGGGCCGATGGTGAATCCGTATACAACCATAATGACAGATACGACAGAAAGAAATATTCCTATGAAGTTTCCCCAGTTATTGTGTGTCTTATGATATACACAGTGTCTCCAACCAAGAAATGAACAAACAGAAAATATTATCTTTGGAAATACAAATATTCCCAATAGCATGAAATATCCCACCAAAAGCCGCATGTCGTCTGGAGCGAAATTCTTGTTAACTGCAAAACACAGACTAATGAAAATTATTATAATTGTCGGTGTCCACCACACGACTCTTTTCCATAGGCTGAAATTTGTCCTATGTCTGAGATAATGCAAGTCTATATATAAGTCGGGGAGCACTATCGCCAATATTATCAAAATTATTATTTTTGCTACCATGAATCAAAAAATAACGATGCTAAAACATTATACCACTTTCAAAAACTTCTTCACTAATTCTACAGGTATGCCTCTTCTGTTGGCATAATCAACTATCTGGTCATTACCAATTCTTCCCAAATCAAAATATTTGCTTTGTGGATGCGAGAACATGAAACCACTTACACTGGCATGAGGAGTCATCATACCACTTTCGGTAAGTCTAATTCCTATTCCTTTCATGTCAATGATGTCGCTGATGATGAAGTTGATACTGGTGTCTGGTAGTGAAGGATAACCAACAGCTGGCCTTATTCCCTGATATTCTTCATTATGAGTTTGTTTCATAGAGAGTTTCTCATTTGGAGCATATCCCCAATATTCACGTCTTACTTCTTCGTGCATTCGTTCTGCAGTTCCTTCTGCCAATCTATCTGCAAGTACTTGAGACATCATGCGTTTATAATCGTCATTGATGTATTTTTTCTGTAATTCAGTATCTACAGTTGTGGCAAAAACACCAGCCTTGTCTTTTATGCAAGTTGAAACTGGGCGTACAAAATCTGTCAAACATAAGTTCGGTAATCCGTCTGCGGCAAGTTTCTGCTGTCTGAGCATCGGAATTCTTATTCCATTTAATATCAAATCATCGCCATCACTGTTGGCGTCAAGAATCTCAAATACGGCATGAGTATGATAATTGCCATACCATTCATGCAACATTTTCTCAGCATCACCACGAAGTTTAATCTTTTCTGCTTCAGGTTTGCCGTTCATGTTCCATGCATGATAGAAATAGATCCAGTTTATGTATGGTTCTATATCCTGTATGTTATAATGAATCGTCATAGTTTCTAAATCAAACAACTAAATGTTGAATGCAAGAGCTTCACCTCTACTATTCTCTACAAGGTTACCATTATCATAAACAATGTGACCATTGCATATAGTTGTCTTAACCTTATTATTATAAATATGTCCCTCCATAGGGCTCCATTTACATTTACTCTTTATTACTTCTTTTGTAACTTCCCATTTATATGACGGTTGTATCACAACGATGTCAGCCTTATATCCAGTACGAAGAAATCCGCGCTTGCTTACATTAAAAAGAGCAGCTGGATTATGGCACATTAGTTCAACTAGACGTTCAATCGAAAGTATACCTTTGTCGACAAGTTCAAGCATCGTGACAAGTGAGAACTGAACCATTGGCATACCAGAAGCTGCTTTGCTGCATCCTCCTTGTTTATCTTTCATTTCATGTGGCGCATGATCTGTTCCTATGGTTGTAATCCTTCCGTCATTTAGAGCTTTTCTTATTTCATCTCTGTCATGTTTTGTCTTTATGGCAGGATTGCATTTTATTAATGCGCCTAAAGACTTATAGTCTTCGTCGTCGAAATAAATATGTGCAATTACAGCTTCTGCTGTTATTTGGTCATCGTTTCCGAAAAGATCAATTTCACGTGCCGTACTAACGTGGGCAACGTGCAGTCTAGTATTATACTTCTTGGCAAGATTTATGGCAGTCAGCGTGCTTTTATAACATGCAAGTTCGCTTCTTATCAATGGATGCATTGTTATATCTGGATCGTCGTTTTTCTCTTTTGCCGCATGCATGTTGGCATTTATGATATCAGTATCCTCGCAATGAGTCATCAATATGATGTCATTGTCTGAACAAGTTTTGAAAATATTATTCAAAGATTCAACTTTGTCAACAAGCATATTACCAGTACTTGCGCCCATAAATAGTTTTATGCCAGGTATAGCATGACGGTCAAGTGACTTGAACGTTTCGGCATTTGATATTGTTGCGCCATAGAAAAATCCGTAATTTACAAGACTATTCTTTTTGGCAATGTTTAATTTGTTATTAAAGGCTTCTATGGATGTTGTTTGAGGAGAAGTGTTAGGCATATCCATATACGATGTCACACCACCACAAGCAGCAGCTCTGCTTTCGCTTTCTATATCAGCCTTACCTGTAAGTCCTGGCTCGCGAAAATGCACATGGTCATCAATCACTCCTGGAATAACAAAACACCCCGAGGCGTCTACTATTTTGTCGTAGACTCCGCGGGGTGTTTCACCTTCAGCATAGACGCCGGATATAATATCATCAGTGATTACAATGTCGCCCAATACAGAGCAACCTCCATTTACTATTGTACCACTTTTTATTAATATTGTCATCTTCAATGTTTTATGAAATCTATAGCCTTATCTAGTCATAGGCGGTTGAGAAGGTCTTGCCATCTCGTTTGGTGTAGGGGCTGCATTTGGAGCCGCTGGAGCTTGTGCTGGTTGTGCGTTTGCTGGAGCACCACGCATACCGTTCATTATCTGTTGATTTTCAAGAGCTTTTTTGTAATAGTCCTTAACATATTTGTCGCTCTTAAAATTATCAGTAGCCTTGCTCATAATGTCTTCAATCCATGGTGTGAGCTCTGGATATTGGTAATTTATAGTTACCATGAAGAAAACTCCTGGACCAAGAATGTTATCAAAGTTTTCGGTAACGAAACTAGTAATCAAGTTGTCTTCCTGTTGTGACAATCTTGCAGCTTCCTTGTTGAGGTTAGCATTGACAATATTCATATTTCTTCCGTTCATGATAGCTTGGTCATGCTTGTGTACAAGTTCATTTTCCAAATTTTTCATCTGGTTATATTTGTTGAAGAACTTGAATAACTTGTCATTAAGCGGAGTTCCGCTTACTGTTTGTTGTGTATTGTCTATCTTTATGTTAATGTCGCCATTTTCAATAACTAGCGGCAGTACACTTTCGTCATCCATAAAGATATTTGCCATTCGTACAGAGTCAAATGTTCCCTCGAAGTGGAATTGTCCATGTACGACATCGCATGAGTCTATAGTCTTAAATTCATTGTTCTTCAGAACTTTCAGATATAACATTCTTCCATCAAGGTTAGATACGTTTGATGTGCCGATTACATTATATGATTTTCCACATGACGTTAGCGTTAAAGCTAGTAGTGATATAATTGGATACAAAAATTTAATCATAAACAGTTTTCCTTTTTCTTTAAAAGCAAAGATAACATGTATAAATGAGGTTCGAAAAAAAATTCATGCTATTTAATTTATATAACACAACTTTTATGTTTTTTTCGTAATTCAGACACGTTTTCCCCTTTGAATACTATATGTTAGAGTTGTTTTTATTTTCTTTTTTAATCTCCCATTCTATTCTATGCATGGTGTATATTTCCATTATTGCGGCAATTAGCAAAAGTACCACCCACTTATTGTATAAATAGTTAAGATAGTCCATTGGATTACTGAATGCAGGACGTATGAATCCATAAACATTGTCTACCATAAGAATTCCTGAGAATATGAATACCATATCTGCCAAATTCATAATATTCTTCAACCTGCGAATGGTTATGTTGTTTCCTTCGTATCCCTGCATCATCTGCATTGTAGCAAACAATACTGTACCAACAAGGAACAGCCAACTAACAATTTGCTGTTTAAACATAAAAACGAAGCAGCCTACACCGATAACCATCAATATGCCGCCCAGCACAAATAAAATGCTCTGTAACTTACTTAGTTGTTTCATCATTAGTATTTAAAGGTTTCTCGTCATCACTAAGTACATAGATGTCCTCGTCGTCAGCTTTCATGAAATAACGTTCACGCGCAATCTTTTCGATAGTCTTCGGATTTCGTCTTATTTCTCTCAACTGTCTGGAGTCATCTGCATACTGTTTGTTGTATTTGTTGATATTGCTCTGCAAATCACTTATTTGCAGTTCAAGTTGGATGCGTCTCATGAAACTGTTCTCATCGATAAATCCAACTATGAGAACACCGAGCACCACCACTACAAGATACTTATAGTGAGAGATAAATCCCCATACAACACTTAAACGACTTGCCATATTTATATTATTTGTTTGCAAAGATAATAATTTTTGCTATCTTTGCATCATCAATTCTAAAAAAATAATGGAAGAATATATTGTTTCTGCCAGAAAATACCGTCCAATGACTTTTGACTCGGTTGTCGGGCAAAGTTCACTTACTACAACATTGAAAAATGCTGTTAAGAGTGGAAAACTTGCTCACGCATACCTATTCTGTGGTCCAAGAGGAGTCGGAAAGACTACTTGCGCACGTATTTTCGCAAAGGCTATCAACTGTGAACACCCACGCGAGGATGGTGAAGCTTGCAATGAATGCGAGAGTTGCAAATCTTTTAATGAGCAACGTTCTTATAATATCTTCGAACTTGATGCTGCCAGCAACAACTCGGTTGAAAATATTAAGGCGCTTATGGAACAGACTCGCATTCCGCCGCAGATAGGACGTTACAAGGTGTTCATTATTGATGAGGTACACATGTTGTCTACAGCAGCATTCAATGCGTTTCTTAAAACTTTAGAGGAACCGCCTTCTCATGTGATTTTCATCCTTGCAACAACAGAGAAGCATAAAATTCTGCCGACAATTCTGTCGCGTTGTCAGATATATGATTTCGAACGTATGACCGTTTCTAATACTGTTAATCACCTTAAGCGTGTAGCTGAAAAAGAGGGAATTAAATATGAGGAAGAGGCTTTGAACGTAATTGCAGAAAAGGCTGATGGTGGTATGCGCGATGCATTGTCTATATTTGATCAGGCTGCAAGCTTTTGTACGGGGAACATAACTTATAAGAAAGTTATAGAGGACTTGAATGTTCTTGATTCAGAAAACTATTTCAAAATTGTGGAATGCTCTCTTATAAATAAGGTTAACGAGATAATGCTTTTGTTGAATAACATTCTCGGTAAGGGCTTTGACGGAGGAAATCTTATAAATGGTTTGGCTAGTCATATACGTAATGTCCTTATGGCTAAAGACCAACAGACTTTGCCATTACTTGAAACAAGTGAGCAACAGCGTCAGAAATTTTATGAGCAGGCGCAGAAATGTCCTGTAGACTTCTTATATAAGGCATTGAACATCCTTAATCAATGTGACATAAACTATAAGCAAAGTAGTAACAAGCGACTGCTAGTTGAAATTTCGCTTATACAGGTGGCACAGATAACACAGCCGAATGATGATTCGGCAAGTGCGCGGCGTTGCCCTAAAAGATTAAAATCCCTGTTTAAGAACCTGATTTTATCTCAGCCAAAAGCAGCATCGCAGGTAGCTGCCGCTAAGAGTCATGTCTTGTCTCCAAGAGACAGGAAAAAGGAGGTTACTCAGGAACCTCAAGAGGAAAATGCATCTATAGTTAATGTTTCCGATAATAGCTCGGTTTCTGTAAAACGAATATCTGGAGCTGCAAGGCCTAAGTTAAAATTGAATAATATTGGTTTTACTTTTAAGGCAGCCAGAACAAAGGATGAAGAACAAGTTGTAGATTCAGACGATAAAAACAAAACCAATAAGGACGAAGTTGGGCAGTTTTCACAAGATGATTTGGAAAGATGTTGGTTGGGTATGTGTACAAGGATGCCACAATCAATGAAAGGTATAGCTTCACGCATGAAGAATATAACTCCGCAGATTTCTGATTATCCAGTAATAGACGCTGTTGTTGATAACCAAATTCTATTAAATCAGATAACTAATATTAAACAACGAATTAAGACGACCCTTGCTACTGAACTCCATAATGGTAACATAAAGATAAGGCTAAGGCTGGCAGAAGCCGGTGAAATAAAACAACTAATGTCTAAACGTGATGTCTTTGAAATGCTTAGGAAAGACAATGAATCGTTTAGCAAACTATGTAAAAATCTAGAACTTGATCTTACATAAAATAATCGGGACAATCTAAAGATTCAGATTGTCCCGATATTCATTATATCAATAATTATCAAATAAGTGGCATTCCTAAACTCTCGCATTCGCTGCGCATATCCTTTGGCCAAATGCTAGCCTGTATTTCTCCGATATGTGCCTTGTGAAGCATTATCATGCAGAGACGGCTCTGACCAATACCTCCACCAATGCTTAGAGGTAGCTTGTCTTCAAGCAACTGCTTGTGGAAATATAGCTTCTCGCGGTCTTCTTTGCCTTCAAGTTTCAACTGGCGCAACAAAGCCTCCTTGTCTACTCTTATACCCATAGAACTTAATTCGAATGAACGTTGCAGAATAGGATACCAAATAAGAATATCCCCATTAAGTCCAGCCTTTCCATTCTCTGCTATTGTACTCCAGTCATCATAGTCAGGAGCACGACCATCGTGTTTCTTACCATCGCTCAATTTTCCGCCAATTCCTTCAACAAATACGGCACCATATTTCATACATATAGCATCCTCACGCTCTTTCGGTGATAAGTCTGGATACATATTTACAAGATCCTGACTATGGACGAAATGTATCTCACTAGGTAAGAATGGTTTTATTTCTGGATAAGTCTCACACGTGAGATATTCTGTTCGTAATATTGCAGCATATATACGTCTTACCACATTCTCAAGGAATGATATCGTGCGTTGTTCTTTTGTTACAACAGCTTCCCAGTCCCATTGGTCTACATATAGTGAATGAAGATTATCAAGTTCTTCATCAGCACGGATGGCATTCATGTCTGTATACACACCATATCCAGGTTCGATATTGTATTCAGCTAGTGTAAGTCTCTTCCATTTTGCAAGAGAGTGAACAACTTCAGCCTGTGCATCGTCTAAATCCTTTATAGGAAATGTAACAGGGCGCTCGACGCCATTAAGGTCATCGTTGATTCCAAGACCTTTTAAAACAAACAGAGGAGCCGTAACACGGCGAAGTCTCAGTTCGGTAGAAAGATTTTGCTGAAAAAACTCTTTTATAAGTTTTATACCTTGTTCTGTCTGCTTCATGTCTAGAAGCGCTACGTAACCTTCAGGTTTTATCAATTTGCTCATCTCAATAAGTTTTATTTTTTCTTATATGTTTGCAAAGATAAGAATTATTAATTATATTGCAAGTATTTTGCTTGTTCATTTTGCAAAACGAAATGATTTTTTGCTATTTAGTTTCTATTTGGTCGTTTTCAGACTTTTCTGAGAGTGAAAACTTTTTTAGTAATCCGTCACATCCGTCTTCAATTAAATCAAGGGCAAGTTCAAAATCAGCAGAGTCACCATAATAAGGATCTGGAACAGAGTTGTTAGAGTGTTGGTTAAAGTAATCAGACATACGTATTACCTTTGCAACGTCTGACTTTGATTGAGCCATACCTGTTATTATACGGTAGTTGTCTTCGTCCATAACAATAATATAATCAAACTTATTGAAATCATCAACATTAAACTGTCTTGCGTGATGATTTATATTATATCCTCGTTTACTGCCCTGAGTTCTCATTCTGCTATCTGGTAGTTGTCCTACATGCCAGTTTCCTATGCCAGCAGAATCCACAATAAAGTTGTATTCTTGTTTACGCATAGCAATCATTTTACAGAAAACTGCATGAGCAGCCGGCGAACGACATATATTTCCTAGACATATAAAAAGTAAACTGATGGTGGAGTCTTGTTTTGTGTTCATAATAATATACATGTTAAATGAATGTTGCAAAAATACAAAAAATACATCTCAGTGAGGCACAAAATATTAATTAAAAAATAATATATACAAAAAATCCACATTCATAAGAATCGCTATTCTATGAACATGGATCACATTTTCTCGACTAATAAATTTTAACTTGTTTACAAATGCTGATTTTCACAAACCCAAGCAGATGAATTTACTTCTAATTAAATTTAAAGTTGAATTTTCATTTGCAATTTTAGTGTTTTTATTCTACAATGGACTTACCAACACAACAAAAAGACTTACCACTACATATTGTTTTAACAAAAAGTAACGTTAAAAATAAAAAATAAACTTTTTTTTGCATAATTATTGATGCAAAATCAATCTTTGTGTTTTGCTCTGAATTCTGACGGAGTTACACCAAAGCGTTGTTTAAATGCACGATTCAAAGCTGATGGATTAGAATAACCGCAAGATAATGCAAGTTCACTAACCATACGATCAGTTTTTAAAAGTTGTTGTGATATGTATAGTATTCGCTTCTCACTAGTCCATGCTGATAATGTAGTTCCAAGTTCCGAGTAAATATAATCTCTCAGCTCTTCCTTTTCAACATCCAATGCTTCAGATATAGCTTCCAATGTAGGATTACTAGTATAGAAAGGATTCTCAATATACTGCCCCATTAGCTTTTCTATTCTTTCAGGAATGATAATGTTCATTTTGGATAGTTCTTGTGAGTAATGAATGAATTTGCTGTATATCATATATGTACGTACAATCATCATTGTCATGAATATATTTGCGAGTATTCTAGGCCATAAAGAATATATGAAATTACTCAGCATAATCCATATGAATATTATCAAGTATATCATGATATCGATGACTTCTGCATGGTGCATAGACAGCATTTTTTCTGTTGTTAGTTGTGTAAAGTTCTTGCGAAAATGGAGATATGAGTTTATCACTATTCCAGTCATTAAAATATATCCTGATATCATTATTACCATACTCTCTATTCTTGATATAAAAAATGCTATTGTAAATTTGTGATCTTGAAGTGTTCCATATATTGTGTTGAATTTAATACCATAACCAGAGACGACTAAAAATGCATGAACAAGTAATAATACCAATGGATATTGAAGAAGAAATAGCCAGACAATTATTTTCTTATGATAATCACGTCCGAAATATGCAGCAGAAAATAATGTGAATAAAATAAATGTTATATACAGCAAACTTATAGGTTCTGTGGCAAACAGTTCGATGCCCTTTTCTGAACAAATATTGAATGTAGATAACACATATATCGCAAGCATAATATACATAGAAATGAAGAAACGCCTACGCAACTGAAAGTGTGGAATTTTCAATCGCGTCGCCTTACCGTATATAAATATTATGATAAAAAATATCGCTATTAGTAATATAATATTTGTAATGTAGAAAGTAGTAATCATTTTGTGCTATTTTAAAGTTACAAAGATACTGTAAGCCTAACACAAAACAAAATAAAAAAATGTATTTTTATAATTTATGCGTAGCTTGTCTTCACTATGTATAATGATATTTTTAGATTATTGGAAAACGCAAAATTAAATTAGTCATATTTTATTTCCGAGTTTCACTAGTGTCCCGTTAAAATCGGGATAATTAAATAATACAAGAAAGCTCATTATCCACTTAAAATGATTAACATTTAGTGTAACGTATGATAAATTAACTGTTGTCCCTAGATTTCTCAGTGACGATTTGAATTTTCTATATTTAGGGTGTCTTCCCTGTGTTTTTGTTTTTATTTAGCTACGAAGCTACGGCGTCTCTCGCAAAGCCCATAAATGTTGGGGGTAACGAAACGTAGCTTGCAGGATTTAGTTACGTCAAGCCACGTTCTAGCTACGTCAACTGGTGTCGTTTTAAGGATGAAATGTATTCATGAGTGAATTTGTCAAAGAACCGTTGGCTGCATCTGAGGAACTGAGGATGTGTAATTGATTCAGTAAACGAAAGCAGAATTTTCAAGCTTGTTTAAATGTTCTGCCGAATTCCGCTGAATTCTCGGCAAAGATACTGCAAGATTTTTATTCATGCAATGAAATTAAGTTTGAGCTGTTAGCCAAAGTTTTAATTACTGGTGCTACACACTATAATACGCGCGCACACGCACACTCTGGACTTTTCTGAAAAACAAGTGTCGAAGTGTCTATCCATTGAACATCAATCAGTTATACTTCTTTTCGAGTATAATCAAGTGACGGTGATGTGTCGATGAAATTTAAAAAAGGATTTTCATCATATTGTGTTGCGTTTTGTGATGTATTGCATTGCGTTTTACGATGCATTAGGAGGTAAAACAACGTAAAACGCAATGCATTTCTATATGGAAACGAGTTGCGTTTCTACGTTAAAACGCATGCAAAACTTGATATTTTACCGTCACCTCACCGTCACTTGATTATACTCGAAAAGAAGTATAACTGATTGATGTTCAATGGATAGACACTTCGACACTTGTATTTTTAAAACTCTTAAGTGCGCGCGTGTATACACGTACATTAATATATATAGAAATAGATAACGTAGCTAAAACGTAGCTCACCGAAGCTAAATTGATTTAGCTACGTATCGTCAATCCCTCTGTTTGTAGGCTTTGCGAGAGATGCCGTAGCTCCGTAGCTAAAAACACAAAAAAGCGTAGGGAAGACAGCCTAAAGGTACTTATCTTGAAACATAGCAATCTAATTTAGACGGCAAAGTTACTAAGACTGATTGTTATGACTCTTTAATATAGTCCATAAAGTGATGAGCAACACAAATCTGTCTTATTCTTTTGGGAATTAGGGATTTTATTTGTAATTTTGCAAAACGCTTGGTCTCGTAGCTTAGCTGAATAGAGCGTCAGATTCCGGTTCTGAAGGTCGCGGGTTTGAATCCCGCCGAGATCACTTGTCATTAGAGTGAGGCTACTGATCATCATTATTTTATGGATATTTTAATCTGTATTTATATAAATATCCGAAAAAATATGTATATTTGCATTTCAGGAGCTCACACTAAGCGAGACGATAAAGATTAATACACAATAAAAAGCTTATATTCTATTCAATTATATGGAATTAACTGAAAGATTTATTAATTACACAAAGTTTGACACACAGTCTAGTGAGGACTCAGACGGTGTCCCTAGTACGGCGAAACAGATGGAGTTCGCCAAGTATTTAAAACAAGAGCTTGAGGACGAAGGACTCTGCGACGTAGAGATGGACGAGATGGGTTACATCTATGCCACCCTAAAGGGTAATACCAAGAAGGAGACACCTACTATCGGCTTTATATCTCATTATGATACAAGTCCCGATGCAAGCGGAAAAGACATCAAGGCTAGGATTATAAAGAACTATGACGGAAAAGACATTGAACTTTCTCCTGGTATAGTATCTTCTACATCTAAGTTCCCTGAACTAAAGGACCATGTTGGTGAGGATATTATTGTCACTGACGGAACAACTCTTCTTGGTGCTGACGACAAGGCTGGCATTGCTGAGATTGTTCAGGCTATGTGCTTTCTGAGCGAACACGACGAAATTAAGCACGGAGATATACGTATTGCATTTAATCCTGATGAAGAAATAGGTCTGGGTGCACATCATTTTGATGTAGAAAAGTTTGGTTGCGACTGGGCATACACTATGGATGGCGGTGACTTGGGCAACCTTGAATATGAGAATTTTAACGCTGCTGGTGCTAAGGTCTATATCAAAGGTGTAAGTGTTCACACTGGATATGCAAAGGGTAAAATGGTTAATGCCAACAGACTGGCTTGCGAATTTAATAATATGATTCCTGAGACAGATATTCCTGAAACAACAGAGGGATATCAAGGATTCTATCATTTGCTGAATATAGATAGTCGTACAGAGGGAGCTAAACTTAGCTATATAATTCGTGATCATGAGCGTGAAAAGTTTGAAGACCGTAAGGACTTTATGGAAAATTGCGTTAAAAAAATGAATGAAAAATATGGTGAAGGTACTGTAAGTATTGAAAT
>OBMA010000321.1_pt1 | contig 27760 bp, 15 predicted proteins | sample 1539141 | NCBI WGS metagenome assembly OBMA01 (sample SAMEA3991484, study PRJEB22521) | metagenome | biome: anthropogenic terrestrial biome; feature: sewage plant; material: raw primary sludge | place: Sweden | collected 2012-09-26
GGATACTGCTCAGGTTTCAAGTTCAACAGAGAAGAAAATTAGTAACAGTGCCGCCACATCGAGTAGCATTTACTCCAACAGTGCTTCTGTGTCAGGACACGGTGTAACATACGCTGCCGAATACGCCATTACATCCGAGCAATCCTCTGCGCTTGCCACATCTGTGCCTGCTACAAATCGCTCTAGTATCGTGAAGACCACAACTTTAGAAAATTCGAGTACCGCAACCATCACAACCATTACTAAGAGTGCTACAACCTTGGCCACTACTGCTAACAACTCCACAAGGGCAGCTACCGCAGTAACCATAGATCCCACATTGGACCCTACCGACAACTCAGCTAGTCCAACTGACAATGCTAAACACACCTCTACATATGGATCATCTTCCACAGGCGCATCTTTAGATAGCTTACGCACAACCACCAGTATTAGTGCCTCAAGCAACACCACACAGTTAGTCTCTACCTGCACTTCCGAGAGCGATTATTCCGATAGTCCTAGCTTCGCCATCTCCACTGCCACCACCACTGAAAGCAATCTGATCACAAACACCATCACAGCTTCTTGTAGTACGGATAGTAATTTACCTATCTCCGCTGCTTCTTCTACAGATGAGACGGCCTTTACTAGAACAATCTCGACATCTTGTAGCACTTTGAACGGCGCCTCAACCCAAACCAGTGAGCTATCCACATCGCCTATGAAGACCAACACGGTGGTTCCAGCTTCTTCTTTCCCTTCAACCACAACCACTTGTCTAGAAAATGATAACACTGCCTTTTCTAGTATCTACACTGAAGTCAACGCCGCAACTATCATTAACCCCGGAGAAACATCTTCTCTCGCTAGCGATTTCGCCACATCTGAAAAGCCAAACGAGCCCACTTCTGTCAAATCCACCTCAAACGAAGGCACCTCTTCCACAACAACAACCTACCAACAGACTGTTGCTACACTGTATGCCAAGCCCTCCAGCACAAGCCTAGGTGCAAGAACAACTACTGGTAGCAACGGTCGTTCAACTACCAGCCAACAAGACGGGTCTGCCATGCATCAGCCAACTTCCTCGATCTACACTCAACTAAAAGAAGGCACATCAACCACCGCAAAACTCTCTGCATACGAAGGTGCTGCAACACCTCTTTCTATTTTCCAGTGCAATAGTCTAGCTGGAACGATTGCCGCTTTTGTCGTAGCTGTTCTGTTCGCCTTCTAGACTCCTCGAACAACACCCAACTATGCATTTTTTTTCCTAAACGAGCGACACCTCCACACCCGTGCGTCAATCACAGTAATTATTTTTCCTAAAGAGGTAATATGTACGCACAGAGTCATTTCCCGATGTGGATAAAAATTGCCTGTCTGCTCGAAGGGGAGGGATCGCATGCCCATTACCTGTTGTCGCTTTAGATAGAGGGACCCGTTTATTGCGTGTTAACAACTGTAGCACTCGTGTGCTTCCTGCAGCTATTGACTCTCCACTTCTTTAGAACTATATAATTTCTAACTTCTCTATTTTACCCATACCATATATAAACCCACCTCTGTTAACGAACCCGAAATTGTATTATTTATTCTTTCCGCATTCTCTATTTTTCTATTCTGAAAACAAGCAAGGAATCTTCAATCGCGCTCTCTTTTCAATCCTAGTTGCTACCGTTAGGTCTATTGCTACGTCGTAAGCTATTTCAATTCATTCTTTTTTTATAGGCCGCCACACTCTTCCGCTCTTTGATATTACTTTTTCTTCGTTTTTAATATCCCGTAATTGATAAATCATGAAACTTTCTAAATTATCGATCTTAACCTCCGCCTTAGCCACGTCTGCATTGGCCGCTCCTGCCGTTGTTACTGTCACTGAACACGCCCATGAGGCTGCAGTCGTTACTGTGCAAGGCGTAGTTTATGTCGAAAACGGCCAAACACGTACAACTTACGAAACACTAGCTCCTGCTTCCACTGCCACTCCAACTTCTACAGCTACAGCTTTGGTTGCTCCCCCTGTCGCTCTTTCCTCTGCTTCCAGCAATTCTGATGCGGTCTTGTCTGCTTTGAAGAACTTAGCCTCTGTTTGGGGTAAAACTACCGATTCAACGACCACGTTGACACCTTCTGAATCTACATCGCAATCGTTGGCTCAAGCTACCACGACTTCTACACCCGCTGCTGCTTCCACCACTTCCACACCAGCTGCCACCACCACCACTTCTCAAGCCGCTGCTACTAGCTCAGCATCGTCTTCGGATAGTGACCTGTCAGATTTTGCCTCTTCTGTGTTGGCTGAACACAACAAGAAGAGAGCTTTGCACAAGGACACACCAGCTTTGTCCTGGTCCGATACTTTGGCCTCCTACGCTCAAGACTATGCTGACAACTATGATTGCTCCGGCACTTTGACCCATTCTGGCGGTCCATACGGTGAAAACTTGGCTTTGGGTTATGACGGCCCAGCTGCCGTCGACGCTTGGTACAATGAAATTTCCAACTACGACTTCTCGAATCCAGGCTTTTCAAGTAACACTGGCCACTTTACTCAAGTCGTTTGGAAGTCCACCACCCAAGTTGGTTGTGGCATCAAAACCTGTGGCGGTGCATGGGGTGACTATGTCATCTGTAGTTACGACCCCGCAGGAAACTACGAAGGCGAATACGCCGATAATGTCGAGCCCCTAGCTTAACTTTCAAGAAAAGTTTTCATTGATCCTTCTTTCTCATTCCTTCATTTAAAGTTCGTTTTATCTTCATTGTTTTACGAGGATTTTTCTGCTTCAGCAGTTCCTTGTTCACTAAGTATACCCATATATACCCGCCTATATACCCCAATTTTTTTATACAGTAACGAAACTTTTGGTAAACGTTTTCAATAATGTAGTAATATAGCCCATCAGGTATTCATCCACTCCACTGGGCATTTTCTGGAGATATACGTATTTATGTCCCTTTTTTTCTTTTTTTTTTTTTTTTTTTTTGCTTTTGGTTTGAAAAATTTTCGCTCATTTTCGCGAATTGTTGTTGGCGACACTCGACAATTTCAATTTAATGTAGCTCTTAAAGACTTGCAACGGATAGTATATTTACTAATTTATAGTTTTTACATTTCGTACAGAACTTCCTTCGAAACATTGGCTATTAGCTTTTCAATTGAACGTCTTTGAAAAAGAACGTCTAAGTACACAACAGCACTTTCTATTTTCCTTTGAAATTGCTGTCTTTTATCTAGCATAATTTTTAAGGTGAATCATTCTGATTTCCTAACTTTCCGTCTATTGTCTTTTGGTTACCACGCTTAAAATATACTTCCCACACCCCCTCCTTCCATTATAACTGCAATGTCTGAAGAACAAACCGCTATTGACTCTCCCCCTTCCACTGTCGAAGGATCTGTTGAAACCGTAACTACCATTGATTCGCCAAGTACTACTGCCTCCACTATTGCTGCTACCGCTGAAGAACATCCTCAGTTGGAGAAAAAGCCAACTCCATTGCCATCTTTGAAGGATCTTCCTTCTTTGGGTTCAAATGCTGCCTTCGCGAACGTTAAGGTTAGCTGGGGCCCAAACATGAAACCTGCTGTCTCTAACTCGCCATCACCTTCCCCTTCTGCTCCTTCATTGACTACTGGCCTTGGGGCCAAGAGGATGCGTTCAAAGAACATCCAAGAGGCTTTCACTTTGGACCTGCAATCTCAGTTGTCAATCACCAAACCTGAATTATCTCGTATTGTCCAATCTGTTAAGAAAAATCATGATGTTTCTGTTGAATCAACTCTTTCTAAGAATGCTCGTACCTTTTTGGTTTCTGGTGTAGCTGCTAACGTTCATGAAGCAAAGAGAGAGTTAGTGAAGAAATTAACAAAACCAATCAATGCTGTCATCGAGGTCCCATCCAAATGTAAAGCCAGTATTATCGGTTCAGGTGGTAGAACTATTCGTGAAATTAGTGATGCTTACGAAGTTAAAATCAATGTCTCAAAGGAAGTCAATGAAAACTCATATGATGAAGACATGGATGATACTACAAGTAACGTTTCTTTATTTGGTGATTTTGAATCGGTCAACTTGGCTAAGGCTAAAATCTTGGCCATTGTTAAGGAAGAAACCAAGAATGCCACAATCAAATTAGTCGTTGAAGATGAAAAATACCTACCATACATTGATGTTTCCGAGTTTGCCTCCGATGAGGGTGATGAAGAGGTCAAAGTCCAATTCTATAAAAAATCGGGTGATATTGTCATATCGGGTCCTCGTGAACAAGCAAAAGCCACGAAGACATCTATTCAAGATTATTTGAAAAAATTAGCTTCTAATTTGGACGAAGAAAAGGTCAAGATTCCATCCAAGTTCCAGTTTTTGATTGATGCAGAAGAACTAAAAGAAAAATACAATGTCATTGTCACTTTCCCATCAACTCCTGGTGATGAGCTTGTGTCATTTGTCGGTTTGCGCGATAAGGTTGGTGAAGCTATCACCTATGCCAGATCGTCTTCAAAGAGCTATGTGGTTGAATCTTTAGATATTTCCAAGGCTCATAGTAAGAATCTGACCCATGCCAAAAATCTAATCATGTATTTCACCAAGTACTCCGTTTTAAAGGGTCTTGAAGAATCTCATCCTAATGTTAAAATATCTTTACCATCCATACAATCATTGCCAACAGCTGAAACTGTTACCATCCACATCAGCGCAAAATCTGATGAGGCAAACGATATCAAGGCCGTTCGTAAAGAATTGATTTCTTTTGTGAACAATATTCCACCTTCCGAAACCCTGGTTATCACAGATTTGGATTACGAGTTGTTCGGCGGGTCTATTAAACATTGTTTATTAGCTTCCGAAAGCAGCGTTGCCTTTGTTCAATTCGGTGATTATTATCCAAATGATAACAGTATTTTACTTGTTGCTTTAACTGAAGATGAAGATTTCAAGCCATCTATTGAAGAGATTCAAGCATCTTTGAACAAGGCCAATGAGTCATTAAACTCTCTACGTACTAAACAAAACAACATGGAGACTAAAACTTACGAATTTTCCGAGGAGGTCCAAGACTCATTGTTTAAACCATCTTCCGCTACATGGAAATTGATTATGGAGGACATTTCTGAACAAGAAGGCCACCTTCAAATTAAACTACATACCCCTGAAGAAAATCAGTTAACTGTTAGAGGTGATGAAAAAGCTGCCAAAGCTGCTAACAAAATTTTTGAATCTATTTTGAATTCTCCATCGAGCAAAAGCAAAATGACTGTTAATATTCCAGCCAACTCAGTTGCCAGATTAATTGGTAACAAGGGCTCCAACCTACAACAAATTCGTGAGAAGTTTGCCTGCCAAATTGATATTCCAAACGAAGAGAACAATAATGCTTCGAAAGATAAGACTGTCGAAGTTACTTTGACTGGTTTAGAATACAACTTGACTCATGCCAAGAAATATTTGGCTGCCGAAGCCAAAAAATGGGCTGATATCATCACAAAGGAACTAATTGTTCCAGTTAAGTTTCATGGTAGCCTGATCGGCCCACACGGTACTTATCGTAACCGTTTGCAGGAAAAATACAATGTCTTCATTAACTTCCCAAGAGACAATGAAATTGTCACCATTAGAGGCCCTTCTCGTGGTGTCAATAAAGCTCATGAAGAATTGAAAGCTCTGTTAGATTTTGAAATGGAGAACGGACATAAGATGGTTATTAATGTTCCAGCTGAGCACGTCCCAAGAATTATCGGTAAGAATGGTGACAATATCAACGACATCAGAGCTGAATACGGTGTTGAGATGGATTTCTTACAAAAGAGCACCGATCCAAAGGCTCAAGAAACTGGTGAGGTTGAACTGGAGATCACTGGTTCTAGACAAAACATAAAAGATGCCGCCAAACGTGTGGAATCCATTGTTGCCGAAGCCTCCGATTTTGTCACTGAAGTCTTGAAAATTGATCACAAATACCATAAGTCAATTGTTGGTAGCGGTGGTCATATTTTAAGAGATATTATCTCCAAGGCTGGTGGTGAAGAAATTAGAAATAAGTCTGTTGATATTCCTAACGCAGACTCCGAAAATAAAGACATTACCGTACAAGGTCCTCAAAAGTTTGTCAAAAAGGTTGTCGAAGAAATTAACAAGATTGTCAAGGATGCTGAAAATAGTGTTACTAAGACCATTGATATTCCAGCAGAAAGAAAGGGTGCTTTGATTGGCCCTGGTGGGGTTGTTCGTCGTCAACTAGAATCCGAATTTAACATTAACTTATTCGTTCCTAATAAGGATGACCCTAGCGGCAAAATAACTATTACCGGTGCACCAGAAAATGTCGAGAAAGCTGAGAAGAAAATCTTGAATGAAATAATCAGGGAAAATTTTGACCGAGAAGTCGATGTTCCTGCCTCCATTTATGAATATGTTTCAGAACGTGGTGCTTTCATACAAAAGTTGAGAATGGATTTATCCGTCAATGTAAGATTTGGTAACACCTCAAAGAAGGCTAACAAATTAGCTCGTGCTCCAATCGAAATTCCTCTAGAGAAAGTCCGTGGATCTACCGAAGGCGAAAATGCAGAAAAGACTAAATTTACCATCGAAGAAGTCGGTGAACCAACTTCTTCCGAGGAAGGTGATATTACCATGAGGTTGACATATGAACCAATTGATTTGAGTAGCATTCTCTCTGACGGTGAAGAAAAGGAAGTCACAAAGGACACTTCAAACGATTCCGCTAAGAAGGAAGAAGCTCTCGATACTGCTGTTAAGTTGATTAAAGAAAGAATTGCCAAGGCACCATCTGCTACATATGCCGGTTACGTCTGGGGTGCTGATACCAGAAGATTCAATATGATTGTTGGCCCAGGTGGTTCTAACATCAAAAAGATTAGAGAAGCGGCCGACGTTATCATCAACGTCCCAAGGAAGTCTGACAAAGTCAATGATGTTGTGTACATTAGAGGTACCAAAGCTGGTGTCGAAAAGGCCGGTGAAATGGTTTTGAAATCCTTAAGAAGATAGACGAACTCTTTGAAACCAATTTTTTTCAATATAGATTTTGGCTTTTACTTACTTATATAATCCATTAATATCTACGATGTGTACGTTTTTAAAATAGTTAGATTACATTAGTTTTTCTTTGAAAAGTTCCCATTTAAAGCTATTTTGAAGTTGAAGTAACACGAACATAAGAAACAGCGAGAAGAAAAAAAAGAAAACAAGATGTACAGAAAACCAAGGATTTTAGGCAAAAAAAGAGTCTTCGTTATAAGGCGGTGAAAAGTATAACTATGTCCAATGCTGCTTTGCAAGTTTATGGCGGCGACGAAGTTTCCGCAGTAGTCATTGATCCTGGCTCATACACAACAAATATTGGCTATTCGGGTTCTGACTTCCCTCAATCAATTCTGCCCTCTGTTTACGGTAAATACACTGCAGATGAAGGCAATAAGAAAATATTTTCTGAACAATCAATCGGAATTCCAAGAAAAGATTATGAACTGAAACCTATTATCGAGAACGGTCTAGTCATAGACTGGGATACCGCACAAGAACAGTGGCAATGGGCATTGCAGAACGAACTCTATTTGAATTCCAACTCCGGAATACCAGCTCTGTTAACTGAGCCTGTTTGGAATAGCACAGAAAACAGGAAAAAATCTTTAGAAGTGCTCTTAGAAGGCATGCAATTTGAAGCCTGTTACTTAGCACCCACATCGACATGCGTTTCTTTTGCAGCAGGTAGACCCAATTGTTTGGTTGTTGATATTGGACATGATACTTGCAGCGTCAGTCCAATAGTGGATGGTATGACATTATCAAAGAGTACAAGAAGAAATTTTATTGCTGGGAAATTTATCAATCACTTGATTAAAAAGGCATTGGAACCCAAAGAAATCATACCACTTTTCGCAATCAAGCAAAGAAAACCAGAGTTTATAAAAAAAACATTCGACTATGAGGTTGATAAATCGCTGTATGATTACGCCAATAACCGAGGATTCTTTCAAGAGTGCAAAGAAACACTTTGTCATATATGCCCAACAAAAACTTTGGAAGAAACGAAAACAGAATTAAGTTCTACGGCTAAAAGATCTATTGAAAGTCCTTGGAATGAGGAGATTGTTTTTGACAACGAAACTCGTTACGGCTTTGCTGAAGAGCTTTTCCTTCCAAAAGAAGATGACATCCCAGCAAATTGGCCTCGCTCGAACTCTGGAGTTGTGAAAACTTGGCGGAATGATTACGTGCCACTAAAAAGAACCAAGCCAAGCGGAGTGAACAAATCAGACAAGAAAGTTACACCAACTGAAGAAAAGGAACAGGAAGCTGTAAGCAAATCTACTTCTCCGGCTGCAAATAGCGCAGACACTCCAAATGAAACCGGTAAGAGACCGTTAGAAGAAGAAAAGCCTCCTAAAGAAAATAATGAATTGATTGGTCTAGCGGATCTTGTTTATTCGTCTATAATGAGCAGTGATGTGGATCTAAGAGCGACACTAGCTCATAATGTTGTCCTTACAGGCGGTACATCCTCTATTCCTGGATTAAGTGATAGGTTAATGACAGAACTAAACAAAATACTACCATCCCTTAAATTTAGAATATTAACAACAGGGCACACTATCGAAAGGCAATACCAGTCATGGCTTGGCGGTAGTATACTTACAAGTCTGGGAACATTTCACCAACTGTGGGTTGGGAAAAAGGAATACGAAGAGGTGGGCGTCGAAAGATTGCTTAACGATAGGTTTAGATAGGAATAGAAAACGTTGTTGAATGACAAGTCGCCTTTCAGTTTAGCAGTTTGAGCGACCATTCATCTACTCGATCAATATCTCAGTGATAAATAAATTGTCTTGATTCTACTATAACCCTTTTGTAAAATAAAAAAAATTTCTACGATGGACCGGTTTTGTTTCCTAGGGAGTAATGAACTTGGCCTATAACTAAGAACGAGGTTCAAAAATTTAAATATGTTCATTTTTAAAATCATAACACTATATATATCGACACCGTAGAACTAACTACTCGGGAAACCCATTGCGTAAAAATATAAAAAAACTATGAAACGTCACGAAAAAATGATGGTTGTAATAACTGCTAGCAAGGGAAGGTAAGTAGTCGAAAGAAAAAAAAAATGCATACTTCTAAAATGTTGGGGCGGAAGAAGCAAAAGGTTAAGCAAGCGCGTTTTCAACTCTATCAAGGGCGGCTTTGATCTTCATACCGATACGCGTACTCAATTCGTAATCGGCGGCATAATTTTGGGCTCTTAGCAGCCATTCCCTACATTCATTCAAACTTTCCATGCCACCCAGTTTCCAACAGAATAAAGCTCTCTCATAAAGAGCGGCTGGATATGCCCATGGGTCTTCGGTTTTTTTGAAATATTTGACTTTGCCATTTTGAATGTAGAATATTTTTGGCAGAACAATGTCATCTAACAAGGCTAAACCTCTTTCAGCATCCCCCAATCTTCTTAAGGTCAAGGATAGTAGTAAGTTTCTGATCAGCTCTTGATCTGGGTCTTCCGAATCAATGGCGGGGTTGTGATACTCTGTCAACATCTTTTTGGTCAAAATTAAATCGTTTTCAGTCATCCTGTTGTAACCGTTGTAGAAATAAGCCAGTTCATGGACAGGTGATGTTGCTATTGAGTCTAGTGGTTCTTGTAGGTTTAATTTCTTCTGCATATTATTAAATTGTTGAACTTTTCTAAGCATGAATCTATCCAATGGAAGATTTTTGGATTTGAACGTTTTCTTACCTAACAAAGATGGAGCGTCAAATATGAGTTCTCGAGCCCGCTCTTTATAGAATTGTTCTTTGCCGTCATTTAATAAGCCTAATTGTGTCATTCTCCAATTTTCCAAGTAACAGCAACCCGCAAAATAAGTGTACAATGCGTGAGACCAATCACTAATATCAAGCAAACTTATTAAATCATCGGCAGCTCTGTTGTATTCGTGTAAGTTGACTAAAAGGATCGCACGTTCAAACACCATCAACGATTTCACTTGTCTCATACGGATGCTATTGACATCAATAGAGTCCATTAGGGCCAGAGAATCACGAAGCCTGCCCTTTCCAGCAAGCATTTTAGCCTCATTTAGCAGCCACAGGGCACTATTAGGAAAAAGTGCTCTTGCTTTTAGTAATGCGTCCTCCAGAATTTTTCCAGGATGCAATAAGGTTGCACTGTCCATATAACCTGGTAAAAGGCTACTATCGTTTGTTCTGCTTTTGTTTAAAGCCCTCGATCCATTATCGTTTGGTGGTATATCAAAGTCAGCATCTGTAAATTGGAAAGGACCGTCGTAATAAAACATCAGACCTAACAAACCTATACACCCGTGAACATTTCTCTCCTTTGTAGCCTTCCAAACTAGCCTCAAACCTTCTTCACGGGATCCCTTGAATCCAACAATAGATAGCACAGCACCGATTGCAGGTGGAAGTAAGGATAAGACGACTTGCAAGATACCATAGCATAAATTAGCACCTGAATGGATGAATTCGTCGATGGTAGCCTGTTCTAAATCGAAATCATCTGAAACAGAATGGCGGTCGGAAGCTTGAGACGGAGTCGTCTGTAAACCCAAATCATCCCTTAACCTATGAAAAGATGGAGTATTGCCAATATGGGCACCTGATAACCTTCCCATTCTCATCGTGTAGATTTTTTCAGCAAATTCCAATAGGAGTGGATTGGACTTGTCCTCGGAAGACAATTTGTATGGTATATCAACCGATATGAAAGTTGTCTCTGCAGAAACAAAACTTCCGCATGACTCTTGGCTCTTTTCGCTTGGAGAGGGAGAGCTCGAATTTTTCGATCGTTCAGCTTTTTTGACAGTAACCATGATATCTTGTAACATTGTGTAAGCCCTCCTTAACTTTAGCAAAGCCTTGGCTGCTTCCATCATGCTTTCACTAAATAACATCAACAAGGCATGCAACAGACATGACTCAGTATATGTTACAGCATAGACAGTACCGGGAGGATATATTGAACTGCTCCTAAAATTGGTCTTTTCAGCATTTTGCTTACTTTTCCAGGACATTTGCTCAGCTTTGCCTAAAGTAATTGCAGCTCTTTTCATTTCTTCAGTTTCAAAACTCAAAGTGGCTTGAAGAAATTCAATAACACCTCTTGCCAAAGTCAAGATAGTTTGATCTGAACCAGTTTCCATTTCAGCTTTTTTCAGCAAATTCAACCCTTCATCCGTTCTATCATCAAGGACAAAATCCATTGCCTTTAAGGCGATTTCAAAGTCATTAGCCTGCTTCAGAACCTGTTTTGTCTTTGTTGATTGCTCTTCACCAGAAGATTGATTACCCTTTGATCCAAATGAACCAAATACTCTAAACATCTTCTACTATCTTTCGTTTTGGCGCACTGTTTGCCCTTCCTCCTATTATGTTCTATTTCTTTCTATCAGGTAATTCCTATACCGGTAACAAGACGCTTATATATACAATTCGCTATATATACTGATAGGAATATGCAAAAGGAAGAATGAGTGAAAAGAGCATTGGAAAATAAATTTATTAGTACAAAGGTGGGGAGAATATGAATTAAATAATCCGAGGGACGAAATTAGAAAATAGCCCAAGATAGGGGGTGGGGGTACCGCTGGAAAGACAAAGACTATAAGCATGAAATGAAAAACGACCATTATGCTCGAGAGATCTGGAGACAAATAAAGCAAAAGGTCCGACGAACAAAATCCGCGGAACGGAAAAACTTCTAAAAGTGAAGGAAAATTGAGAAAAAAAAAAAAAGATAATATTTTCATTTCTTTCATTCGTCCTTTCGTTGTATACATAAGGGTCATTGTTAACTCATCGTCATTCATTATTAACACAGGAAGAGAACTTCTGCAAATAATGCCAGGCATCATATTCTGACATTTCTGAGATCGCGTTTGATGTTTTTCAATTCCTGTCGGACTGAAAGCTTTGATGGCTTATCTAGAGGGTTATTAGCGTTGTGATAGTGATCGGAAGTGGCAGGCTTCACGTTAATTGTACCGAGAACATAGCCGTCAACGCTATTCCAAACTCTCTGGTCCAGCTCATTCGTTAGCTTTCGGCCATAGAGACATTGATCAACCAGCCACATGCCCACTATAAACGATTTTCTGTCTAAGGTACCGTCTTTTCTTGTGTCGACCATATTGTATATTTGCACTAGAAGATCCCTGGGTAGGTTTGATCGATACCATATATCTTTTACGACTAAGTTAAGCATCAGGCCGTCTTGCGGTAAATTTAAGGGCTGTAAGTGAGACTCGTCGTCTTCATTCGCGAGAGAGGGCCACCACGGCAGCAAGCGCAAATACGAGTATCTGTTTGATACCCACATAGACTCGTATCTTTTTCTTTCTTGTTCGGTAATAAACCCGAGATCTCTATGAGATTTCCACGGTTTATCTTCATTGAATTTGTGAGAACTTGTATGATGGTGCGTGTGTAAGTGATGAGAATTCGGGTTATGGAGCTGATGGTGATGATGATGGTGATGAGGGAACGGAAGTACAGAGGTACTACTCCCAACTACAGCTGCTGTTGTTTTCAACCCCTTCTTTATCTTAGAGCGACGACTTTTCTTCTTCTTGTCCTTGATTTCCATCACATTAGAATCTTCATCTGTGTCTGAGTCTGATGATACAGACTTTCTGTCGTAGGGAAAAGTTTCATCATTGTCTGTAATTGCGTACTTCCCGCGCCTCATAGTTGTCTTTAACTTTACATTTTGCTGCGTGTTTATGATTGCCCTACCATTCTGCGTTTGGTCCGAATACACACGTGATAAGTTTTCTTGCTGCTGCTCAGGTGATCGTAAAAGCTTGTGCTTGAACCTGGGTTTACTTGTCTTCCTTTGGCTTCGCGGTATTAGGTCGGGTAAAGTGCCTTTATATATTATATTTCCTCCATTGAGTTTATTCATTGCCGTATAGTCTGACTCTTGCTGCCGCTGTGAGGGGTCCGTTAGAGAAGCCTTTGCTGAGGCTTTGGACGCAAGACTATAAGAAGACATGGAAGGTTCAGGAGGAAATGCCTCATCGGTGCTTTTTTCTCTATAAGAAGTTTCTTCTCCATCGGAACTTATGGAACACGATGATGACAGCGAGGTAGAGTAGGATACTTGTGGCGAAATAGATCGTGAACGAACATTATTATCATATGACGGCGGAGGTATCCTCATTCTGTTCAATTGCAGCTCATTTTTCAAGGCTGAAGGAGCACGTGGCGGTTTTGTTTCAGTATCCATAACTGGATCCCGGCTGCCGACACCGGATGATCTGTTACTAAATGAATTTGTGTGGGCTAGGTATGCAGCTGTCTCTGCAGCTGCCTCTGCGGCTGCTATACTACTTGGCGAATTTGACGCTTTATTCCTTACATCATAATGGATTGTCTGCAGAGGAGTCGTCGGTACGGAAAAGGCTTCAAAATGGCCTGGAAGCGTTTCCCTAGAGTATTGATGATATATACTTCTCGGTTCCGGTTGTCTCATCCTCGGCAAAGAAGGCACAGATTTCACGACAGGCGCAGATTCCACCTTTAGATGTCTCGGCCTCTCTGCGCTACCGGCATTGCCATTGGGGTGGGCATATCTCTTGAAAGTAATCTGAGCAGCAGTTAAAGAATCTTGGAGAGCTTCCTTCGGCAATTCCACCACGGAGAGATTTCCGGAATGCTTTTTTTTGGGGAAATGCATTTATACAAACGTCAGGGCGTGTATTCTCCGACACTAAATCGACTCTTCCTTGTATAGGCCATCCCGCACTCTTCATCAATTACTAAAAAGGAACCAAATACGTCACTTTATAACCAATTTATTGATGTCGAACGGAGAGCAACTCCCTTGCGCCATCTATCGCGCGCCGTCCCAAAAAGAAAAAAAGCAAAAAAAACATAATTTGAAGAAGGTTCTCTCAGCGGCTAACCTTTCTTCATTCTCAATTATAACAATAATGATACAAATACTGGCCCTGATCAATAGTTTGTCATGACAGCCGTTAAGACCAAACCATATTGCTGTAGTTCATCTCATCCCACTGTTTCATTCATCACCCAAAAATTCATCGCTCCTTTCCCCAATACATATAACACCTTTTTCCTTTTTTAAATTAGTGACGCCTCTGTGAGATGGTTCAGTACCCATTCCTCCATGGCAACAACTCTCATTTCTCAACGCCTTCACCTATCACTCTTCACTGTCATTTCTTTTTGCTTTGTTATTCTGCTAAATGTCTTTCATTGGTTTTCCTTTATTAAAACATTCTCTGGAGGATTTGCAGTTTCGGAAAAAAGAAATTTAATCCGATATGGTCCAATTTGGGAAAAAAAAAAGACTTGGCTAGTTCTCCTTTTCGTCTTTTAAGAATAGGTACTAATTACGCTACAAGCAGTCTGTGAGTATTGAGAGAGACTAAAAAGGGCAAATTAGTCTGTAGACTTCGCTATTCATTACCGTTAGTCCTTTATTTTTTTAACGTTGAAACATCTTTTTTTTTTTTCCAGCCTTTCTCATTGTAGATCAGTCATTTTTCAAGATGCCCATGGACCAATCTATCTCATCTCCATTGTTTCCCATGGAAAAGGATATTGATATCCCCCTCGATGCTACACCCTTGGCACAAAGTTCATCATTACAGCTTTTTATTCATTTAGCTGAACCAGTTGTTTTCCTCCAAGGCTTTGACCCTCAGAAGACGGAATATCCCTCGGTTGTTCTTCGGGGCTGTCTAGTGGTAAGAATACTGAAACCCACAAAGCTGAAAAGCATAAGTCTTTCATTCAAAGGATATTCTAGAACTGAATGGCCTGAAGGTATCCCTCCTAAAAGACAAGAATTCGTGGAAATCAAAGATATTGTAGACCATACATTGGCTCTATATCCGCCAACTGAACAGAAGAGCAAGAAAAAGATGGGTGCTTCCGCACCTAATGAGAGCAACAATGCAGCTAATAATTTTTTGACGAAGGAAAGTGGTGCCTCTCTTTATAGAACACTGTCTGATAATGAAACTATAACAAGCAGAAAAAATTCTATATCAGGTTTGTCCTCGTTGAACTTGTCACCTCTAGGTACACCTGGAAATTCCTCTGTCAACGTAAAAGACAGAGAAAGTAGACAAAGATCTAGATCTTCGTCAGTCACTTCTTCCAATGGACCATCAAGAAACCTATCCCCGATAAATTTATTGAAGAGAGCCACGTCTCCTTCCGTGTCTCACCACAACTATAAACCTACGACCACTTCCATCTTTTCCGACTTGTTGAATAACACCTTTACCCATAATGATGCAGCATCGCATCATGGTCATCATATCCCCACCAGTAGCAATCATCTGGCAATGACAAGCAACAACTTCACCAGCGGGTCTGGAGGAGAATTTTTTGTCTTTCAACCAGGCGACTATATTTATGCTTTCGAAGAACTAATTCCTCAAGCATACCCAGAATCTATTAAAGCTGATTTCGGATTTGTGGAATACTTCTTATTTGCCAGTATAGAGAGACCTGGTGCCTTTAAATCAAACATTAGCGCCCGGCAAGTGGTTAATATCGTACGGACACAGGCTCATAATTCTGTGGAAGAAAGTGAGCCGATTATCATATCTAGAGATTGGGAAAACCAATTATATTATGATATCGTTATAGCATCAAAGGATATTATTTTAGATGCTTTTCTGCCTATCACGTTCAAATTCGCTCCCCTCGATAAAGTTACGTTGCATAGAATAAGAATTTATGTGACAGAGACAATGGAGTATTATTGTAGAGAAAAGAAGGTTCATAGGATGGAGCCCACCAAGAAATTTTTATTGACAGAACAGAAAGGTCCTAAATTACCGAACTTGCCCAATGATGCAAATTTGTCAAAGGCCAAGAATATGGGGAACCTGTTGCAGGATCCAAAGAATGGTGATTTAGTGAATAAAGAGTATGAGTACCAGATTTTTATTCCGAGTCGTTTCAATAACCATCAGCAATTGCATCCAGATACTTCTTATGAAAACATCAAAGCAAACCATTGGATTAAAATTTGCCTGAGACTGTCTAGAGTAGTAGATAATAAAAGGAAACATTACGAAATTAATATTGACTCGCCAATACATGTTTTACATAGATTGTGCTCGCATGCAAATACCCTTTTACCGAGCTATGATGGACATCCTGCTTCTTTTCCAAAAGAAGCAGATTCCTCAATTTCCTCAATATTGGAATCGTCTGATGACAATATAAATCTATACCATAACTCTAATATTTTCTTTCCCAAGGAAGTCCTTTCGTCTCCAGTACTTTCGCCCAATGTCCAACCATTAGACATTTTAATCCCACATTTACCTTCCACTTCATTGACCAGAAACTCTAGGCAATTCAATAGGAACTCAAAATCCCATCCGAGTGATAATACCATCTTCAATTCTGCAAAGTTGAAATCCAACATATATCAACCGGAGAGTTTGCAAAGAGAATTAGCATCACCCCAGGCAATCCCGCTCTCTCCAATAACATCGCCAATGTCAAATATGGAAGTGCCTCCGCCAGATTTTGACTTTTCTTCCGATTTCATATCTGATGCTGCTTCCGGAACCACTACTACTGAGGTATCTTCATCAGAGTCGAGCATCTTACCACGGGATCCACCATCTTATAAGGATACTGTGTTGCATGACAACAATCAAAAAAGGAGGCCTAATTCCAAACATCCGACGCCTCCAAGTTTAAAAGCTTCCCATCCAAATAAAAATTCGGATAAGAATTCTTCAGAAACTTTGAATAAAAAAGAATCGATGTCAAAGATAGAAGAAAATAAACACAAAAGAGAGACAACTCCTAAAAAGAGAGAAAATAGGGACGTGAAAAGTTTATCAACCCCACAACGCGAGGAAAGCAAAGACTCGACATCCACTGGGAATCAAAGTAACGAAAAGAACAGAAAAAGAGTATTGAGCCTATCATCTTCATTACATAGCTCACCAAATAATAGCGGATTTGCGCATTCAACTTTGGGAAATCTGAGCAATGAATCATTAAGATCATTGAATAGAAGGGAAAGTGTTCAAGATAATTTACCGTCCACAATAAGACACGATAATCCTTTTTTCACAGATTTAAATCAAGTTTTAATAGAAGACGAACTTAAAAATCATGATAAAAATGAACTAAATCGACATTCTACAAATACTTCGAGCACCCCCGCCTCAGCTAGATCCTCTTTTGACTATTCAGGAATTAATATAAGCAAGGACAAGTTGAACATGGAACCATTACTGAGTAAAACGGAAACGTTGACTAATAAAGTTAATGAAGACTCCTTTTTAAGGCCTAATGATTCATACGTTGATCTACTTGAACCCTCAGTAGATACTACGATTGATATCACTGCGCCGTACGCTAGAAATTCCTCTGCTTGGCATCCTTCACAAAACGATAACGATAACAATCAGTTTTCTCCACTTTTGGGAAGTAACGAGAATTTCTTGAATGCAGCTAATGCACAAAATTCTGCCGAATCAGATCATAATAATGACATTTTCACACAGGGCTCAGGATTAACGGAAAGCTCTAAGAATTCTGATTCCGAGGAAAGATTTATTTCAAGACTTTCTTCACCCGAGAAAGTACTGATTAATACGTTAGATAATGAATCTGGATTACAAAGTATAAATGAGAGTACCCTTTAGTCTAGCACAAGGTTCCTACGTCATCCCTTCCTGTTCTTACATCTGGCGTCCAGAGCAAACATAAAATATTAGAAACTCTAATTGTTATACATATATATGTTTATATCTGTTTATGGTACGTTCTTTTCTTTAATTTTGCTTTTTGAAAAGTGATGTTCGCAATCTATCTCACTAATTGGTTAAGAACAGTAGTTAGTTCGTCAGGGGTATATTTGATATGCTTTCTAGGATTCTTGAAAGAGTCTTTATATCTACTGTAGAATCTTTCATACATGGGCATAACCAACGATATTATTTCTGACTTCAAAGTTACTTTCAATGATGGATCTGAAAGCTTATACTGTTTTGTTTTTGATACTAAATCTTCGAATCCTTCATTGAATTTTCTAAATTTCTCCTTTATTTGTTCTTTGTCTTTTGACTTCTTCCCGCTACTATCAATAAACACAGAATCCATCAAATTTGCAGTTAAATCTCTCCAATCTGATACCATATAACTAATATAACGTTTCTTCAGCCGTTCCAATCTGGAGTGACCTTCTCCAGCTAACATTAAGTTTAATTCTGACTTTTCCACGATCTGCTCAACAAGCGTCAGGTTCATTAAAATGAAGAATCCAATACGTTGCTTGTGCTTATTTTTAGAGCTATTAGGATTGGCCACATCTGGCTCTTGGTTAGGCATCAGCGCTATTTGTGCCTTTCTCTCAAGATTAACTGCCAAAGTGTCTATGCAATCACTTATAAAACATGATAGTAATACATTATGATCTTCCCAATTTAAAGCCTCGTTTTGCAAAGTGTATTCTTTCTCCTTATAATTGGATGGTAACCAATTTTCACGTGTGATATTGTCCATGGCGCCTAAACATCCGTTTTTGTACTCACTGAACTTTCTTAGTCTTGACATGGTATCTACAGTTGCTTCAGTGACACCATTATTGGAAGGAATAGTAGAAATAGAATTTGCCTTTTTGATAATCCTATCAATGGCATCTCTGAATAATGACTGTGTTACTTGACGTACTTCTTGCGTACAATCTTGCAATAAATTATAGTTTTGTAGTTCCTTGCCTCGAAGAGATTTTTTCACATCATTTATGCTTTCCACTAGCTCAAAACTAAAGAATCCAAAGTTCTCGAGGTTGCTTCGTACAATTTTCAAATTTGCACCGAAAAGCTTAGCATATGCGCTAATTAAAGGCGACAAGATCTGTGACAAGACGTGGGGTTTACTTTCTGTATATTGAGAGTAGAGGTCGTCTACTAGTGATTTTTCATTGGCGATGAAGCCTAATAAGGCCTCCGTGTAGCTGTTCATCCCGCTACTGCCCTTCTCATACGGGGCGTTTTTTGCAGTGCTGATTTCTTTGGCAAAAGGTTCAAGGAATGCCATGCACTTGAGGATTAATTTACTCCTTTCACCGACGAGTATGTCCTGTATAATAGAACCTTCTGAATTTCCATGAAAATAATCTAAAATCCACGATAAAGCGCCTAACTGCTGGTCCTCGTAGTATGGAAATGGCATCTTTTTGGTGATATTGATTTGTGGATCAAACGGTTTAATACTGTTCAAAATTGAAATAAAATATACTCTTAGTTGAGCCTCGCTACGTTTGATCAATTGTTCCAAGTGAGTTAAAATCCCATGGAATTCTGAGTTTTCTTCTCGATTGGCTTGTCCAGACTGAATGTCTTCCAACATATCATCTAGCTTATGTACTACTTGGGTGTATTGCTTTAAACCGACTTGATTAATACCCTTTTGTAAAATGATCTCATACTTGGAAGCTTCGTTTGCTAGATCCTTAACTGAGGCAACGGAATTCAATGTACTTTCAATATTTCTTTGTAATGTGGTTAAAACATTATTTCTAGCAAGAATAGGAGTGAAGAGTTGGCTGGATTGATTGGATGTAGCTGCAATTTTTTTCAAAGATTTATTGATTTCGAAAGTGAGTTTACTTGTCTTTTGTAACTCCTGTGATAAAACTAATACGTCAGCTTCATCAATGTCAATTTCAGCGGGCATTTCTATAAATGCTTTTGATATTATAAAACCAGAACACTTTAATGGACCTTTGCTATTCACTGCCAGCACTCTAAGGGTACATTCACCTTGGTTTTCAAATACGTTTAAGCACACTGTTTCAGTAAATTATCTTTATGTTCCAGCGGGCCGGCCGCGTACTTTTCCATTGATAAAATTTCACTATGAGTTTATCCCAAAGAAAGTATACAGAAGAGCATCTAATTCATTCCATTCTGTTGAGAATTGCTTCGAGCAAATTTTACGCATTTGCATAGTCTTTCTTTCTTTGAAAATCTACACTTTGACTTTAGTGATCATAAAAGTATTCATACGAAGAAGCGATGCCTAGCCCATATGACGGTAAAAGAACAGTAACTCAGCTTGTTAGCGAGTTAGAAAAGGCAGAAAAACTATCCGGTAGAGGCAGAGCTTATAGAAGGGTTTGTGACTTATCACACAGCAATAAGAAAGTAATTTCATGGAAATTTAACGAATGGGATTATGGCAAAAACACTATCACTTTGCCATGTAATGCAAGAGGCTTATTTATTAGCGATGATACAACGAATCCAGTTATTGTTGCTAGAGGATACGATAAGTTTTTCAATGTAGGCGAGGTCAACTTTACCAAGTGGGATTGGATTGAAGAGAACTGTACAGGGCCTTACGATGTCACTATAAAAGCCAATGGTTGTATCATTTTCATATCTGGTTTAGAAGATGGTACCTTGGTAGTTTGTTCGAAGCATTCTACTGGGCCCAGAGCAGACGTAGACAGGAACCATGCAGAAGCAGGTGAGAAGCAACTTTTAAGACAACTGGCGGCAATGAACATCAATCGAAGTGATTTTGCTAGAATGCTATATACCCATAATGTCACCGCTGTGGCAGAATATTGCGATGATTCATTTGAAGAACACATCTTAGAGTATCCCCTTGAAAAAGCTGGCCTATACTTACATGGTGTAAATGTTAATAAAGCGGAATTTGAAACTTGGGATATGAAAGATGTTTCGCAAATGGCGAGTAAATACGGATTCAGGTGCGTCCAATGCATTACATCGAACACCTTGGAGGATTTGAAAAAGTTCCTAGATAACTGCTCTGCAACCGGATCTTTTGAAGGGCAAGAGATTGAAGGTTTTGTTATCAGGTGCCACTTGAAGAGTACTGAAAAGCCATTTTTTTTCAAGTATAAATTTGAAGAACCGTATTTGATGTACCGTCAGTGGAGAGAAGTTACTAAAGACTATATTTCCAACAAGTCAAGAGTGTTTAAATTTAGAAAGCATAAATTTATAACCAACAAGTATCTTGATTTCGCAATCCCAATATTGGAGTCATCACCCGAGATCTGTGAGAATTACTTGAAAGGTTTTGGTGTGATTGAATTGAGAAATAAGTTTCTACAATCATATGGCATGAGTGGGCTGGAAATCTTAAACCACGAAAAAGTGGCCGAGTTGGAATTAAAAAACGCCATTGATTATGATAAAGTAGACGAACGCACTAAATTTTTAATCTTTCCAATATCAGTTATTGGATGTGGCAAAACAACAACTTCCCAGACATTAGTGAATTTGTTCCCTGACAGCTGGGGTCATATTCAAAATGATGATATTACAGGTAAAGATAAATCTCAATTAATGAAAAAATCATTGGAACTATTATCCAAAAAAGAAATCAAATGTGTCATAGTTGACAGAAACAATCACCAATTCCGCGAAAGAAAGCAATTATTTGAATGGTTGAATGAACTAAAAGAAGATTATTTGGTGTATGATACGAACATCAAGGTAATCGGCGTGTCATTCGCGCCATATGACAAACTATCGGAAATAAGAGACATAACACTGCAAAGAGTAATCAAAAGAGGTAACAATCACCAAAGTATTAAATGGGACGAATTAGGAGAGAAGAAAGTGGTAGGCATCATGAATGGGTTTTTGAAAAGATATCAACCTGTTAATTTAGACAAATCACCAGATAATATGTTTGATTTAATGATAGAGTTAGATTTTGGACAAGCAGACTCTTCATTAACCAATGCGAAACAAATCCTCAATGAAATTCACAAAGCTTATCCAATTTTGGTACCAGAGATCCCGAAAGATGATGAAACTGAGACAGCCTTCAGAAGGAGCTTAGATTACAAACCTACTGTGAGAAAAATAGTTGGTAAAGGCAACAATAATCAACAAAAAACGCCTAAGTTAATTAAACCTACATATATCTCAGCTAAAATAGAAAACTACGATGAAATTATTGAATTGGTCAAGAGGTGTATTGCTAGCGATGCAGAGCTGACTGAGAAATTCAAGCATTTACTAGCTAGTGGAAAAGTTCAGAAGGAACTTCATATAACATTAGGTCATGTCATGTCGTCCCGTGAAAAAGAGGCAAAAAAGTTGTGGAAATCATATTGTAACAGATACACTGACCAGATAACGGAGTACAATAACAACCGCATAGAAAATGCACAAGGCTCTGGTAATAACCAAAATACGCAGGTAAAAACGACCGACAAACTGAATTTTAGGCTCGAAAAACTATGTTGGGATGAAAAAATCATTGCTATTGTAGTGGAACTGTCTAAAGATAAAGATGGATGCATAATTGATGAAAACAATGAGAAAATTAAAGGGTTGTGTTGTCAAAACAAAATTCCTCATATTACGCTGTGCAAACTTGAAAGTGGTGTTAAGGCTGTTTATTCCAATGTTCTATGTGAGAAGGTTGAATCTGCTGAAGTTGATGAAAATATAAAAGTGGTGAAATTGGACAACTCGAAGGAATTTGTTGGCAGTGTATATTTGAATTTTTAGACCGCGGTCTGGTTGTCTTAAAAACGTTAATTTCGTTTAACCAAGTGCTTTATTTGCTTGGAATGTAACATAGTTTTACTAACATTTTTTTTTTTAATTGACATTGCAAAATAATCAATGTATATCATTATTCATGCATCTATATCTGTATTTATATATTAGTTATTAAGAACACGAAAGAAGGATTATTTCAAGTCCTTGAAATTACCTTTATTATTAACAAAGATATCAATGGCAGACATAGCTGCATATAATCTGTTTTCTGCTTCTTCAAAGACTATGGAATGCTCTCCATAAAAGACATCATCACTAACTTCTTCTTGATGTCTTGGCAGACAATGCATAAATTTGTAGTTTGGATCAGCCACAGAGACAAGTTCTTGATTGATTTGAAAACCTTTGAATTGTTTCAGCTTGGCCTGTTTCGCAAATTCTTCACCCATGGAAACGAAAGTATCGGTTACTAATATATTGGCATTGGTGGAGGCCTTTAAAGAGTCGTGTGTTAATTCAAATGTTGCACCGTTTCTCTCAGCAACTTTATTTGCTTCATCGACAATATCGGAATCCATTTCAATACCGGGGGGAGTGGAAATACTGACACTTATACCGAATTTCAGACATGCGATGCACATATCATTTATGACATTATTGGCATCACCAATCCATGCCATCTTCAATTTTGAATTGATTCCCTTATTTACTTCATCTAGAGATATATTGAAGTTTTCGATTATTGTTAAAAGATCACAAATTGCTTGCAAAGGGTGGAATTTGTCACATAGAGAGTTGATGATCGGTACAGAGGAATCCTTGCAAAAAGCAAGTATGTCTTCATGTTTGTTCACACGGGCAAAAATACATGAAACCATAGATGATACAACCTTGGTGGTATCGTAAAATGATTCATTGACGCCAAGCTGAATATCCTCTTTACCTAAAAACATCGGTTGGGCACCAAAGAAGGTGGCTGCACCTTCGGTCGAAATTCTCGTTCTAGTTGATCTTTTAGTAAATATTAAGGCTATAGTTCTACCCAATAGTTTCAGATGGTTGGATTGGAAATCATTCGTTTTATTTGCTTTAAAAACATTCTTGAAATGTTGAGCTCTTTGTACTAAGATTCTGAATTCTTCATCAGAAAGATCTTTTATAGAAATCAAATGACGTAAAGATGAAGGCGTGGATGCTGTGGTTGACATGGTAACGAGTGTACAAGTTGATGGGTAGATGGCTAAAAAAAAAAAAAAAAATTGCTCGTTATTAACTGTACTTAAAGGACATACAAGGAAAACTGCCTTTAGAGGTGAAAAGTCGATTTATATAGGTAGATTTTTTTGGATGGACGGGAATGGGAAGCCGCGCCGAAGAAAGAAACGGTGACCAATCCGGCTCAAAAAAATTTGTCCGGGCATTTCTCAGCGGCCGATACTGCTGTGAGTTGCACTTAACGGAAAAAATGACCAGTTTTTTGTCATCTCGAAACGAAACGGAACAAGAAAGCATATGAGTCACGACGTGACCCTCGAAAATTCACTGCTATCAGAGGAAGAGCTGAATGAGTAATACGAAGGAGCGTAATGTTAGAAGGTCGAGTTCAAAATATTCTGGATCTTGAATTTTTGTTTACTGGAGTCATGGTTGCTAACGATGTCTCGGTTATCTAAAATAATATGATCTAAATATTTTTTCTTAGAAGACGTAACTGATGGTGAATCAGGGTTTAAATTTAAATTTGTATCTGTGTTGAAATCTACCGAATTGCTATCTCTGTTTTCAAATAGGGATAACCTTTGTGAAAGCTCTTTATTCCTATTCTTGCATTTATTTTTACTTTTTTTAAAAGGAATTTCTAGTGGTAAGCTATTGTCACTGTCACTATCCTCTTCATCATCATCTTCCGCATACCCTTCATCTGTTTCGTAGTCATAGTTTTCAAAGTTGTTCATAAAAATTTTATTAAAATCGTATGGTGACGCATCTAGGAAATTGGAATTAGAACTCGAGTGTTGCAAAAGGTTCAGCTGGGTATTGACCTTAGACGCGAAATTCGACTTGACTGAACTTGAATTAAAGCTCGATACGGCATCCAAATATCTCAATTTATTCAAACTTATTAACAATCGTTGCTCTTCTTGTGAGTAATGGATTGTCTCAAAAGGAAGTAATTTGAAATTGATTTTGAGGATTTGTAAAAAAGGGTTTGTGGAAAATTCATCATAGTACCATATTGGACACCAGTGATTTAAAAAGTTTTGAAATTTTTCAAACTTTATTTTACTTGAGTGGGGCTGGTTTTGACCACTTTCGTATTTAAGTGATAATGACCAATTGTTTAAATTGTTTAAACATAAGTCAATAATGTCAATACTATTGAAGGGCGTAAAATGGTAGAGATTTAGTTGCTGTGGTTGTAACTGTTGATTATCATCATTATTAGAGTCATCTGTAAGAATTAAAAAATATAGGGACAATATCTCTAACGAGATATCCTCTTTCTTCAAATCTTGGTCCCCTTCCTTTAAAGTCATTAATTTTAAACTCAAGTAAAATAAAGTTAATTGAATCTCCACAAAATCAGGTTGATTGAGTTTGTGATTTAGACCCGTCAAATTCTTAAGTAGTAAATTTGTTGTTAGTTTTGTATTTGAACTGGATGTTAAGAATCGGAAGTTATCGTGATCACTTAAATTGTGATAAAGGTTCCACAGTAATAAATTTTTTTTAAAGCTTTCCAGTTCATTCTGGAAAAATTGGAAATTTGGGTCCGAAACATTTAAAGATGAGATATTCAACAAATTACATCCATCCAAAGAATATATGATGAAGTTTAACAAAATTTCAAAGGGCTTCAGCCTGGGGATTTCTAGAACCGAGATTGATTTCGGTTGAAATTCTTCAGTTAAAAAGTTGGACTTTGGTAAACCTTGAATTAAGGACCACCATGAGCTTAAGAATTGAAAGCACCAAAATGTCACTATTCTATCATCCTCTTCATTAGATTTATTATTATTATTGTTGCCTGATATAGGAATTAAATTTTTGGGATTTATGTACAATCCCATATTCAAAATATTTGTAAAGTTTAGGTTTAGCAAATCATTGGTCCATATTACTGAATTTACATTTGAATGTTCTGTTAACGAGCTTTTACTTTTACAAGAGTCAACAGAGGCGCCCATAAAATAAAAGATGGATAAGTTAACCAATTGCAAAACTTTCAAGTCTAATTTGCTGTTTGTTGTCAGAGAAACAATTAGCTTCGTGACTTTAAAAAGCTTGAAATCATCAAAACAAGACCAAGTAAATTGAATAATATAAAGTAACGCCAGTAGAGTTATGGGTTCACCTGTCATTGCGTTTGAATTAATCTTGTCTAATAGCAAATTTTTCCATAAATTTGTAGGGTATAATAGAAGTAGCAAAGAGTTTTGCCTTTTAAAAAAATCTTTAATAATGACAGACAACAAATTTTTCAAAAACTGAAGGTTATAATCATATTTAAGTAAAAGAAAATTTGGGAGATGATTAAAGTCACCATTCAGGTTCAAAAAATTTGTTAACAGTTGCAGTTGTAGATCAATATTATTTCGATCGTCTGTAAAAACTACTGCTTTTTGAGTAGGAAAAGTATTAGTTAGAATATTCCATGTCAAGTGTCCCAAAAACCTTTGATTTTCAGACTGAGTGTTGTAATTATCAAAACAATAAAATGTATCATTAATAAACGGCAAATTAGAATTTGCATTGGCGCTGGAACTCGCATTCAAATTTGTCAAACGGACGACCTCTTTTTCTAGTAGTTCTGTATACCCCTTTGGAAGACCTCTCCTCGACAGTTTATCCGAGGTTTTGCAAGGGAAGTCAATTTTCGCACAGTTTGAACAGTTCGGTTTTAAACCGTCACACTTGATTTTTTTCAGTCTGCATCTATCGCAAGCATGCGCCTTTCTGACAGAGAAATCAGTGATTGCGTTAGAGGAGCTTTGACCGGTTGGTACTATCAGGACTTTATTGCTGCAGGAATCTGTATCATCGAGGGAATAAGACCTGCCATATTTCCTCTTGGCCATCGTCTATTCAGAGTAGCGAGAAGAAAAAAAGAAGCAAAAAAAAAAAAACGAGCAAAAGAAATCGAGCAAAGGGAGAATGAGCAAAGGATAAACAGAAAACAATGGTAAAGAGGATTAGCCGCTGAACTAGATTGTAAATTGAAGCGGAAAAGAAAACAAAGGAGAGGAAATCGGAGAGGCAGAAAGCTTTCTGCCTTATATACTTTTTTTTTTGCCGCCGAGTTCTGAGATCACGCCCTTAAATTTAGCCGCCAAAACACCGGTCGAACGGCGAAAATGGATCGGAGTCTTGATTGCACCCACACCTCGCATTTTGTGCACTAACATAAAATATGACGAAGTGAGAGTCATGACACACAGAATAACTTAAAAATACTTGAGGAAAAAGTTCCCATATTATGAGGTCATAATAACTACATCGTTATTGTTGCGATATAACTTCAATGTTTTCTGCCTGTAAAAGAAACCTTCCTTTTCCTTCTTTAATTGAAGAGTCCATGTAACCTTGTTTCGTTACTTATATTTATTCACCTTTCTACTTTAGTCACATAACGTAATCTGGGCATAACCATTGAGGTATCATTATTAGCTTGAACTCGTGGTTCCTATTGTCGCCAGGTTTCTTTCAACGCATTTGCTCTTTCCGCTTCGCATACGGCGGTGATCAAATGCAAAACTTACCCTCATCAGTATAAGAGAAGAAAAACTGCATGGACTATTCGCGTATTGCCTGGTAAAGCTATATAGTACTATTGGTAATGTTTGTACTGTTTTATGTACATGATGAATAAGAAGAGACAAATTTTACGTGATATATAAGTCTTCTATTTCTAGTATGGCAGGTATTTTATCAGTAGCATTAATATTACTATGAAGCCCTTTCAAGGAATAACATTTTGTCCGACTGCAATAAATAATGAAATCTTAGCTAAAAAAATATCAAAGAAAATTATTAAGTTAGGAGGTATATTTTCTAAAGATTTGACCAGACAAGTTAATGTCCTTGTTGTTGGGTCCACCACCAATACAAACAAATTTAAATTTGCGGTGAAGCATAGATTCGATATCATATTTATTGACATTCAAGCCATTGATGACATTTATCAGCTCTGGCTGTCTGGAGAAAATATACTGCCGG
>OBMA010000324.1_pt1 | contig 27676 bp, 25 predicted proteins | sample 1539141 | NCBI WGS metagenome assembly OBMA01 (sample SAMEA3991484, study PRJEB22521) | metagenome | biome: anthropogenic terrestrial biome; feature: sewage plant; material: raw primary sludge | place: Sweden | collected 2012-09-26
AATAGTAAATCCTAATACAGCAGGTATTGTAACCTTCTAGGTCTGATCAAAATGGGCAAAACCAAATATCATATGGAGTATGGTGACCTGAATGCCAAACAGATAGTCACAAGTTCCTTCACAAGAAGAAGCTCTGAAAACATAGCACTACACTGAAGTGCACATTCTGCACCATATATACAGAGTTTGGTGGCACCACCGCCCGTTTGTTCTTCTGAAAGCGTAGACGCAAAGGGAATCGGAACGGGCTTCTTACTACATATCAGTCCCTAAAATGCCTTAATGCTTACCGAATACACCATAAATGGAGCCCCGAGGTCGATTATCACGATTGAAAAACCTTCTGTATCTCGGGAAATGCCAATCTGATAACTTCTCTGCTCAGATTGCAAGTTTTACTTTGGCGCTGATACAGTACAATATTTTAATAGCTGAAGCCATTTTTACTGATGGCAGTGCAGTTGTTGAGGAAAATCCTACTTACCGCATACGGGATGTTAATTCACTTGAAAAATCGAATTAATATTCTTAGATATACGTATCTGTCCTATCTTGATTACGCAGTAATAGTTCAGCTCGCTGCAAATCTTCAGGAGTGTCTATGCCAACCGTATCAATATCTGTTAATCCTACTTTAACACGATAGCCATTTTGTAACCAGCGCAGTTGTTCTAAGCTTTCTGCAATCTCCAATGATGATTGTGGTAGCTTTGTAATTTCAGCCAATACAGGTGTGCGATATGCATATATTCCAAGGTGTTTTAGAAAGGGATAGTTCCCTAGCCATTCAGATTGCTCCTTACCTCTGACAAACGGAATAATTGAACGAGAAAAGTACATTGCGTAATTGCGATTGTCCAATACAATCTTTGGTGAATTTGGACTTATGAGAGTATCCTTAGATGTAAATGGTCTTCCTAGTGTGGCGATTTGTGTCTCATTGTCGTCAAAACACTTGCATACAGTTTCTATTTGTGTCTTATGAATGAATGGTTCATCCCCTTGTATATTGACAACAACATCATAATCGCTCCCAATTTTTTGGATGGCCTCTTCAATACGGTCTGTTCCGCTCTTATGAGTAGATGATGTCATAATTGCTTTCCCGCCGAAAGATTCCACGGATTCATAAATTCTCTGGTCATCTGTTGCCACATAAACATTCTGCAATACAGACGATACTTGTTCGTAAACTCTTTGTATTACTGTCTTATCTCCTAATATTGCTAATGGCTTGCCTGGAAAACGAGATGAGGCATAGCGAGCTGGTATTATTCCAATAAACTTCATGTTTTATATTTTTGAATGCACAAATTTAGATAAAAATCCTGAGATTATAAGGTAATTGAGATAAAAAATGAAATAAATTCTCTCGAATTGGCTAGGATAAGCGGGAAATAAAGGCCGACATATGCTCAATTCTAATTTTACGTGCAGATGTGTGATGCAGCAATGTAATATTCGTTCTGAGCGATTATGTCTCCAACGTAGACAGAAAAGTAACAAGGAGGTTGCCCGGCAGAGTATCGGAAAGAACTACCGATCCGAATGAATTGATCAAGGAAATCCACGGAAGTAACATTAACCATCAAGGAAGAAAAACCATACTTGCGGCATTGACTGGCGTAACCTTACAAGCGGAGATAGGCACAATGAATTATTGCTTTCTGCTAAAAGTTTTACATTAAATTGCTATCAAATAATATCGAGAAGTTATTAACATAACTTTACTACTAGCATGTTATAGGCTTCTAGCATATACCTTATTCATTATAAGTTACAATTAATGCATTTTTGCTAGTTGTGGTAATACAAAATTTATTGTCTGGCCGCATATTTACCAACCATATTATAGTACCAAAAGAATCAACAATAACCAATTGTCGCCCCTTATCAAATAGTGACATTTTACGGTCTGTCAAATAATCACTCACCAATTTTGAACCATTCATTCCATACGGGATGAAACGGTCTCCAGTTTTTGTACGCCGTATTGTCAATGGAAAACTAACCTTTTCAAAATCAAGACAAACCTTAGACATGGATTTGCTTAAAATAAAATTCTTATCTATTGCCTTACATTCAAATTTAAACTTTTCATTCTCAGAATAAACAAATAGCCCACATTCTGGTATACACATATCCCTTTCAGTGTCATCATTAACAGGTTCAACTAATATTCTGCCACGGTCAATTAATGCAGAATACGTCTTTGAACACCAAACACGTCCTGATTCAGCATCCAAGTTATATGCTATTTGTTCAATTTGAGCAGATGTAAAACCATAATCTTTAAGAATATAAAACAAGGTATATTCGATGGCATCCTCCTTTTTTAATAGAGGAATAGATATTGAGCAAATGGCATTCTCTATTATCATAACCCGACCAATAGAATCGCGCATGGCATGTTCAAAAACAACTGATGCATCACTTAGACGATTAGCTGTCTTAAATATGTTTTCACTCACAGATGGATTAATTTTACTAAGAAGTGGAATTATATCCAAACGGATTTTATTTCTGGTGAAATCATCTATTAAATTAGTACTATCAATTACATAATCTTGTTTAACGGATGACAGATAATCAACTATTTCCATGTGACTTACACACAATAACGGTCTAACAACATAGCTGTTTTGAGGAGCTATGCCTGTAAGACCATTCAAACCTGTTCCACGGATTAAATTAATTAAAACAGTTTCCACGCTATCATCTCTGTGATGTGCGACACATATTGCCTCGGCATCAATATCCTTGCGCAATTGTTCGAAATAATTATAGCGTAAATCCCTTGCAGCCATTTCTATACTCACCTTATGAAATTCCGCGTATTCATTTGTATCAAAATGCACTACATGAATGTTTAAGTCATATTTTTCACACAAACGTTTACAGAATGCTTCATCACGATCAGACTCATCCCCACGAAGATGAAAATTACAATGAACGGCTTCAATGTTATATCCTAAGATTTTAAGTATTAACAATAAAGCCACACTATCTGCTCCACCAGACAATGCCACCAAATATTTCCCAGTTAACGTCATAAGATGATGACAGGAAATATAAACGGATATTTTCCTTATAAAATTATTCAACGTAGAGAACTAAACCTTTAAGATATTCACCTTCTGGATGATAAATATTAATTGGGTGGTCTGCTGGCTGATGAAGTTGATGCAAAATACGAACTTTACGACCAGCTTGTGCTGCAGCAGTAAATACGGCATTACGAAAATTATCCTTTGTAACGACCTGACTACAACTGAACGTGAATAGAATGCCTCCTGATTTAATGCTCTCGAATCCTTTAACATTCAGACGTATATATCCTTTAAGAGCATTGCGCAATGCAGACCTGTGTTTAGCAAATGCGGGAGGGTCCAATATTATAAGGTCATATTTATTATCATTTGCATCCAAAAACTTGAAAGCGTCGTCACAAAATGCCTCATGACGGTTATCGCCATGGAAATTAATATCAATATTTTTATTTGTCAGCTCAATAGCTTTCGCACTACTGTCAACCGAATGTACTAGTTTTGCACCCCCACGCATGGCGTAAACAGAAAAGCCACCTGTATAACAAAACATGTTCAAAACGGAATGTCCATTGGCATATTTCTCCAATAACAATCGATTTTCACGTTGATCAACAAAGAATCCCGTCTTCTGTCCTTTAAGCCAATCAACATAAAAACTCAATCCATTTTCTGTTGATATATTATCCTCACTACCACCATATATGAATCCATTCTCCTGGCCAAGTTCTGCCTTAAACGGCAATGTGGTTTCACTCTTATAGTATACGTTCTCAATTCTCGAGCCCATAACATATACAAGAGCGTCACAAATTTCCTTTCTACAAACATGCATACCCACACTATGTGCCTGCATGACAGCGGTTTTATTATAACAATCAATGACTAGTCCTGGCAAATTATCACCTTCACCATATACTAGCCTATAGATGTTATTCAAAGGATTATCTGCAAGACCAATAGAGACACGCATTTGTATAGCAGATGCCAATCTGCTTCTCCAAAATTGTTCGTCTATATCAATATCTCGAAATGAAAGTACCCTTACTGTTATGGAGCCGATTTGATAATGGCCCAAAGCCATAAAATCACCATCTGCAGATAAGACTTTCACAATTTCCCCCTCTGCCAAATCATCATCAGTATAATTAATTGCACCAGAGAATATCCACGGATGAAAACGCTTAAGACTTTCTTCTTTACCGCGTTTCAAATATATTTTCTTATATTTCATTGTCGAAATTTTTCATACCAATTTGTTCCTCACAATTAACTAACTCAAATCCGCCTGTCTCCTTTAACCTGCATATCTCTTCATATAAATTTATGCAAGCCCAAGCATCAATTGCTGCATACATTTTCTGCTTGTCATTTAGCAAATCGGCTTCCCAGTTCGTCAAACGTTGGCGCTTACTTATTTTTTGATGGAAGATGTTAGCGTATAGTTTTTGTAAACTTAAATCTTCTATTCCAATATCACCAACAATATTCTGTAAATCAATAAAGTTACCAGGTTCGAACTCTACACGCTTATGAAGAGACAACATGTCATCATGCAAAGACAGTCCAACCATAGGAACCTTCGTGTTTTCAAGTAAACGTAATAGAGCAGGTGTCATGCCTATATGATTCAAACGAAAGAGAAAACATACAGATCTATTAGATACTTGAAGCAACGAAACCTTATGTATATCACCTTTTTTAAATGACGGACGGGTTTCTGTATCAACACCCAATATGTCGCTTGAAAGCAAATAATCAACTGCTTTTTCTGTTTCTCCTTCGCTAAGTATTACAATTATTTTCCCGGGAAATCGTACTTGCGGTAAAGCCGTAATAAAATGTTTATCAAATTTATTGTATATTATTTTTTTCATCTTTTTTATTGTTACAATTTGCAAAATTAGAAAAAAGTTACGAAAATATAGCAGTTTATCATATTTTTACACTATTTTTGCCAATATAATTTTGAATTAGCTGTATTAATAAAGAAATTTATGATTAAAAATTTAATTAATTAATTTTCTATTGTCTTCGATTTACATTATCTTTGCAAAAAATATAAAATTTAGATGAAAGAAATTGTTGCAGCGTGCCTTGTCACGCTCTTTATTTATCCCCAAATAATGGCAAAGACAAGAACAGTGAATTTGAGAATTGTTGAGACTAGCGATGTTCACGGAAATTTCTTTCCTTACGATTTTATCAATCGTAAGCCAAGAGCCGGTTCACTTGCCAGAGTAATTACGTATGTAGACTCGCTGCGCAATAGTTATGGAAATAATTTAATTTTGGTTGATAATGGCGATATCCTGCAAGGTCAACCAACATGTTATTACTGCAACTATGTAAAACCAGAAATCCCCAATGTTGCAGCTTCTGTTATCAATTACATGAAATACGATGTCGAGGCTATTGGCAACCATGACATAGAAACAGGCCATACTGTATATGACAAATGGATTGGAGAAGTAAAATGTCCGATGATCGGTGCCAATATCACAGACACCAAGACAGGCCAGCCTTACGTACATCCATATACCATGCTGGACCGTGATGGCATAAGGATCGCTATTCTAGGTATGCTCACACCTGCAATTCCCAATTGGCTGAATGAAAATCTTTGGAGTGGGTTGAGATTTGACGAAATGATTAGTTCAGCCAAATATTGGATGAACGTAATAAAAAAGAATGAAAATCCTGATATAATTATCGGGTTGTTCCATTCTGGAAGAGATGGCGGTATAACAACAAAGACTTACGTAGAGAATGCATCTATTGAAGTTGCCAAGTTGGTTCCTGGGTTCGACTTGATTTTATATGGTCATGACCATACAAGGCATAGCGAAACGATAGAAAATATAGCAGGGCAGAAAGTACTTTGTTTAGACCCATCGTGCAATGCATATATGGTGAGCGATGCACAGATTGTTATAAAAAAAGAGGATAACAAAATTATTAGCAAAAATATTGTCGGAGATGTAGTAAATGTATCAAATCAACCTATAGACGAGAAATTCATGTCATATTTTAAGGCTGATATTGATAGTATAAATGCATTTGTAAATCGCAAGATAGGTTATTTCAAAAACTCGATATATACACGCGATTGCTATTTTGGCAATGCCGCATTCACAGATTTCATTCATGACTTGCAATTAAAGATAACAGGTGCAGACATTTCAGTCAATGCTCCTCTGTCATTCAACACAAGCATTGAGGCTGGTAATGTGTATATCAGTGACTTGTTTAACCTCTACAAATACGAGAATCAAATATATGTTATGAAAATGTCTGGCAAGGAAATTCGCAATTTTCTTGAAATGAGCTATGATTTGTGGTGCAACACAATGAAAAGCCCTGATGACCACATAATATTGATGGATACAGATGTAAAAGAAAACCATAATAAATATGGATTCAAAAACTTGGCTTTCAATTTCGATAGTGCCGCAGGCATCAATTATGAGGTGGATGTTACAAAACCTAACGGACAGAAAGTGCATATACTAAAAATGTCAAACGGGCAGCCTTTTGATGAATCAAAATGGTACAAGGTTGCAATGAACAGCTACCGTGGCAATGGCGGTGGTGAACTTCTGACACGTGGCGCTGGCATTCCCCACGACCAAATAAAGAGCCGCATATTATATGAAAGCGAGAAAGACCAGCGTTACTATCTGATGAAAGAGATAGAAAAGACAGCGGTTATAAATCCACAAGCACACAACAACTGGAGGTTTGTACCTGAAAAATGGGCCAAACCTGCCATTGCACGCGATCGGGCATTGATTTTTGGTAGTGTTCTTGATCTTAATGATGAAAAACAATGATGAAGTATTGGTTTGTTTTCAGCAAATCTGATGTTTTGCTAGAGAAGTGTGGTGATGGTTTATACACGATCCCATTTGAAGAAGAAAGTCCAATTGAAACAAAACCTTGGACAAACATACACAACATCTCCCCCCTTTATGATGGGGCAGAAGTGAAGACATTCTATATCGACAATCCGATTACTAACAATAAAAAATACGAGATGTGCGGGCTCCGCCAATCTTATTATAAGATCAATAAGGATTTGTATATAAAGGCAGGGAAATGTCATGAAATTCTATATTGGGATCAAAACACGCAGTATTGCGGGGTATGCGGAAGTCCTATGAAAATGAATACAGATATATCTAAACGATGTACAGAATGCGGCAAGGAGATTTGGCCACAGTTGGCAACAGCTATTATTGTACTAATTAGGCGCGGTGAAGAAATTTTGTTGGTGCATGCAAATAACTTTCGCGGAAATTTCTATGGTCTTGTGGCTGGGTTTGTCGAAACTGGTGAAAATTTGGAAGAAGCAGTCAACAGGGAGGTATTTGAAGAAACAAACATTAAGATAAAAAACATCCAATATTTTGGTAGTCAACCATGGCCTTATCCATGTGGATTGATGGTTGGCTTCAAAGCCGAATATGATAGTGGTGAGATAAAATTACAACGTTCAGAACTTGGTGGCGGAGGCTGGTATCATAAAGATCATCTGCCACAAATTCCAGAAAAATTAAGTATAGCACGCAAATTGATAGATAACTGGTTGGAAACTTATAATAAATAATACAGACATGCATTATATAGAAAGATTTCTTGGCTTTGATGCCAAGTCAATGAAACTCCGTACAGAAATCGTAGCAGGAGCTACCACATTTCTTACTATGAGTTATATTCTTGCAGTAAATCCAGACATACTTTCCTCTACAGGGATGGATAAGGGTGCTCTTTTTACAGGAACCGCTCTTGCCGCGGCTATATCCACTCTACTTTTGGCTTTCATGGCAAAACTACCTTTCGCTCAGGCACCAAGTATGGGATTGAATGCTTTTTTTGCATATACATTATGCCAGGCGATGGGCTACTCATGGCAACAATCATTGGCGATAATGCTTGTTGAGGGTATAATATTTATATTGATAACGTTCTTCAATATACGTGAATTAATTCTGGAGAGCATCCCTAAAAATATACGCTTCGCTATTTCAGCAGGTATAGGTATGTTTATCGCTTTCATTGGACTGAAAAACGCAGGCATAATTGTAGCAAAACAAGGAACATTTATCGGGCTAGGTGGCTTTACCCCAAGTTGCATTCTTGGTATTGTAGCAATTCTTTTGAGTGGTGTTCTTATGGCTAGGAATGTCAAAGGTTCGCTATTTTATGGAATTATCATAGCAACAATTGCGGGCATCCCATTAGGTGTTACCCAAATACCAAGCGATTGGATTCCCATATCCGCGCCACAAAGCATAAAACCAGTATTTTGCCAGTTCGATTTCAACGGATTCTTATCCATAAAGACAATATTGGTAATATTCAGTCTATTGATTATCAACATATTCGATACCGTAGGCACACTTGTTGGGCTAGCATATAAAACAGGCATTGTGCATTCTGACGGAAGCATTCCACGCGTTAAAGAGGCAATGATGAGTGATGCAATTGGCACTACTTGTGGTGCAATGCTAGGCTCTTCTACAATCACTACCTATATTGAAAGTGCATCGGGCATTGCCGAAGGGGGGCGTTCCGGAGTTACATCATTAATTGTGGGGATTTTCTTCCTCATTTCATTATTTATGTCTCCCATTTTTTTACTCATCCCAAGTGCGGCCACAAGTGGAGCTTTAGTCCTAGTTGGTGTTTTAATGATTGATTCAGTTAAAAAATTGGACTTGAATGATGTAAGTGAGTCGTTTCCGGCATTTATAACAATGATTACAATGGTTTTATGTTACAGTATCGCAGATGGCATTTGTCTTGGTATACTAAGTTATGTCATAATAAAACTCTGTACATTCAAATTTAAAGATCTAAATTTGACACTTATTATATTATCAATACTATTTATCATTAATTTTGTATTTGATTGATAACCGATATGGCTAATATGCTATCATCGTCATATCAAAATGAATCTAACGTAAATCCGTTTTAATGCATGTAACAAATTGTCTTTTTTCAACATTTGTGGCTAGTTGCATTCTAAACCTTGTTTAGAATGCAACTAGCCACAAATGTTGAAGATGCATTTTTTCTATTGGTGCTGCTCGCGTAACAAATCATTGACCGACTTAACCGGATTAAAAGTGGAAAGCGGAACTTCAACAAAAATTGTATTCCAGTCACTCATAGCACCATTCCACAATCCAGGCAACTCCAAAGCCTTGAGTTCTTTACCATTCCAACTTTTAGTACTGATGAATCCCGTTTGTGGATCAATGAAATCAAGCAAATTAAATGGCTTACCCTTGTAATCCTTTGTGGCACAAACCAAATCTACTGGATTGAAATATGTCCCATCAGTAAACATCTTCATATATTCAGGATTATTTATATCGATTTGACTACTTTCAAGAATTTGCAGACTCACCGTACCATCTTGATTATATGTCAGGAACGGACCACCACCTGGTTCTCCTACATTCTTAACAACGCCACAAACACGCATAGGCCTGTTTAATTTATTGCGAAGATAAATCACTAGTTCTGCATCTTCCAGTTCCTTGATATCAGACTTACGACAGCAAAGATTCCGCTGAACGAAACGGATAATTGCCTCCAGATTTGCATGCGTATAAGAACCACTTTCAAGTTGTTTTAGATAGAAAAACGCACGTTCTTGAAAAGTTATCAGAATACCGGCTATAAGCTGCTTATATGTTACGACATCATTTTTCATGCGATCTGGCACAACATTATCAATGTTCTTGATAAATATGACATCGGCATCAATCTCATTTAGATTTTGTATCAGAGCACCATGACCACCCGGACGGAAAAGAATTGAACCATCTTCATTACGAAATGGAGTATTATCTAGATTTGTTGCAATAGTGTCTGTACTAGACTTCTGTTCTGAGAAACTAATATTATAATGTATACCAAACTTTTTAGCATAGAAGTCTTCCTTGTTTGTCACTTTTTGTTTAAAAAGATCCAAATGGTCATGACTCACAGTAAAATGCACATTTGCCTCACCATTTGAGCTAGCATATAGGGCTGCTTCCACTAGATGCTCCTCCATTGATGTACGGGGACCTTCTTCGTAATTGTGGAATAACAGCAAACCTTTAGGCAGATTACCATAATTTAACCCCTTTTCTCCCAACATATTTGCAACAATCGCTTTATATTTGCCTTCAACCAATAATGTCTTAATACTCTTTCCTTCATTTTGCTTGCACTTATCACATAAAGCTTCACAAAAAGCAAATTTCTTGATATTATTAAAAAAACATTTTTCAAAATCCGTAGTTGGCGCATCTGAACCAATATTCAGAAAAGCATACATATTTTTAAACATACGACTAGCAGCACCTGACGCGGGAACAAACTTCACAATTTTTTTCCCTTCAGCCTTGTACTTGCTCCAAGCATCGACATATTGCTTTAGCTCATCATCATTTGGGGCCAATATTCCTTTGCCTATCTCGGCTGCACCTTCCAAGCGTAAGAATGGAAAACCTGTTTGGATTTGCTCTAACTGATTATTTACTTGATCTTCTGAGATTCCCCTCTCAGAAATTTGTTTAAGGTCTTTTTCTGTTAGCATAATATTGTTAATTTATAACATAATCGTGGTAATTATGTCACAAATATAGCTACTTTTTGGGATAAAAAGAAATATTTGCCTCTTTTTTTCTTATCTTTGCCCAAGATATATGATTATTGTTATGTCCATGCTTTAATAAAGGAGTATAATAATGGAGGAGAAATTTGAGTTCACATCGTCAGAGTGGAATGAAACACAGATATTATTGGATAAATTAAAGATATCAATAGGCAGAACATTGAAACCTGATGATGAAGAAAAAATACGTAGTTACATAACTTATGCCATACAAAACAACCAAATACAAAGAGACGTATTTGGGTTGAATCCAATACTTAATTCTCTACAAACAGCGGAAATCGCTGTCGAAGAAATTGGTATGAAGCGTGATGGCATATTGGCGATATTGCTTTATAACAGTGTGATTGACGGATATGCTGATGAGAAACTTATTGAGAAACTTTTTGGAGAAAATGTAGCTCATATTATACATGGATTAGCTAGAATACATGAATTGTATAAAAAGAATCCAGTCGTAGAAAGCGAGAATTTCAGAAATCTACTCATTTCTTTTGCCGAGGATATGCGCGTCATTTTGATTATGATTGCAGACCGGATGAATCTGATGCGTCAAATCCGTGATACCACAAAAGTTGATGCAAAAAGGGAGGTAAGCGAGGAAGCTTCTTACCTATACGCTCCCCTAGCTCACAAACTCGGCTTGTATCAGCTAAAAAGCGAGCTGGAAGATTTAAGTTTAAAATATCTTGAGCATGATGCATACTACATGATTAAGGAAAATCTGAATGCTACCAAACGTTCACGTGATTCATATATTGAGAGATTCATATCACCAATACAAGAAAAAATAAAAGCTACAGGACTGAAATTTCACATGAAAGGACGCACAAAAAGTATCCATTCAATTTGGCAAAAGATGAAAAAACAGAAATGTAGCTTCGAAGGGATATATGACCTTTTCGCAATACGAATAATAATTGACTCACCTTTAGAAAAGGAGAAGATGCAATGCTGGCAAGCATATTCTATAGTCACGGATATGTATCAACCCAACCCAAAGCGTTTGCGTGATTGGCTCTCGGTACCGAAATCTAACGGATACGAATGTTTGCATATCACTGTACTTGGCCCAGAAAACAAGTGGGTGGAAGTTCAAATACGAACAGAGCGAATGGACGAGATTGCCGAGCATGGTTTGGCAGCCCATTGGCGGTATAAGGGAATAAAAAGTGATGGTGGTATTGACGAATGGCTTGCCAATATCAGATCAGCCCTTGAGAGCAATGATGACTTGCAACTCATGGATCAATTCAAAATGGATCTGTATGAGGATGAAGTCTATGTATTTACACCAAAGGGCGATTTATTTAAATTTCCTAAAGGTGCTACCATCTTGGACTTTGCATACCACATACATTCCGGAGTAGGTAATACGTGCGTTGGTGGTAGAATCAATGGAAAGAATGTACCAATCAGAGAGACTCTACGCTCTGGAGATACTGTTGAAATTATAACGCAAAGCAATCAGAAACCAAACAGCAACTGGATTAACATAGTAAAAACCAGTAGGGCAAAGGCAAAGATTCGTTTGGCTCTTAAAGAGACCCAAGTCAAAGATGGATTGTATGCCAAAGAGATGCTTGAGCGCCGTTTCAAGAACAAGAAAATAGAGTTGGAAGAAAGCATCATGAACCACATGATAAAGAAGATGGGGTTCAAGGAGGTTTCTGACTTCTACAAGCAGGTAGCAGACGAAAAGTTGGATTCTAACGACATTGTAGATAAATATATTGAGGTGCGTGACCGTGATTTAAATCTAAATGCACCTAAAACAACACAGAGTGCAAAGGAATTCAACTATGAAAATCCAGACAAAGAGTTAGCCAAAGCCAGTGATGATGTGCTGGTAATTGACCGTAACCTGAAAGGACTTGATTATTCATTAGCAAAATGTTGCCATCCAATTTATGGCGATGCCGTGTTTGGATTTGTCACGGTTAACGGCGGCATTAAAATTCACCGCTCCGACTGTCCGAACGCGCCAGAATTGCGTAAGCGTTTTGGGTATCGTATAGTTAAAGCCAAATGGAGTGGCAAAGGTTCCTCTCAATACAGTATAACATTACGTGTGATTGGTAATGATGACATTGGAATAGTAAATAATATAACAAGCATAATAGCTAAGGAAGACAGAATAGTTATGAGAAGTATAAATATTGATTCTCATGACGGTCTTTTCAGTGGAAATATTGTAGTGCAACTCGATGATATCACAAAGTTTGAAGCTCTAATGAAAAAATTGAGAACAGTAAAGGGGGTAAAACAAATATCTCGACTCTAAACAGTTATTAGCAATGCAATCACTTGTCAAGTAACCGGTCTACAATCTCTATACCTTTAGTTGTGCAGAAACCACGGATAAAAAGAAAGACCACATTTTTGAAAATGAATTGCAAATCATAATACTTATACATTTGGGTTTCCATTATATGTGACATTGCAAAATTACTAATATTTGAGATAATTGAATAATTGAAATCATCTCTGAAGAACCCCTCTTCAATTCCTCTTTCAAAAAATTCTTGAGCTTTTATGTCATTATCTGCGTGTCTATGTTCCAAAAAACTTATCACGCCCTTATATTTGTGAAGTTCAGAAAAGAATAGAGGGTTGACATGGGAGAACCCTTCCATCTTAATGTGATAGAATGTAATGAGAATATCCATCACGCTGTGTTCTTTATCATTGGCAAAATCATGCATAAAATTGGTTTGATTGTTTTCTTCCGCTCTCAAACCTTCCAACAATAAATCTTCCTTATTGTTGTATATTTCATATAAAGTACGCTTGGAAATGGATAGAAGACTAGCTATGTCATCCATCTTAACAGCTTTGATACCTTTCAACTTGAATTCGAGCATCGCAACATTCAAAATCCGTTCTTTTAATTCCTTGCGATATTGTGTGGAATTGTTAATTATATGCATAAGAAATCGTTTGCGCTGCAAAGATAATAAAAAATCGAAAAACTCGCACGCTTTTAATCGTTTTTTCGTAACTTTGCGCATCGATAATCAAATCTATAAATATGGTAAAGATTACAAAAGAGGCAGCTCTTGAATATCATGAAGGCGGCCGTCCTGGTAAAATTGAGGTAAAACCCACCAAACCTTATCGAACACAAACCGATTTAAGTCTGGCATATTCGCCAGGAGTTGCTTATCCTTGTCTTGAGATTCAGAAGAATCCGGATGACGTTTACAAATACACTGATAAAGGTAATCTAGTGGCTGTGATCAGTAATGGTACAGCCGTACTAGGCTTAGGCGACATTGGTGCCATGAGCGGAAAGCCTGTAATGGAAGGCAAAGGATTGCTTTTTAAAATTTATGGGGGCATTGATGTCTTTGATATTGAAGTTGCTGAGAAAGATCCAGAAAAATTTTGTGAAACAATTGAGAGGATTGCCCCTTCTTTTGGTGGAATCAATTTGGAGGACATCAAGGCTCCTGAGTGTTTCTACATCGAGGAGCGTCTTAAGAAAACTTTAGATATTCCTGTTATGCATGATGACCAGCACGGCACGGCAATAATTTCAGCAGCCGGACTGAAGAATGCACTTGAGGTGGCAGGCAAAGATATCTCAAAAGTAAAAATCGTTGTGAATGGTGCTGGTGCTGCTGCAATCTCTTGTACAAAGCTGTATTGCGCGTTTGGTGCAAAGAAAGAGAATATAGTCATGCTCGACTCGAAAGGTGTAATCACAAGTGATCGTAAAATGTTGACTCCACAAAAAGCATTGTTTGCAACAGATAGACGTGGCGTCAATACATTAGAAGAGGCAATGAAAGGTGCTGATGTTTTTGTTGGACTTTCAAAAGGAAATGTTTTGACTCAGGATATGGTTCGTTCAATGGCTGCAAATCCTATAGTCTTTGCACTTGCTAATCCTGTACCTGAAATCTCATATGAGGATGCTATGGCAAGTCGTCCAGATGTATTAATGTCAACAGGACGTTCCGATTATCCTAATCAGATAAACAATGTTATTGGATTCCCGTATATATTCCGTGGGGCTCTAGATGTCCATGCCAAGGCAATCAATGAAGAAATGAAAATGGCTGCGGCAAATGCCATTGCTGATTTAGCAAAGCAACCAGTACCTGATGTAGTCAATGATGTTTATCACGTTAACGACCTCACTTTCGGCACAAGATATTTCATTCCGAAGCCTGTCGACCCTCGCCTAATAACAGAGGTAAGTGCTGCCGTTGCAAAGGCAGCCATGGACAGTGGTGTAGCTCGTAATCCGATAAAGGATTTTGATGCTTATAAAAAGAATTTGTTACAATTGCTGGGCCAGGAAACAAAAAAGACTCAAAAACTTCATGCTACAGCACAAATGCATCCACAACGCGTGGTTTTTGCAGAAGGAGGACATCCTACCATGATGAAGGCTGCCGTTCAAGCAAAACTTGAAGGTATTTGCTATCCTATATTGTTGGGTAATCCAGACCGCATGAACCGCTTGGCACAAAGATTAAAACTCGATTTGACGGATATTGAGATTATCGATATGCGAGCAGACCAAGAACAAGGGCGCCGAGCAACTTTTGCAAAACATATTGCAGAAAAACGTGCCCGTCAGGGATATACTTTCCAGGAGGCTTATGATAAAATGTATGAGCGAAACTACTTCGGTATGATGATGGTTGAGACCGGTGAGGCTGACGCTTTCATAACAGGTCTTTATACCAAATATTCTAATACAATTAAGGTAGCTAAGGAGGTGATAGGCATTCGCCCTGAATACAAAACATTCGGCACAATGCACATTCTGAATACATCTAAAGGTACATATTATATAGCTGACACATTGATAAATAGGCACCCTGATGAAAATATCCTTATTGATATTGCCCGTTTAAGTGCACATACAGTAAAATTTTTCAATGAAGTTCCTAAAATAGCTATGATTAGTTATTCAAACTTTGGAACTGATGAAAATGGAAGTCCCATGAAAGTGCATACAGCCGTGAGCGAAATGCAACACATGTATCCTGATTTGGCCATTGATGGTGAGATGCAAGTTAATTTCGCTCTAAATAAAGAATTGCGGGATGACAAGTTCCCATTCACGAGATTAAAAGGCCTGGATGTCAACACTCTTGTATTCCCAAACATGAGTAGTGCAAACAGCAGTTATAAGCTGTTACAGGCTCTGGATCCTGATGCCGAGATTATTGGCCCGATTCAAATGGGACTTAACAAACCTATACATTTCACAGACTTTGAGTGCTCTGTACGCGATATCATTAATATCACGGCTGTAGCTGTAATCGATGCATACGTAGAGAAGATAAAGTCTTCAAGTAATAAGGAATGAACAATATATAATATGACTCATCCGACGTATAGCGTGATTTTAAGAATTAAATGTAAATAAAATGGCTGGTATCATATTATCTTTGTATTGAAAAAAACAAAGATATGGATACCAGTTTTATCTGTCATGCATACGCACTAAGACGGAATGTTCAATATATCAAAGCCAAGCCCTAAAGAATGCAACTTAAACTCGCTAACTGTGGAGAATGGCAACTGATTGTCAACTAATTACGAATTTGTCATATAGAAGCAATAATTCAAATGAATGGGTAGTGTAATTTGAACTATGTCAAGGCTCTAATCCTTTATATTCTTATATTGCTGTCCGCTAAATTTTTTTCTTCGAGACTAGTGTAAGGTAAAATCTTCAAAAAATATTAATTGTCTACAATTTTGCACCATTTATGTGGTAAAACTTAGCCAAATTTGGGAATTTGGTAACGGTTTCAAAAAGTAAGCCTTCTATGAAGGAATCGCTTGTAAGCACGATGTATAAACGGTTCCAGAGCTTTCAATTTATTTTTAGCGGACAGCAATAAAATTTATTATATGGAAGCAACAAAATAGAAACAAAAAGGGGCAAACCAAACGGTCTGTCCCAATAAAAGAAATTTATGATGACAATTAATTATTAACCGAACCACCAACGATGTCAAGTAATTCACTTGTAATAGCCTGCTGGCGACTCTTATTATATTGCAGGTTGAGGCTACGCAACAATTCATCGGCATTATCCGTGGCGGTCTGCATGGCAACCATGCGAGCAGCATGCTCACTGGCATTACTATCAAGCAATGCTGTATATAGCATAAGATGCAACTGCTTCGGAATAAGAGCCCCTAAAACCGTCTTAAGGTCAGGCTCCACAATAAAGTCATCATTAAGAAGATTCCCTTCCATATGTTTGCGTTCCTCATTACGTTTTTTGTTGCGCAGATATTCCTGAGCCTTAGCGGTGGCAATATTCGACGATAGATCGCGGTCATTATCAGCACCAATCTCCGTAGACAAATCTATTGGAAGAAATGTCTTGCGGGTAAGAATCTGAGAACCGGCACTCTTGAAATGGTGATAAATCATCTCAACTTTGTCAAACTCACCATTCATGTACTTCAGGGTTATCTCATGCGCAATCTCACGACAATGCTGTTCATTAGGCTTATCTGCGAGTTCCAAAAAATTTCCTGCCGACTTCAACCCAAGTTTCGCCACCTTTTCTGACACTTTACGCCCAATAGGATAAATTACAATATTTTCCGGACAAAGATGTTTGTATTCGTCAATAGTCTGTTGCATCATCTTCATCGTATTTGCGTTGAAACCTCCGCACAAACTGCTGTTAGATGCATAAACAATCAACGCAACACTTTTAATTTGCTTACGTTCCACATCAAATGGTGAAGTAAGATCGGGAGTAGATACGAGGAATGACTTCAATATGTGCTCAAGCATGTTTTCATAAGGAAGCATATTCTCAATCATTACCTGTGCATGATGCAACTTGCTCGACGCAACCATCTTCATGGCACTAGTAATCTTGCGGGTGTTGTTTACACTAGCTATTCTTGTTTTTATCTCTTTCAGTGACGACATAGGCTATTACGCTTTATATTGTCCAGTGATGTCTGCCATCACACTCTCAATTATCGTGATAACCTCATCAGTAAGTTTAGCCGATGCTAGTGAGTCAATAGCTTCTGGATATACGGTGCGCATCTTTTCCAAAAACGCATCTTGACACTGACGAATATTTTCAACCGGAACATCGTGCATCAATCCGTGAACACCGCAATATAGTACTGCGATTTGCTCACCAACAGGCATTGGACTGTATTGCGGTTGGATAAGCAATTGGTTGTTTTTACGTCCACGGTCAAGGGTCATCGCTGTAACAGAATCCATGTCGCTAGAAAACTTTGAAAAAGATTCTAGCTCACGATACTGAGCCATATCTATCTTCAATGTTCCAGTAACTTTCTTCATACTCTTAATCTGTGCACTACCGCCAACACGAGATACAGAGATTCCCACATTAATGGCAGGACGAAAGCCCTGATTAAACAAATCAGTTTCCAGATATATCTGACCGTCAGTGATTGAAATCACATTCGTTGGGATATATGCTGAAACATCACCAGCCTGCGTTTCTATGATTGGTAAGGCTGTAAGTGAACCGCCCCCCTTTACATATCCCTTCATACATGCCGGTAGGTCGTTCATCTGCTCAGCAACTTCTTGCTGATCATTGATACGTGCAGCGCGCTCAAGAAGGCGAGAATGAAGATAGAACACATCACCAGGATAAGCCTCACGTCCAGAAGGGCGACGAAGTATCAGTGACACCTCTCGATAAGCAACTGCCTGCTTTGACAAGTCATCGTAAACCACGAGTGCCGACTCTCCCCTATCACGGAAATACTCGCCAATGGCTGCACCCGCAAATGGTGCATAATACTGCATGGCTGCAGGTTCTGCAGCTGTTGCTGACACAATAATAGTATAAGGCATTGCACCATGTTCCTTCAATGTCTGAACGAGAGCAGCAACTGTAGAAGCCTTCTGGCCGATTGCTACATAAATACAATAGACAGGCTTACCTGCATCATAGAAACTCTTCTGATTAATTATTGTATCAACAGCAATAGCAGTCTTACCAGTCTGGCGATCGCCAATGATAAGCTCGCGTTGGCCACGACCAATAGGAATCATTGAATCAACGGCCTTCAGACCAGTCTGCAACGGTTCTTTCACCGGTTGACGATAGATAACGCCAGGAGCCTTGCGGTCTAGAGGCATTTCGAATGATGTGCTCAAATCGATGTCGCCTTTGCCGTCAATAGCCTCGCCCAAAGGGTTGATAACGCGGCCTAGCATATTATCGTTGACACGAATAGAAGCGATACGATGAGTACGCTTAACCACCATACCCTCTTTGATACCAGATGTTATACCCAAAAGAATACAACCCACGTTGTCTTCCTCCAAGTTCATTACGATAGCCATAGTGCCGTTTTCAAACTCCAGCAACTCATTTGCCTCAGCATTGCGCAAGCCGTATATACGAGCAACACCATCACTCACTTGGAGTACAGTACCGACTTCGTCAAACTTCTCACATGAGCTGATACCTTGCAGCTGTTGAAGTAATACTTCAGACACTTCGCTTGGTTTTATTTTATCTGACATTTTTAGTTATTAAAAAAGATATTTCGTTATTTTTTAAGCTGTGTTAGAATGCTGTTGAGCTTTGTATTCACACTTGCATCCATACGGTAAGTATCATATTCGAGGATGAAACCGCCAATAATATCGGGATTTACCTCGGCCTGAAACTCCACAGTTCCTTGAGTGTTACTCTCTACCATCTGTTTCATCTTCTGCTCTATGGCAGGAGTGACTACAGTGGCAGTGATAAGTCTTCCGCGGGTGATATTTTTCTGTTTTCTGTAAAGAGTGATATACGAAGCAGCTATGAATTGCAGGGTGCTTTCCCTGTCTTCATTCAAAACCAGTTGCAAAAATTTTTTGGTCAACTCTGATGGTTTTGTACCAGAAGCTGTCTCCAGTAAACTCTGCTTCTGCGACTTGGCAAGCATTGGATTGTCTATCGTAAACCTCAGTTCGGGCACAAGTATGTAGCTCTCAGAGAGAGTTAGCATCTCCAAATACACCTGTTCTTCGAGTTTCGCCATAGTAGCACTTTTGATCAGTGCACGTGCGTATCTTACCGATATTACACCTATATCCATAAGCCCTACTCCTTCTTGTTATCAACAGAAACTTCATCCAGCAGTCTGTCAATCATCTCCATCTGCTTGTCGCTAGACGACAATTTCTCGCGAAGTATCTTCTCTGCAATTAGAACAGAGAGTTGAGCCACCTGAGAACGAATTTCACGAATGGCGTTTTGCTTTTCACTCTCAATTTCAGCTTTCGCCTCAATGATAAGTCGCATCCCTTCGTCCTTGGCTTTCTCTTGGGCTTTACCCACGATAATTTCACGAGTATCGGCAGCCTCTTTCAGTATCTGAGCCTGCTTCTCACGTGCCTCTTGCAGAATGGATTCACCTTCTTTTTGAATATTGGCATGCCTCTCGTTGGCCTCGTGAGCTTTGCGCAGACTGTCATCAATATAAGCCTTGCGGTCGTTAACCATCTTAACGATTACAGGGAATCCCCACATCCACAAGATTGCAAATACAATGACAAATACGAGCGTCATCCAAAATAGCAAACCACTTTCAGGAATTAATAAACCCATAGACTGTGAATTAATTTACTTGTTTTTTATCTCTTTAATTAAAGAACAATAGCTAATACTGCAATAATGACACCGAAAAGCGCAACTCCTTCGACAAGAGCAGCAGCGATAATCATACTTGAACGAAGGTCACCCATCTTCTCTGGCTGACGAGCCATAGCATCCATAGCCTGGCCACCAATACGTCCAATACCAATACCTGCACCGATTGCAGCCAAACCTGCGCCAATTGCGGCACCCATTTTTGCGATAGCAACATCTGCTAATAATAATGATAACATAGTCATAAAATTTTAGTTGTTTTATTTTATTTCTTCAAATTCCACTTTTTTTTCTGACTTTGCATGAGCCAGCGAGATAAACACCGCACTCAGCATGGTAAACACCAACGCCTGAATGAAGCATACAAGGATTTCGAGTAGCATCATAAAGACACTCATCGCAACACTGACAACCGTCATCGAGGTGCCTGCAAAAGCATTGATACCGAACATTATAAAAATAATGCTGGCAAATGACAATGCGATGGCATGTCCCGCCATCATGTTAGCAAAGAGACGAATCATCAAAGCAAACGGTTTCGTGAAGACTCCAAAGAATTCTATAAACGGCATGATTGGCACTGGGACCTTTAACCATGTCGGAACTTCAGGCCAAAATATTTCTTTCCAATATTCGCGCGTTCCCGTCAAATTAGTGATGAGAAACGTACAAAATGCGAGGAAAAATGTGCATGTAATATTACCAGTCAGATTTCCACCACCTGGAGGGAATGGAATAACTCCCATCATATTGGCAATGAAGATAAAAAAGAAGCATGTAAGAAGGTATGAAGCGTATTTGTCAGTTTCCTTACCCAATGCAGACTTAATCACATCCGTGTATATATACATCACGAACATATGAATGAATCCAACAAAACCCTTAGGTGCAGGATCGTCTAGATTATGCTTTTTACACCATCTAGCGGGAATCAAAATACAAACAAGAAGCAAGATCGCATCAATAAACAGCACACAAACTGTCTTGGTAATAGAGATGTCAAACGGACGGACTTCTGTTCCATCTGGCCGTATCTCAACAATCTTACGCTCATATTTTCCACTGCCTGCAATATATAAATTATCCGGACCATGGTAATAGCCCTTCAACTTGCCACTCTCAAGTGGTTCTTCTGCAAATTCACTACTACAAAATACCCTCCAACCAGCACTCGTCTTGATAATAACAGGAAGATGAATGCTAATAGGTGTTTTACCTATATTTGTAACATGCCACTCATAAGAATCTTTTATATGACCCCACAAAATATTCTTAACGTCAATAGACGACTTCCCTTCTGCAGCAATAACTGGTACAATAGTTAGTAGCAACATGACGATACAGAATAATTGTTTTATATATTTCATTTCATATTGTTTTTATTACTCTTTTCTATTTGAGCAAAAAATATGCAGTCAAATATTAACAACACAACGTAGAACGAGAGAAAAATGTATACAAAGTGAAGTATCGCTTCACGCTGACGAACAATCAGGCAATAGCCAACAACCACAAGAATTGCAACCATCATACGAATTGCTGGTGCAGCAAGATAGAATTTGGTGAGAGAAGTAGGAGACAAACGCGCCACTCCTTTCCAAGCATTTCCATAAGCGCTACTTGAAACAAAAGAATATACAGCAGTAATAATCAAGCTATTAAGCATGGTCGTATTTTGCATTACGCTCATCACAAAAAGTGTAACAAGCATTAACGCTGCAATTATCCATAGTGATATTTTATTATACCGCCTTGCTGTCATATCTATAATATTATCTGTCTGCATAATATATTACCTAATTCTTTATAATTCTACGCAAAGTGAAACCTCATTTTTCTTTACTTCAACGAAACCACCATTCACTTCGAGTTGTCTTTTCCCCTCATTAGTGGCATACTCCACTTTTCCCTTTTCTAAAGAGGAAATGATTGGAGCATGATCAGTGAGTATCTCAAAATCGCCAAGTGTACCAGGAACGAGCACACTCTCAACCTCTCCCTTGAATACCACTTTTTCTGGTGAAACTATCGTTAGATGTAGCATAATCATTTAACTTATTATTATTAATCGAGTTATACTTTAGCTGCTTCAAAAAGCTTCTTACCCTTTTCGATAGCGTCTTCAATAGTTCCAACATTTAGGAATGCCTGCTCTGGCAAATTGTCTACATCTCCATCAAGTATCATATTGAATCCCTTGATAGTGTCTTCAATTGGTACCATAACACCTTTCAAACTATTGAACTGTTCTGCAACAGTAAACGGTTGAGAAAGGAAACGCTGAACACGACGGGCACGTTTCACAGTAAGTTTGTCTTCATCAGAAAGTTCATCTATACCAAGAATTGCAATAATATCCTGCAACTCCTTATAACGCTGAAGAATCTGCTTTACACGCTGTGCACAATCATAATGTACCTTACCAACAATCAGAGGGTCAAGAATACGTGATGTTGAACCTAGTGGGTCAACAGCAGGATAAATACCAAGCTCTGTAATCTTACGGCTAAGTTCAGTCGTTGCATCCAGGTGTGTAAATGTCGTCGCCGGAGCAGGATCGGTCAAGTCATCAGCAGGCACATACACAGCCTGAACGGATGTGATAGAACCTTTCTTAGTAGAAGTAATGCGCTCCTGCATGGTTCCCATTTCAGAAGCAAGTGTTGGCTGATAACCTACGGCTGACGGCATACGACCAAGCAGTGCAGACACCTCTGAACCAGCTTGAGTGAAACGAAAAATATTGTCAATGAAGAACATGATGTCAGCAGCCTCACCATTTTTGCCTCCATGATCACGGAATTCCTCAGCAACAGTTAGTCCCGACAATGCAACAGACGCACGTGCGCCTGGCGGCTCATTCATCTGGCCATAGACTAGCGTAGCCTGAGACTTCTGCAACTCGTCTTTATCAACGAGAGAAAGGTCCCATTTTCCTTCGTCCATCGCTTTTCTAAACTTTTCACCATAACGGATTACACCTGATTCAAGCATATCGCGGATAAGGTCATTACCCTCACGGGTACGCTCTCCAACGCCAGCAAATACAGAATAACCATTATGTCCCTTAGCAATGTTATTGATAAGCTCCATGATAAGTACGGTCTTACCCACACCAGCACCACCAAATAAACCTATTTTACCACCTTTCATATAAGGTTCGAGCAAGTCGATGACCTTAATACCCGTTGCGAGCATTTCCTTGTGAGTAGAAAGCTCTTCAAACTTAGGCGGTTCACGGTGAATAGGATATGACCCCTGCATATCCAATGCCTCCATACCATCAATTGGCTTTCCGATGACATTCATCATACGTCCTTTGATCTGCTCTCCTGCAGGCATCGTAATAGGACTGCCTAAAGGCACCACTTCCAAATCACGCTGCAATCCGTCGGTGTTATCCATGGCTACACAACGAACTGTATCCTCACCGATGTGCTGCTGCACCTCAATGACCAATTCATGCCCGTCAGAACGCTTTACAGTCAGAGCCTCATAGATTTTCGGTAGCACTTTCTCGGGGTCCTGACCTTTCGTATCGAAATAGACATCGATTACAGGTCCAATAATTTGGGAGATGCGCCCGTTAATTTGTGACATAAGCTATTAATATTAAATGTTAACTGAAATCAGTTATTAAAAATTAGCGCAAAATTAACAAAATAATTTGTATAAACAAACTATTTTACATGATTATTTTCATCTGTACTTTCCAAATGTACAAACTTTTGCGCCATATAGTCAATTTATCATATACTAAGTTCGTCAAGAACCTTGATTAATTTCCGATCAAACGGTTTATCGCTCCGTATAGCCTCACTCATGGGAACATATACTATCTCATTGTTTCTGACACCAACCATGACATTACGTTGTCCCTGCATAATAGCTTCGATAGCTCCCACCCCTGTACGGCTGGCAAGAATCCGGTCATGTGCAGAAGGGCGACCACCACGCTGTAAATGGCCAAGAATAGAAACACGCACATCATATTCAGGAAACTCCTTACGTACACGTTCTGCATAATAAAGAGCGCCGCACTTAGGACTTTCTGATACGATAACAATACAACTCTTCTTTGACTTACGAATACCACGTTCCATGAAACGTGCCAGCTGATCTACATCTGTTGAATCCTCAGGGATAATGGCAGCCTCTGCTCCACTCGCAATTGCACTGTTTTGGGCAAGGAAACCAGCATCACGTCCCATTACTTCAACAAAGAATATGCGTTCATGACTTTGCGCAGTATCACGAATACGGTCCACACATTCAACTATTGTATTCATTGTCGTATCATAACCTATTGTAGAATCCGTCCCATAAAGGTCATTATCAATTGTACCTGGCAATCCGATGCAACAGAGATCAAAATCTTGTGCAAAATTCATAGCACCCGTAAGAGAACCATTTCCACCAATAACCACAAGAGCATCAATACCATGAGCAATTATCTGATCATAAGCTTTCTGTCTTCCTTCGAGCGTCATAAATTCTTTAGAGCGTGCAGTCTTCAAAACTGTACCTCCCGACATGATTATGCCACTGACATTCTCTGTTGTAAAATCTTCAATCTCACCATTGATTAAACCATCATAACCACGATAAACGCCTTTAATTTTAAATCCATTGCAAATACCAGAACGTGTAACCGCACGTATTGCAGCATTCATTCCCGGAGCATCTCCACCTGAGGTCAACACTCCGACAGTCTTAATCTTTGTCATAAATTATTTCCTTATTACCTTAAATTATATACATTGTAACCACATAACAAATAATCCTGCAACAGCTCCTATCATTGCCTTCCATCCCACATTTTGGAAATACCACCCCACATGCATTCTCTCTGCTTTCATAAGCGCCAATCCACTCATTGAACCTATAGAAAGAATGTTCCCTCCTACAGCAGAAGTAAATGCAATGACTTTCCAATATGCCCCATTTTGGACAAAGTTTTGCATATATACAGAATCCACGCTGTGAGATAGTATGGATGGATCAATAACCGTATGTAATGAGAATACACTCATTGCTGTAGCGAAATTATCAAGTACGGTACTAATCAAGCCTGATATCACACCAACTGTCCATATATTATGAACATTGCTATCGATATATATGGAAAAAAGACGGATAGCACCTGTCTCATTTACAACCCCTATTGCGAGCATTAAACCCATCACAAACAACATCATCTGAAGAGAACCATACTGCAAAACACGTGGTGTACGACGCTGTATCATTTCATCTACATTCATCAACTTTCGATTGAATATCTCGTTTACTATCCATAAAACCGACAGCACACACAAAGCTCCTACAAAAGGGCTTAGTTTGGTTATATTGTGAAATGAGGGAATGAACCACAAACCTCCAATCCCAACAAAAAGCATACACAAGCGCTGCCATACGTTCAAATTGGTATCATCGCCACGAAAAGGCATCGCTACCCATTCTGTCTCCACCCGATCCGGTAAGCTTAACCCAAGCCACCATGTTGGCAACAACCACGCCACTAGGCAAGGTACCAAAAGAGACATGGAATAATTGGTTGCTGTAACAGCTCCTTTATTCCATAAAACAAGTCCTGCAGGATCTCCAATAACAGTAAGTGCACCACCACAGTTGGCTGCCAAAACTATGGCAGAACCATATATCATACGTTGTCGCCTATTTGGTACGACTTTATGCATAATAGTAAGCATCATTACTGTTGTGGTAAGATTATCAAGATTGGCAGATATAAAGAAAGTAACACCAGCCAGCATCCATAACATCTTTGAACTTTTGCGCGTGCGGAGCAACTGTGATATAAAATCAAAACAGCCATTATTGTTCAAAATCTCAACAATAGTCATTGTTGCCAATAGAAACAACACTATCTCAGAGGCACGGCCTACATACTTTAAAAAAATATTTTGAGCAATATATTGCTTTACAGCAATACTTGTGGGGTTAGCACCATCCAGAAAATCGAGATATTCATTAGGATGTTGACTCATAACGTAATCAGAGCCATAGCTAATGTACAACACCCAGCCAACAGTACCAGCAAACATAGCTGCTGCGGCTTTGTTTACATTTGTCAGATTCTCAGTTGCAATGAGAATATAACAAAACAACAATATGGCGACAATAATTAAAGTCATAATCAACCTAATTTAGTCGCAAAGATACAAAAAATATTATACATTCAAACTTCAAGGCGCATTTTTATCTATGTTTATGCCTATATTTATGGTTCATCCGACAAATCGGTTGATGGAGTCATGCATTGATAATATTTTGAGTTCAAAGAATTCTTGATCCCTATATCCATAAGCTTGTCTCTTCTTTGTTTTTATCCTATTGTTTATTCCCTCTATTTTTCCTGTTTATATATAATAATCGTACCATGCAAGTATTCCTGTTCTCCTAGCGGCAAGAGTGTTTGCAAATTTGATTATTCTGGGTATCTTGGAATTCCAAGCCATTTCCAGCTAGCAATCCAAAGTTCTTTCAGCAGCCTCCTTGTCAACCTGCATCCAGATTTCCTTCAAGTCCTCTTTAAGATAATAAGCAATCATGAGTGATTTGTTCACTTCCAAAGCATTGCCAAGTCTTGATTTATACTTGCCGTCTAAGATATCTTTCCCGTTGCATAGCAGCAGCCATCTGGTACCTTTAATCACTTTTCGCTTAGTAATGTCACATTCCAGATGATAAACATCACGTCTGATTTTATCCAAAGTGTCATTCATAAGCTTAACTACGTGAAAATGGTCAAAGACATGAGTGGCTTCAGGGATGTTGTTCATTACCGCTAATGTAAAAGCGGCAGAAAGATCCGTTGCCACAGCCCCTATTTTGGCGTTATTTTTTCTCACCCTGCTCCAGAAGGGATCCAGAGAAGCACTATCCCTGCCATCTCCAATGTATATGACTCTGCCTGTCTCCAGATCAGCAACAATTGTTTTGTAGATATGACCTTTAGCTACAGCAAATTCATCAATGCCTATGTATTTTTATTGCTGTCCGCTAAAAGTTTGATCTCAGTATAAAAGTAAGATTGAATTCCTCTCTTGGAATTCAGTCTTTTTTGTTACCTTTGTTTTTACCATAAAAACATGTAACAATGAACAAAGGTACACATTTTATCGGACAGCCGCTATATGGTCAGTATTAAATGCCATCAAAATACAGATTTGGGTGACACTGGTAGCAAATCTACTGCTCATGGTGATGCAGAAGCGTATCAAGAGGATATGGAGTTTCTCTGGAATGGCAACGATAGTCAGAATAATGCTCATTTACTACATTAACTGCTATACTTTT
>OBMA010000326.1_pt1 | contig 27551 bp, 29 predicted proteins | sample 1539141 | NCBI WGS metagenome assembly OBMA01 (sample SAMEA3991484, study PRJEB22521) | metagenome | biome: anthropogenic terrestrial biome; feature: sewage plant; material: raw primary sludge | place: Sweden | collected 2012-09-26
GCAAGAAAGCAGCTAAGAAAGCTGACAAGGCAGCCAAATAATAGGAAATCGATTCTATTTTCTATGAGCAAGAGGAACTTCATGAGAGTGGAGTTCCTCTTATTTTTTTTCTTTATAGAAAAGGGGTCTCTAATGAAATTCTAATTTTTTTCTAACAGATTTCTAACGCCCGGCAAGGGAACATCTAGTTATCTTTGATGCGTCAAAAGAAACAAAAGATTAATAGTTTATTAAAAATTAAAGAACATGAAGAAATTAATGATCGTAGCCTCAATGATGGCTGCATTAGTATTGGCTCCTATCGCAGCAAATGCTGCAGCAACAACTGCAAACAAGTCAGCACAGACAACAGCAACAACCAAGAAAGATGCTGCTAAACCAGCAAAGACTTGCAAGAAGGGTGACAAGAAAGCTGCAAAGCCAGCTGCTAAACCCGCAGAAAAGCCAGCTGCTAAAAAGGCAACTAAGTAATTAGGTATCCGATTCTATTTCCTATTGGTAAAGAGAGCTTCCTCCGCAAGGGGGTGGCTCTTCTTTTTTGTATACCATAATGGTCTTTTCGTAGCTTTATTTCGTCAATATCAATAAATTATGAAATATTTATTAATGCATACAATCTGAATTTGCAATTTTTTATTTAAATTTGCATTGCTTTCACAAATGGATAAAAAAGATGAAAAAATACATTTTTGCGCTCCTATCTATTCTTTTCCTGGTGGTGTTCGCCAGCATTCCTGCTTGTAGCAGTGATGATGAAGATAGCGGCAATCCCAGCAAATCATCGGACTCTGCAAATAACAATAAGGATACAACAATAGAAAGTTATTCCTATACGGGAGTTTCAAAATATCAGAAATTTGTAGTGGATAGTGCGGTGGCGACTCTGAGCAAAAGAGGGGACGGCACCATTCAGATAAGTCTGAATACGGGAATAGCGTCCATAGCACCGACCTTTGATGATGTCAACATTCATCAGTCTGGTGATACAACTTGGCTGACGGCGTCAAAAGAGAGTGTAGAGGTACTAGGCGGTCCGATGGTGGCAAATCTGACAGGTTATCAGTTAGGCACAAAACTTTATTTGGAGGTTACCTCTGCTGATCTTCCTGACACTTTGTTTTTCAGTACTGATAAGTCGATGGTAACAGATACTATTCCGGTAGATACGGCAAAACAGGATTCTGCGGGTAAAGGAGGCTCGGTAGTGAACAATCCGTCAAAAGCTTTGCAGGATTCAATAGAGGGTACCTATTCGGGCATTTTTACTTTTACGGGCGAAAGCCCCCTGCCAAAGACGGCCAAAGTGTCTTTGGAAAACGATGGAACGTTGACTATAGATTTGGATTCGTGTTACATACCAACTTCGATGGGTACGTTTGTTACAAATCCGGTCCGTTTTTCTGCAATGTCGTTGTTCTCTAATGGTCATGGATATTCTTTTTCAGGAACAGCAAATTCGAGTTTGAATTATATGCAAATGAAATTGCCATTGATTTTCACACTCTCCGATGGAAATTGGAATAATGGGGAACTTCAGTTTACCGTATCGACGGTTGTCATGAATAAAACCTATTCTGTAACTTACACGGGAAAGAAATAAGAATTTGTTACGAAATAGAAGCGCGGACAATTCACATTGTCCGTGCTTTTTTGTATCTTAGTTCCTATATAAAACAAACAATAAAGGTGATATGAAAAAATTTCTTATTGTAATGGCGATTGCCGCTGCAGCCTTCTTCTTTATTCAGAAGTCGATAGGCGGGCAGAAAGATTCGACTCCGGTGCTTGACACCTCAATGTTGGTTAGTGAATCTGTTGTAGATACCTCTTCCTTCGCATCCATGCCGGATGAAGACAAATCTGCTGGCAAAAAAGAGGATAAAAAGCAAGAAACAGAGAAGCAGGAACAGACGGCAGTGCCCAAGGGGGTGGAAATACCTCATGGTGTACGCCCAAATTCGCAGTTGGTGCGCCATGCCAATTTTACACTGTTGTATAACAAAAAGACCTGCGAGCCTTTTTGGGTGGCTTGGCAGCTGACCAATGTGGAAACCAATGGCGATTACCAGCGCAGTAATGATTTTGAACCGGACCCTGACATCAGTGAGCCCTACCAGGTTATCAGCAAGGATTATTCTCATTCGGGTTATGACCGAGGACACATGGCTCCGGCTGCCGATATGAAATTCAGCGCACAGGCTATGACCGAGTGCTTCTATATGTCGAATATGTGTCCCCAGTTGCACAATCTGAATGCCCACAGTTGGGAACGGGTGGAGAAAGCCTGCCGTCGCTGGGCCAAGCAGGAAGGTTCGGTCTATGTGGCATGTGGCCCTATATTCCGCACAAAAAAGTATAATTATATCGGTCAATACCATCAGATAGCAGTGCCAGATGCCTTTTTCAAGGTAGTGCTGTCATTGCAGAAAGGCAAGGAGAAAGCCATAGGGTTTGTGATGAACAATAGCAATGACGACCAGCCCATGAAGGATGCAGCCATGTCGGTAGACGATGTGGAAAAACTGACGGGGTTTGACTTCTTTGCCTCCTTACCCGACAATTTGGAGAAGCGGGTGGAGTCAAACTATTCTCTGAAAGCCTGGCACTAAAATTAAAAGCCGGCATCTGAGATGGCGGTTATCTGCCAACAAGAAAAAAACAAGGGCTGCACCATTTGGTGCAGCCCTTGTTTGTGTGTAATCAGGTAAGATATTACTTACGCAGATTCAGTTCCTTGACGATGTTACGATATCTTTCGATGTCGTTGTCCTTCAAATAGTCGAGTAAGCGACGACGTTTACCAACTAAGATTTTCAGGGAACGTTGAGTTGTATGATCTTTGTGGTTGGCCTGCATGTGCTCGGTCATGTGGGCAATACGGTATGAGAATAACGCTATCTGGCTCTCGCAAGAACCAGTATCGGTATTGGACTTTCCGTACTTGCCGAAGATCTCAGCTTTCTTTTCAGAAGTTAAATACATAATATTTTGTTGTTGTTAATAAAATCGGTGCAAAGATAGCACAATCTTTTTTAAAGAGCAAGCAAAGTTTTCCGTTATCTTTTCTTTAAAAAGATTATTTGTTGCCACAGTTTGCCAAGTCGTGAGAAATACGGGCGGCGCAGAAGTTAGGACCACACATGGTGCAATATTCACCATCAGTGTGTCCGCCAGCCTTAAAGTATTCGAGGGCTCTTTCCGGATCGAGACTGAGATTGAACTGGTCACGCCATCTGAAGTCGTACCGGGCCTTGCTCAGCGCATTGTCGCGGATGCAGGCACCAGGATGTCCCTTGGCCAAGTCGGCGGCGTGAGCCGCAATCTTGTAGGCCACTACACCAGCGCGCACATCCTCTTTGTTAGGCAGTGCCAGATGCTCCTTAGGGGTGACGTAGCACAGCATGGCAGTGCCCATCCAGCCAATCTGGGCGGCACCTATGGCACTGGTTATATGGTCGTAGCCTGGCGCAATGTCGGTCACCAAAGGACCCAGCGTGTAGAATGGCGCATCATGGCAAGCCCGAATCTGGTGCTCCATATTGTCTCTTATTTTCTGCATAGGCACATGACCAGGTCCCTCAATGAAAGCCTGAACATTTCTATTCCAGGCGTGCTCTACCAGCTCACCCATGGTGTCCAGCTCGGCATATTGGGCCGCGTCGCTGGCATCGGCAGTGCAACCGGGGCGCAGACCATCGCCCAGCGATATGGCCACATCATATTTAGCCAGAATGTCACAAATATCATCAAAATGGTCGTATAAGAAACTCTCTTTGTTGTGCGACAGACACCATTTGCTCATGATAGAACCTCCGCGAGACACTATTTTGCACAGACGGGAGTCGGCCAGATGCACATTTTTCAAGCGGATGCCGGCATGGATGGTAAAATAGTCAACGCCTTGTTCACATTGCTCAATCAGCGTATCCTTGTAAACCTCCCAATCCAGTTTGGAGGCCTCGCCATTCACCTTTTCCATGGCCTGGTAGATAGGGACAGTTCCCACAGGAACTGGACAGTTGCGTATAATCCACTCACGGGTTTCATGAATGTTGGCACCAGTTGAAAGGTCCATCAGCGTGTCGCCTCCCCATTTGCAGCTCCATACCGCTTTTTCCACTTCTTCGTCAATGCTGGACGAGGTGGCTGAGTTTCCGATATTTGTGTTGATTTTCACCAAAAAACGTCGTCCTATAATCATAGGTTCGGCCTCGGGATGATTGATGTTGGCAGGCAGGACAGCACGGCCAGCGGCAATCTCGTCGCGGACCAGTTCGGGGGTGATGTCCGTAGTAATGCCCAGTTCGGCGCAGTTCATGTTCTCACGGATGGCCACATATTCCATTTCGGGAGTGACGATGCCTTGTTTGGCGTAAAACATCTGGGAAATCTGTTTTCCTGGTTTTGCGCGGAAAGGCAGTGCTATATGGTCGAACCGCAGACTGTCGAGGTTATGGTCGTCGCGCCGTTGACGGCCGTACTTCGAAGATATTTCTGGAAGCCGTTCCACATCGCCGCGGTTGGTAATCCATTGTTCACGCAATCGAGGCAGTCCTTTCTTCAAGTCAATCTGCATATTGGCATCGCCATAAGGGCCGCTGGTATCATAGATGTAGACAGGAGCATTGGGAGTTACCTTCTTTTCCCCATTAACAATATCAACCGTGGGAGTCAACGTCACCTTGCGCATTCCCACCTTCACATCGGAATTCAGTTTGCCATGCAGGTAAACCTTCTCGCTGTTGGGGAATGTGACTTTTATGCTGTTATCCATTTTCAAAATGTATATACGTTTATTGCTATCTATCGGCAAAGATACTCAATTTAGGCGTGTGCCCCAAACATGGAGCAGCCCAAGTGACTCAATCCTGGCTCTCGTCAGTCATGGTATCGGTCCATTTCAGCCGTACCACAATAGGGTAGTGATCCGAGTATTTCACCTTTTTCCTGATTCTGAAATCCACAGCATCCAGTTGCTCATTGTGCATGATGTGGTCAATACGGAAGTAAAAGAAATTCTCGTTGTAAGTATATCCATATCCGCTTGACACCTCACTGAACGAGTCACTCAGTTTGCTGCCCTTCAGCGTGTTGTAGACGTATGACACCGGCACATCGTTAAGGTCGCCACACAATATGATGGCCTTTTTGCATTGCTCAATGTTGGCACCAATGGCATCAGCCTGTTGCTCGCGCATCTTGTAGGCCTCCGACAGTTTGTCAGATATCAGCCCCACCTTTTGGTTCATGCTGCCCGACGACGAAGCAAAATTATTGACCATCTGTTTGTCGTGGGTCGACAGTTTATTGGATTCAAGGTGCACATTATACACCCTTATAGTCTTGTTCTTTACTTTAATGTCGGTGTACATAGCCGATTTGTACCTGCTTTTTATCTCCAGTTCCTTTCGTTCGGAAATGGGGTATTTTGAGAAAGTGGCGATACCGTAAGTTCCGTGCATCTGAAGTTGGGATTGGGATATGTGAAAATAAGGATAATTGTCTTGCAGGGCGTCAATGATTTTTTGTCGGCGTAAAAATTTGCTTTTTGAGCCGTCGTAGTATCCGAATTCCTGCAGGCAGACCACATCGGCTCCGCTATGGTTGATGTAGTCGAGCACGGGTGTGTTTTTGTCGTAAAAGTTGAATAGCCGCACGTTGTAGCTTAGCACTTTCAGACTTTTGCTCTTATCTAACGTCGCGGCAGCCTTTTCTCCGTTATAAAGGAAGTGGGGGGCCACCGTGTCACAAACCTCATCATTACACAGAATCATGGTGATAATAGGGATAAGTGCATACCAGCGCAGTTTTATAATCCAGTAAGCGGCAAATATTACCGACATCAAAAGCAACAGAGGGAAGCCCATTCCCATAAAAGTGATGAGCATGGAAGTGGAAGGCGGGACAAAACGGGTGGTGGCAGCCAGCAGCATACACAAAGCTGTCAAGACCGTTGCAATCAGCATAGGGTAGTTGACCACTTTGCTGATAATTTGCCGGAATCTACTTTTTACTGGCTTCGAAGAGTCTTCGTTTTTCATCATTTGACAATGAATTATAACCCCCTGCTTTTATCTTGTCCAATATGGCATCAATGTCATCCTCTTCGGCTTTTTTTCGGGCATTGTAGACCATATCCACATCCTCGGCATTGTTTTTATCGTTCTGATTGTATACCATGCGCCATTTAGGCTTTCTGTTGAACAGGTTGGACAGCCCATCCAGCGCCTTTCCTATCCATCCGGCTATGTTGGTTCCTTTCCCGTAGAAATGGGCGAACAGATATCCAATCAGGGCACCGCCCAGATGGGATATGTTTCCGCCAGGATTTTCAGAATTCACATTCAGCAGGCTGATAAGTATGGCACCAATGGCTATCCATTTCAGTTTGACATCGCCGATAAACATCATTCTGATACTGTAATTGGGGCGGGCAGTGGCGGCTCCGACAATCAGCGCTATGATGGAGGCCGAGGCGCCCTCTAGCATGGCTCCAGCCGCCTGTGGTTGCAAGGCAGGGAATATGGCGTAAGCCGCCATATAGGTGATTCCCCCCATCAGTCCCCCCATCAGATACACATTCACCAGGTCACGTTGCGAAAAGAACTGCATGAACAGCGTACCAAACCAATAGAGAATAAGGATGTTGATGATAAAGTGGACAAAGTTTTCGTGTAAAAACATAAAAGAGAGAATGCTCCATGGCTGCATCAGCAGAACCGAGGGAGAAGCGGGCAATTGCAGATAGTGGGCTATGGACAGATTGCTGTTGAAAAGCCAGAAAACCAGATTGAGCAGTGCCACCACTATGAATACGGCACTGTTTATCATTATTATCTTGGTCAGCAGAGAGCCTTCTCTGAATGTTTGTAATATCTCGTCTTTTGTTGACATACTATAAATATAAAGAAGAAAAACGGGAAAGAATCAGAAATTGGAAGAAAAATCATTGTTCCCTTTGTCGTGTCTCCATTTCAGAATTAGCAAAATGCCGAACAGCATTCCTCCCAAGTGGGCAAAGTGGGCCACATTATCCATTCTGCCTGTTACTCCAAAAAATATTTCAGCCAAGGCGAAAAAGCCAATCATGTATTTGGCTTTGACGGGAATAGGGATGAACATGAAGAACAGCGGCATGTTGGGGAAAGTCATGCCGAAAGCCAGCATAACGCCAAAAATGGCGCCAGAGGCACCTATCGTAGTGTATGTATTAAGCAGGATGCTGCGCAGTTCACTGACCGAATTGATGACGTATCCATCGGCAGACGTGAAGCTGTGGACCAAATGTCCATTGCTTATCATTTCGTTTATCAGGTCGGGGCGGTATTTGGCAATGAGAGATGGTGTATCCATGTCGAAGAACTGTAAGCTCCATACGGCTTCCTGAGTCAAGGCCGCACCTACGCCACATACCACATAGAATATCAGAAACCTTTTGGAGCCCCAGTAATGCTCCATGATGCAGCCGAACATATACAGGTTGAACATATTGAAAAGTACATGCCAAAAACTGGAAAAATCGTGCAGAAACATATAGGAAAACAACTGAATGGGCAAAAAATCTTTCGACTCCCAATAGTGAAGCGACAAAGTGTCGTAAATGTCGAAACTGCCTAATAGATGATACTTCAGATTGGTGATACACAACAGCCATATCAGCATGTTGAGTATGAGTAGATTCTTAACCACAGGAGGTATGTTGTCGAAAAAAGAGTTTCTGCCTTGATTCATCACCTTGAAATTTTTTTTATTCCACAAAAATACATAATTTTGGCTGAATATAGATGCGGCATACCCTTAATAGTAAAGCAATAGTGTCAATCTGCAAAGAAAACATACTTTTATGATAGAAAAAACAGAAAAAAAAGGTAAAAATGTTTGCAAAATCACTACGTTGCTGTATATTTGCTGCAATCTTATATAGTGTAATTGAAAAGTCAAATCAATTTATTTATTTATGAACAAGACAGAATTAGTAGACGCTATTGCAAAAGAGTCTGGTCTGACAAAGACAGACAGCGAGAAGGCTCTTAATGGTTTTATCAAGGCAGTTGAGGACGTCCTGAAGAAGGGCGACAAACTCGCATTGGTAGGTTTTGGTACATTCTCAGTTTCAGAGAGAGCTGCTCGTGAGGGAATCAACCCACGCACCAAGGCTAAGATTCAGATCCCTGCAAAGAAGATCGCTAAGTTCAAGGCTGGCGCTAAATTGCTGGGCTAATTTAGTTTATTCTGAAAAAGTAAAAAAAGGAGGCTTCGTGTCTCCTTTTTTTGTCTCTGTCTGTTTCCATATTTTCCTTAAAAGGGAGCCACTATTTAATCGGATATTCATTACTTTATCGTTCCTCTTTTTTGTACCTTTGCAGGCGAAAAAAAGACAAATATCGAACAGAATGGCAGAAATGAAGAATTTGGCTAAGCAGACCGCGATATACGGCGTTAGCAGCATCTTAGGTAGATTTTTGAACTGGTGCCTTGCGCCTATGTACACATATGTGCTGGCCAACTCTGCCGAATATGGAATCTACACCAATGTATATGCGTGGGTGGCCTTGTTGCTTGTGCTCCTGACCTATGGAATGGAGACGGGATTTTTCCGTTACGTCAACAAGACCGACCAGGACCCAGTGAATGTGTATAGTTCAGTATTGTTGTGTGTGGGCCTCTCCTCCGTCATTTTTGCCAGCGTGGCAACGGCCCTTTCTCCTGCTGTGGCCGGAGCCCTCAACTATGGGGCCCATGGCGACTATGTGGCTATCATGTGCATCACGGTGGCTATAGATGCTTTCTGCTGTATTCCTATGGCCTATCTCCGTTACAAGAATAGATCGGTCAAGTTTGCTATGGTCAACTTGGTCATGATTTTTGTCAACATATTTTTCAATGTGTTTTTCCTCATTATATGCCCTTGGCTCAACAAGGTTGCACCAGCTACTGTTTCCTGGTTCTTCGACCCGAATTACAGTGTGGGCTATATTTTTGTGGCCAATCTCATATCTACTTTGTCAAAAGTGGTAATGCTCTCGCCCGAATTGCGGGTGGCTCATTTCCATATTGATGTGCCGTTGCTCAAAAAGGTGCTTAGTTACTCGTTGCCCTTGCTCATATTGGGAGTGGCAGGCATCATGAATCAGACGCTCGATAAAATCATATTTCCATTCCTCTATGTCAGCGATGTGCATACATGGACTGAAGCCAAGGCACAGTTGGGTATTTATGGAGCCTGCTTCAAAGTGGCCATGGTGATGATGATGTTCACCCAAGCCTTCCGCTATGCTTATGAACCGTTCGTTTTTGCCCAGAACAAGAACAGCAGCGACAAAAAACAGCAATATGCCGATGCTATGAAGTTCTTTGTCATATTCTCTTTGCTCATCTTTTTGGGAATGGTATTCTATCTGGACGTGCTCAAACACGTTATTCAGCGGAATTATTGGGAAGGACTGAAAGTGGTGCCCATCATTCTGGTTTCCTACGTGTTCCAAGGCATTTATTTCAACTTGTCGTTGTGGTACAAGCTTACCGACAAAACCTACTTCGGAGCGGTGTTCTCCATCATAGGTCTCTGCATCACGGTGGCCATCAACGTGGCTTTTGTTCCGGTCATCGGGTATTGGGCCTCGGCCGGAGCTTCGCTGGTCTGCTTCTTTGTCATTATGCTCACTTCTTATTTCCTTGGACAGAAATATTATCCTATCGATTATGATTTGAAGACGATTGGTCTTTATTTCTTTTTGGCAATGGGAATGTTTGCTGTTTCCAAATTCTCGCCATGTGAAGGGGTGCTCAAATATCTGCAAAACACGGTGATGTTTATCGCTTATTTGGCTCTGGTGTTCAAACGTGATTTGCCATTACGGGCAATCCCGTTTGTGGGACGTTTTGTGCGTAAGTAGCCAGAGGGAAAAGAATAACTATAACAAATGAAAAAATACTGGATCGTTGTCTTTTTATCGATTGTGTTGTCTATGGCAGGCAAGGCAGAGCAGATAGACCGCCGCATCATGGTGGAGTTGCCAGCCGACAGTCTCACATCTCTGTCGTTGATGGCGCAATGTATCAGCCACCGCTATCACAAGCCCGACACGCGCCTGTGGGGACTGTATAGCTGGGTGGCCACCCATATCAGGTATGATATGTCGGCCCGCGACCAGCAGATGCGGATGCCCAAGGAGGATGATTTGGCCCTTTGGACCTTGCAAAACAGAAGGGGTGTCTGTGCCAATTTCGCACAACTTTTTGCCGCTGTGGCCCGCCGTATGCATATTGAGACCTATGCGGTGTCAGGTTATATCGTTACATTCGACAATATAAGGGATGACGGGCATGAGTGGTGCGCTTGCATTATCGATGGCAAACCCTATATATTTGACCCGACATGGGGTGGCGGCTATATGCTCAATAATCAGCAATATGTGTCCAGACTCGATGACCAATTCTTTATGGTGGCCCCTGAAAAGATGATACTTACCCATGTGCCGGAGGACCCTTTGTTCCAGTTCCTCAATTATCCCAAGTATTACGACGAGATAGACAATCCTGGCAAAGACCGCCCGGTGCCAGTGTATCGCAGCTGGCGTGATTCTCTCTGGGCCTACAACCGTCAGGACTCCATTGCCCGTCTGGAAGGTGAACTGAGACGTATGCGTGACAACGGATTTGCCAACGATTGGATACAGCAGGAGATAAAACGCGTGCAGTATAATTATCAAGTATGTTTGTATAATAAACAGAACGACAGGATGAATGGTCTGGTGACCAGACTCAACTTTTTGGTCAACTACTTCAATAACGGCTACAAACCACATCGTTCGCGTCAGTGGCTCAACACCGAGATTGCCAAAATAAGAGGTGAAATACCCGATATAACCGAAAAACTGGAAATTGTCAATTCCATTTCTGACACTATGAGTGTGGGTGTGGACCAGATGATAAAAGGTCTGAACTCCGCAAGTGACCAACTGGATTTGATGCAAAAGTCGATAGAACAAAATTATAACAGATACAACCAATGAATACGCTTCAGCCTCCATATCTCAAAGAGGGTGACAAGGTCACAATAGTTTCGCCCTCGAGTGCATTGCTCGACCCTGCCCTGATAGATGGTGCGGTGCGTACCTTGCAACAGTGGGGACTGCGTACCGAGGTGGCTCAGCACGCATTGGCGCATAGCGGCCACTTTGCAGGAACTGACGAGGAACGTCTGTCCGATTTTCAGCAGGCCATTGACGATGCCGATACCTCGGCCATTCTGTGCAGCCGTGGCGGTTACGGGGCATTGCGGTTTGTTGACCGTCTGAATCTTGCAGCCTTGCAGCGGCAGCCCAAGTGGATGATAGGGTTCAGCGATGTCACAGCCCTGCACTCTGCCTTTGTGCATTCCGGTTGCTGTTCGCTGCACGCGCCAATGGCCAAAGCTTTGGCCCACTCCCATTCGCAGAAGAGCGTGATACACGCTATGCACGATGTGTTGTTTGGTATTCATCACATGGATTATAAGGTGCCCTATAACCAATATAACCGTCAAGGCGAAGCCTGCGGACCACTTATAGGAGGAAATCTCTCGCTTATCTATTCGTTACAGGCCACTCCGTTCGCATTGCCAGCCGATGGGGCCATTCTCTTTATTGAGGACCTATCGGAACGTCTTTACCACATTGACCGCATGATGCACAATCTGAAACTCAGTGGTATGCTTGGCCGCATAGCCGGACTGGTGGTGGGGCAGTTTACAGATATAGACCCAGATCCAGAGTTTGGGCAGAGTGTGGAGGAAATCATTCTTGCGGTGATGCAGGATTATGCAGTGCCCGTCAGTTTCGACTTTCCCGTTGGCCATGTCAATCATAATTTTCCGTTGATAGAGGGAGCCCAGGTCCGTTTGACTGTGAATGCAGAAGGGACCCATTTGGAAGAAATAATAAAAAAATGACAATTTGAGTCATTTTTATTCCTATTCTATTTGGAACGTAATAAAAAATGCGTATCTTTGCACCGCAATTAAGGCGACAAGATTGCTGAAATAAAGATTTTGGTGCGGTAGTTCAGCTGGTTAGAATGCCTGCCTGTCACGCAGGAGGTCACGGGTTCGAGTCCCGTCCGCACCGCAGACCCTAAGTAATGTAAGTTACTTAGGGTTTTTTGTTGTTCATTTCCTGTTGATAGCGTGGTGATAACAAAAAGGTTATTTAAGCAACTCTTCGGCAAAAGAGTTGTAATTTTGTAGCGCAAAAAAAATACTGATATGCCCGAAGACGTAAAAACAAAGAGAAAATTCACTTCCAAGAAGAGCAATGAAATATCGCCTAATGATGTGGTAGCTACTGAATATGGAAAGATGCCGCCCAATGATGTGCCCTTGGAAGAGGCGGTTCTGGGCGCCCTGATGCTGGAAAGCAATGCTTTTGGCTCAGTCAGCGATTTTCTGAAACCGGATTGTTTTTACAAGATGTCCAATCGGCTCATATATACGGCTATTGCCAATCTGGCTTCCAAACAGGAGCCTATAGACCTGATGACGGTTACGGAGCAGCTGCGCAAGGAGGGTACGCTTGAGGATGCGGGTGGCAATTTTTATGTGGCACAGCTCACCTCCAAAGTCAGTTCATCTGCCAATGTGGTGTGGCATGCCAAAATTCTGTCCCAGAAATATCTGTCGCGTCAGCTTATCAGTTTTGCCACTAATGTGGAGAAAAACGCCTTTGATGAGGGCCGTGAAGTGGAAGAGGTAATGCAGGAGGCCGAAGGCAAATTGTTTGAAATATCACAGCAGAATCTTAAAAAAGACTACACGCAGATAAATCCATTGATAGAAGAGGCCCTGAAGCAGGTGGAGTCGGCTGCCAATCGTGAGGGTTTGAGTGGTGTGCCTAGTGGCTTCAATGAATTGGATAAGATAACGAGTGGCTGGCAAAATTCCGACCTTATCATCATAGCGGCCCGTCCAGCCATGGGTAAGACGGCCTTTGTGCTGTCAATGGCGAAAAATATGGCGGATAGGGGTTATCCTGTGGCGATGTTCTCCCTCGAAATGTCGAACCTGCAGTTGGTAAACCGTCTGTTGGTGAATGTGAGTGAGTTGCCAGGAGAAAAAATCAAGAACGGAAAGTTGGAATCGTATGAATGGGACCAGCTGAATGCCCGTACGAAAGATTTGTTTGACAAGCCTATTTATCTGGATGATACCCCCAGTCTGTCGGTCTTTGAGTTCAATACCAAAGCCCGCAGACTGGTAAAGGAGCACAAGGTCCGCTGCATCATCATCGACTATTTGCAGTTGATGAATGCCAGTGGAATGAATTTTGGAAGCCGTGAGCAGGAAGTGAGTATGATATCCCGTTCGCTAAAGCAGTTGTCCAAGGAACTCTGCATACCTATCATAGCTCTGTCGCAGCTCAATCGTGGTGTGGAAGGCCGTGTGGGAGAGGACAAGCGTCCGCAGCTGGCCGACTTGCGTGAGTCGGGTGCCATAGAGCAGGATGCCGATATGGTGCTGTTTATCCATCGTCCTGAATATTATAAGATAACAGAAGATGCCGCGGGCAACGATTTGCATGGCATTGCCGAGATAATCATAGCAAAGCACCGAAATGGCGCAACGGGTGATGTGCGCTTGCGCTTCCGTGCCGAGTTGGCCAAATTCTCAAATATGGATGAGGGTGTGGGTAAGGTTGAATTGGACTCCACCGCGGTGGACGGTTCTAATAATGGAGAGGACTTTGTATCAGCGGGTACGGCGGCACCCGTTGCCACACCGCCGTCTGACCCGTCTGACCCTATGGCCGGTGGTAACATTCCACCTGCTTTTTAATTCTTTGTTTGTCTGTTTCTGCCTGTCAATCGGAACAGTGTGTAAGCTATCAGCCCTGCTATCAGTCCGCAGACTATGGCCAGAACTGTTGCTCCCACGAAGTATTGGGCTGAGGCGTGGGCTATGGTTTTAAGGTTGACGGTGGCAAGGTCGGGTTCGTAGCTGCTGCCCAGCAATAGACCTCCCGTCTTGTAGCTGCCGTATATGATGAATGGAATCATGGGAGGCAGGCTGATGTTGGAGAAAGCCACTGCAATGTATTTGTTCAGTTTTAGCAGTTGAGCCAGCAACAGCAGTGTTACAATCTGAAATCCCCATATCGGTAGAATACCGAACAGAATCCCCATCCCGATAGAGACTGCCAGGTTGGCGTTGCTTTGTCGGGCATGGGTGAGGTTGTCATTGATGAATTTTTTGATGTTGGCCCACGTCAGTTGTCTGATGAAGTCGCGAGGCTTAATGTAGAGCAGTGCAATAATCACCAATATGGTATTGAGCACGCTGATGCGGCTGAAATCGCGGAATGGCCGGAAGTGAGTTACCCTTTCCTCTTCGGGGGGATAATAGACGTGTACGGGCTGAGCTCTCAGTTCTATGCCATTCCACACCGAGCGGACCAGAACCTCCAGCTCAAATTCATATTTAGTGCTGAAGTAGTGGTGCTTTTGCAGTTCGGTGATTGGGTAAAGGCGAAAACCACATTGAGTATCGGGAAAATTCATTCCCGTTTCTATCTTGAACCAGAAGTTGGAAAATTTGTTGGCAAAACTGTTTTTGCCAGGCATCCCCTGCTGATTGCCGATATTTCGGGTTCCTGCAATCAGAGCGCCCGGATGCAGCCTGCATTGTTCCACTAACAGTGGTAGGTCTTCCAGTGAGTGTTGCCCATCGGCGTCCACGCTGATGGCATAGCAGAGCCCATTTTCTGTCATGGCTTTCATACCACGTTTCAGGGCCGTTCCCTTGCCTGCATTGGGGCTGTAATCCACCCGATGCAGAGTAGGCAGCTCCTTCAGTTTTTCTTGAGTCAAGTCGGTTGAGCCATCGTCCACCACATATACCTCATCAGTGTAGCGCAGAGCTTGTCGTGCCACCTCAGTCACGGTGTCAGCATTGTTGTAAGTGGGTATCAGAATACCGCATTTGAGTAGTTTCAGCTCCGCTCTGATGTCCATGCTTATTCGCCTTCAGGTATGTAAGTGGAGTCTTCGGGTATCTCGTCGCGGCTCTCCTTCTCGCTGTCAGGTTGGGCCATTTGCTCCAGTTGTAGCGAGGCCTTCATCACGGGGTGATTGATTTTTATTTTGGTAGGGATGTCGCTGCCTTCGGCATAGGTGTAGGTGAAATCTGCCTGCAGTATCTTGCCCTTGCTGTGAATTTGAGAGATGTGTTGTTCCACCTCATCCGTTTTGTATTGGAATTTCCCGTAATTATTCTTGATATAGTAGCCCTTCGACAAAATCACAGCATCCTTCTCGCTCATGATGGTGCTGCTGCCGTTGTTGTAAGTCAGTTTGTAAGTTTTGGCCAGAAAAGAAGAGCTGATGTTCTTGAAAAAAAGGATTCTGAGGTCCTTTTCCAGCATTTTGCGCAGCAATTTAGACTTCATTTGTGGCAGACATTCGTATACCTGCATGGAGTCTTTGCCAATATTTAAGTCGAAAAGGGTAAAGCCGAAAACAGTGGTAAAAGCTGTTCTCACAGAACCATCAGGCTCAGGCAGAACTGATAGGACCCCATTCATGGTATTGCCTCTTACATTCATCTCTATGGAGTAGAGGGTGGTCTGCCCAGTGGTGGAGTAGTAAGGGTGCAGATTATCGATAGTGGCCGATTGTTTGCCAGTCGATTCCATTCCCTTGAACAAGTCAGGCGTACATCCACTCAGCAGGGTCACGAGGGTGCATAAAATCAATCCTGTCTTCCTTTTCATGATGGTGTGGCGGGGTATTTAGTTTATTAGTTTATTGCGAAAAGCGCATCTGCCAAAGCGGAATTCTGTTTTTCGTTGGTGAATTTATATTCAGTGTAGTCGCTTTCCTTTTTGCCTGGTTTCGTTTTTTCCATGATTCTCATGCGGGTAAGCATCTTGTCGGTCTTGCGCATGTGCAAGGTGATGCTCTGCATCATGGCATTGGCAGTTTTAGGGGTTACCCTTATTTCGTATTCGTTGTTCGACTGGTAGTAGGCCAGATTGTATTTCGTTTTCAGTGTTTGCAGGTCGCCCGTCATGCAGGCGCTGAGCATGGAGGCAGCCTCGCTCATTGCGGGGTTGGCCGATGCGTTGTAAACCTTGCTTTTGCCGTTGCTGCTCATTTTTACCTTGTTGCCGTTCACCACCAGTTGGTATTTGAAGGGCAGCGTGTAGTCGAATCGGACCCGGTTACTTTTTTTATAGCGGAATATGCCTGTAGAGGAGAGGTCACGCGTCATTCCTCCCACATGTTTCACTTGGCTGAAATTGCTCTCGATTGTATTTACTTTTGCAGCTGCGGCTTTTATCTCAGTTTCTACGGAGGCTGCTTCTTTGGCAGTCAGCGCCTTCTGTGCCCAACCTGCATTGCATAGCAGCAAGGCAATGATGGCGAATAATATTTTCTTCATTTTCCTGTAATGTGCTTTACTTGATTTTGCGCAAATTTACAACAAAAGATTGTTATTCTGTGGCATTGTTGTCCAGAATGTTGTGAAATATGGAGTAATTGCCCTTGCCGAAATCCAGGTCGTACCGTTCAAGAATGGCGAACACAATTTCTTCGAAACGGTTGTGAAATTCCTCTTCTTCCAATACGTTTTTAAAGAGCAGGGCCGTTTGGGTGGGAGGGTTCTGAAAGGAGCCGCATCCAAAAGCCGAGAGCACCATGTTGCGGTGTCCGTTCAGATAGGCGATGCGGAAGATGGTCCTTATTTTATTTTTCGCGGTATCAATCAGGTCTGGGTCCAGTTGGTCCAATATCAGTGACGGCTTGTTGAGCGAAGCCACGGCCACGATGTCAACCTTGTAGGGCTTGTCGAGCAGCACATAGCCATTGGCCTCATCGCCACGGAACACAGTGACTCCTGGAGTATAGACTCCGCCAAAATCAACGTCCATTGGGTAAGAGTGCTCAGGGTCTCTTTTCAGGTCGAATGGTGTTATGCCAAGTTTCTCGCAGAGAGCGTTCAGGTTTTCTATCGGGTCATCGAGCAGTGTAAAGATGGAGCGGAAATAGTCGCTGCGTCGTATCAGGTTTTCCTCTTGTGCGCCCCAGCCGTCAAAAATGTCACCGCCAGGTATGTGCCGGTTGCCCATGTTCAGCAAGCAGGGGTTTTGTCCATTGTCTATCATTTTGCGGGTGGCATTGAGGGTGTCCTCTTGTTCCACTTTTATCAGAGTGCGTTCTGTCCGTGGTGCGTCGGCAGGTATTTTCACCTCGTGGTCGTAGTAGATGGTCTGTTCGGCAATATTTGGGGAGAGGTCAAGCGTTACTTCCTTGTCGGGAGTCTGGTATTGTCCTTTGCTCAATATTTTCAGCGTATTGTCCCATACGAGCTTGCGCATATCGCGGAGGGGCTTTTTCCCTTCCTTCTTTAGGGCGATGTGCATCAGGTCCATCCAATCTTTTACGTTCCAGTCGGCGTGTTTCATAAGTTTGGTGTTTTTTTTGATAACGTAAATATAGATTTATTAGTTAAGAAAAGGACATTTTTGGCGATATTTTTTACTCCTTTGCTTTCAGATTTTTTTCAAGGAATAAATTTGTATTATTTACAAAATAGTATTAAACTTACCAACAAAAGTTGGAAATATGAGTGATGTACTAGATATTAATGTTTCAGGGAATGATGATATTGTCAGCAAATATTTGCAGATGATGTCCTCCTTGACTTATGGTGAAAAATTGGCGGTAGTTGAAAAATTGATATCTTCTGTACGTGAGGGTAGCAGATGTAAGGTTGATGATATGTCTTTTGTTAACAGATTGTCAGGCGCATGGAATGATGGAACATCAGTGGAAGAAAAGATAAAAGATATTAGAGATGCTTCGCATAGAAATATAACGAGAGATGTTGAATCTTGGTGATTATGGAAAAATATTTATTGGATACGAATGTAGTAATCTCGCTCTTGAGAAAAGATGAGAAAGTAATAGACAAGATTAAATCTGTAAGGTTTAGTAATTGCTACATTTCGGAAATTACGATTGCAGAATTATATTTTGGTGCCTCTAAAAGTGAGCGTTATGAGGAGCAGTCTAAGGATGTCGATTTGGTATCTTCTTGTTTTAAAATTGTTCCTATTTTTGAAAGTCTTGCCTTGTATGGTCAACTGAGATGGTATTTGCAGCAGAAAGGAACGCCTGTTGGTGATTTTGATATTTTGATAGGTAGTACTGCAATTTACAAAGGATATACTATGGTGACGGCAAATGTCAAACATTTTGCAATGCTTCCTCATATCAAATTGGAAAATTGGCAATTCTAGATTTCTTTTTCCATCTGGTCTATTCTGATAACCTGATAGCCTGATTTCGTAAATTCTTCAAAGAGCAGTTCCAGCACCTCTGGTGTGTGTGGCAGGCGGTCGTGCAGCAGGATGACGCTGCCGGGACGCAGCTGCCGTATGATTCGCCTTGCCACTTTTTGAGGCTCCGCCCCCATGGTGTCGTAGGAACGTATGCTCCAGCCTATCACCTCAAAATGGAACTGACGGAGCGCTTTGCTTATCAATGGATTGGTGACACCGAAAGGCGGGCGAAAATAGTTGATAGGGGCATGGGTGATTTCTGTCAGCGTATCGTTGCAAAGCCTGAGGTCTGATGCTATCCGTTGGGGAGAGAACAACGGGAACGTGCCCCCATGACAATAGCTATGGTTGCCTACCAGATGTCCCTCGCTTACCATACGTTTCACCAAATCGGGAAATTCGGCAGCTTTTCTGCCGATGCAGAAGAACGCCGCCAGGGCATGGTGGCGGGCCAGCACATCAAGTACTGCGGGTGTGTTGGGATCGGGCCCATCGTCAAAAGTCAGCGCTACCACCTTGCGCGGCGTATTGGCCTTGCAAAAAGCCTTCACATAGATGCCTGACGAGATGGAGTAGGAGGCGTAGAACAGAAAGCCGGACAGCGCCATCAGCGCTATGACTGCTATTGACAGGAGTACTGGTGACATGTGTGAGGTTTATCAAAGGCAGCTTGCAGCAGCATCAGCGTGTAGTTGTCTTTCAGTGTTTCTGTATAGACCAGAATGTTTTTCATTTTGGAGGATTTCCAGCTTTGACCATCGGTCAGCAGTTGCTGTTTCAGCATATTGGCAGCCAACCAGACGCCGAACGATGAGGCTGTGAAATATTGTCCGCACCACTGTTTATAGTTGAGGTGCCGAGCAAATCGGTCTTCCACTTTGGTTTCCATTTCAGGGTCGTGCTCCGCACCCGTCAGCACTACATCAATATCTTTGTCTGTCAGATTGTTATCCGCTAGCAGACTGTCTATCTGAGTGTCCAGTTCTTGGGTCGTCAGCGGTCCCCTCATCATACGGGGGTAAGTGATGGTGGCCAGGCTGTCTATCTGCGGTTTGCAGCCTATCAGAAAAGCCTGTGCCCCCTCGCCCATCTTGTTGCCATTGCGCCAGAATCCCAGTCGGCGCATCACATCCTGCTCGGTAGGGGTTATCTCATCGGCTGCCGCCACCAGCGCATTTCCGATGTCTTCCTCCTCCATTTGCAGCAGAGCGTCAGTCAGTGCCGACTCCAGCGAGAATCCGCCATGCACATAGGTCACATTGTAGTTGTGGCAGTGGTTCAGCAGCCCCGTCTGTCCGCCAAAAGTGTTGCCCGTAGACTGGATGAAGTTGGTCGGGTTGAGCATCTGTTCATGATTGTCGATGATGCAGTTCAGAAATTTTTCTGTGTCGGCCATTCCCCCCATTCCCGTAGCGGTGATAATGGCTTCAGGCTGTCCGCACCCCGACTTGTTGATGCAATGGATGGATGTGGCCACCCCCATTTTGATGATGTGGCTCATGCGCCGGCGCATGTTGGCATCGTCAATCAGTTCCTTATAATTGGGGTCTATGGCAGGCAGCGTGTCACCCTCCTCTTGAGGGGCCACTGCCGGCAGACAATCGGCCAGCGGCACATCGATGCCAAAAGTGGCATGGTGGCTGATGCTGGTGCAGCATTGTATGTAGGCTTTCATTGGCGTTACAGGATAAAAAGATTATAGTCCCAGAATGATGGACGACACATTGCCGCCAAAGCCAAAGGCATTTGACATGACATTGTGCAGGTGAGCCCCTTTCACCACCTTCGTCTCGGGTATCAGTGGCGAATTTTCCATCTGGTGGGAAAAATTGAAAGTAGGGAAAATGACATCGTTAATCAGCGACAGTACGCAGAATACGGCCTCTATGCCCCCGCAGGCTCCCAGCGTGTGCCCCGTATAGACCTTGGTGGAGCTGAACCGTGGCACCTTGTCGCCGAAGACGTGGCAGAGCGCATTGCCCTCGCTTTGGTCGTTGTTGAAGGTGCCGGTACCATGCACATTGATGTAGTCAATGTCGTCGGGCTTCATCTCGGCCTTCATCAGAGCTCTCGACATTGCCAGACAAGGACCCGTGCCCTGCTCTGAGGTGGCCGTCTGGTGATGGGCATCGTTGGCATTGGCATATCCTTTCAGCTGACAATAGGTGTGGGCTGCCGGCGTGTCATCGCGTTGCAGCACCAGATAGCCGGCGCCTTCGCCAAGATTCAGCCCCGCACGCGAGGCATCGAAAGGTCGGCACCGTTCTTTGTCGAGAATCATCAGTGAAGAGAATCCGTTGATGGTGAAACGGCAAAGCGGGTCCACACCTCCCACCACCACCGCATCCAGCAAATGGTGGCGTAGCAGCCGGTCGGCCAGCATGATGGCATTGGCCGAGGAGGAACAAGCCGTGCTGACCGTAGTGGTGAATTGGCGGATGCCCAGCCGGTTGGCAATGTGCTCGGTGCTGGCACCGCAGTCATGCTCCAGCATATAGCGGGCTCGGCCTTTTCCCTCGCGTATCTGTGCAAAATGCTGTTCACTCAGGTCCATGCCGCCTACCGAAGTGGCCGAAATCAGTCCTACCCTCATCAGGGCAGGGTCTATGCCGGCATCGGACATTGCCTCACGGGCGGCAATCAGTCCTAGCAGCATGGTGCGTGAGTAGACGCCGTCAGTGGGCAGACCAGCCCGTTCGGCCAGCTGGCTGTTGGTCAGTTTTATCTCACCGGCAGGCACTTCGTGTACCGTCTGTAATATCTGCATAGGGGCAATGCCGCTGTGACAGTCGAGCAGGCTCTGCAAGTTTTCGCTTACCGAGTTGCCGATACTGGTGATGGCGCCAATGCCCGTAACAAGCGTTTGCATTTATTTCTGGTTGGCTTTGATGTATTCGGCCATCGTGTTGACCGATTGGAATATCTCCTTGCCCTTCTTCGGGTCGGTTATTTTCAGTCCGTAGTGTTTCTCCACCAGTATTATCAGTTCAAGGGCGTCAATAGAGTCGAGGCCAAGGCCGCCATCGCCAAACAGAGGGGCCGAAGCGTCAATGTCTTCGGGTTTTACTTCCTCCAGGTTCAGTTCGTCTATAATCTGTTGTTTCAGATTGTTTACCAGTTGTTCGTCCATATAAATTAGTATGTTATTCAGTTGATTAATCGATAAGCAATAAATGGGGGGGCATAAAAATCAGTTTTTCCGCTTTACCAGCGACAGAGTCGACAGATACTTGCCTTGTAGAAAGTCAACATAGCCCGTGATGCACACCTTGGCTCTCTTTCTGGCAAATATCAGTTGCGTGAGCTGCTGCAGCTGGTCCTGACTTATAAATGAATCTTCTTCATTCTCGTCCATGATGATGCAGATGTTCTCACCCTTTATCTTGTGCCGTATGCAAATCTCGCCCTGCATAATGTTGGCCAATGTGTAGACGAACACAGCGGGGCTGGGTTGATAGGGCTCTTTTACGTTGATGATGGCCTGATGGCGCAGGTCGGTGTCGAGCGATGAGGCGTGGCATCCCAGTACCAGTGCGATGTCGCGTGGATTGTATTGCGAGAGGTCAGCATCCTTGAGCAGATACTCGGCAGTGGTGACCGCCAATCGGCAGAGATCGTCCATCTTGCCAAATTTGATGTAAGGCTCGCTCACGATTGACTTGAATGCCGCACGGATGAAAGTGCCATAGTCGCCTCCGAATTTATCAATATCCAGCGGAAGGTCTTCCAATTTGATGAGGGCGGGTTTCTCCTTCCTCTCGGTCTTGTCGATTTTCTCCGTGTTTTTTGGTTTTTCATCGCCTATTTTCAGCTCCTTGCCGTTGATACATATTCCCGCCTGACTTATTATCACCTGACTGAGGATTTCCACTTCGGACAATTTGTCCAGGGGTGCGCCAGGGGTGACGTCAGAGATAATCAGCGCCGCATTGCAGCCACCGAATCCAGAGGCTGTCTTCACAATGTTGTGGACGGAGGCTTTGTGGGTGGAAGTGCTCACATTGACCGCCACGGGTACGCCCAGCTCCTCGAAATTGAGTGTGCGCGGAATCATCTGGCGGCGGATGGCCTCGATGCAGACAATGGTCTCAATCAGGCCGGAAGCCCCCAGCGTGTGGCCGAAGTAGCCTTTCAGACTGAGCAGCGGAGCCGCCGTCAGTCCTGCCACTCCGATAGCCTTCGACTCCATCTCATCGTTATAGACAGTGGCGGTGCCGTGGGCGTCAATCATATCCACTTGCTCGGCTGATAGGCCCGCTTCTTTCAGCGCGTCGCTCATGGCCATGGCCAATTCCTCGCCCGTGCGTGAGGGGCCGGATATGTGGTTGGCATCGTTGCTCGATGCACCTCCCGCCAGCATCACCGGCTTCGAACCTGCCGCCTTGTCAGGGTCGGTAGTGAGTATCAGGGTGCCGACTCCCTCGCCCATCGACAGCCCGTCGCGGTTTTTGTCGTAAGGTTTGCAGGGATTCTTGCTTACTGATTGGAACGATTCGAAGCCGGAAATGACAAATTCTGACAGCAGGTCACCGCCTACCACTATGATGTTGTCATACATTCCAGCCTTGAGCATGTGAAGGGCCACCACCGAAGCCAAAACACCCGATATGCAGGCATTGCAGACCACCATCGGCTCGTTGATGTTGTGCCAGAATCGGGACACCTTGCGGGCCATCTTGTCCAGAAACAGCCGCTCATCCAGTTCTTGTCCAGGTTGGGCTTGTTTCAGCAGGTCAATGTTTCCTTTGGTGGAAGACAGAATGAACAGTGTCCTTCTCGATGAAGGGTCCACTTTGCTGTGAGCCAGCGCATCGGTCACCGATGCAATCATCAGTTGCTCCAGCTTGTGGTAGTCTTTCAGCTTGTTGAACAGCGGCTGCGCCTCGATGCGGGCAAAGTCGATAGGCGAAGCCAAAAAAGGCTCCACGTAGAGGCTCTTATCGTCCATCATCCGTAGTCCGCTCTTCTCTGCCAGAATGTTCTCCATATTCTCGGCCGTGTTGATACCCAGCGAGGAGATGATATTGTCGCCAGCGGCGAAAACGCTTATTTGTCCAGTATGTTCCATTTCTTTTTCCAGTCAAGATAGAAATCGGGGGTCGACAGTTCCAGCTCGTTGGTGTCCTTGCGCATGAACACCTGCATGGAGCTGCCCGTGGCTGCCAGAATATGCTCAGGTTCCTTGTAGATGGCATATTCAAACTTGATTTTGGCAGCGGGAGTGTTGATGTATCGGGTCTCGATGGTGGCATGGTCGCCCACATGGAGCGAGTATTTGAATTGGCAGCTTACCTCCACAATGGGTATGACGTAGCCAGCGGCAAACACGTCCATGTAGGTCATGTGGTAATGTTCGCCAAACGATTCGCGTCCATCCTCAAAGTATCGCACATATTCGCCGTGCCACACCACGTTCATCGAGTCCACCTCGCTGAACCGGACCCTGAGCGGTGCTTCGTCTGTCAGGGCTGCTGTTTCTGTCACTTGATTCCGTTTCATCTTGTTAAATTCTTGCAAAGATAGTAATTTTCTTTCTGTTTGTTGATTTTTAGTTGGTGGTTGTTAATGGTGTGTGTGTCTATTTGCTCCTTTCTTCTTCAGAGAAGAAAGGAATCGAAAGACACCGGCGAGGTGGCTCCTTCCCGAGGTTCATTACAGCCCGATAGGGATGAACGATATATTGGAAATTTACATCATTCGGAGTTATGAGGGAATAGGAGGACGCAAGCAAGGGTGGGCTGTGGAGGCGCGTGTCATTTCTCTTACTTGGCTCCCTTGCTTCGTCCGTTTTACCGAAATGTTTTATAACTTTGTTGATGAAATATGAACATCCTGACGGAATGGAAAGATATGTGCAGTTTTTATTATGTTTTCTTTAAACAAAATGATTTTATAAATTGTTGTTATGCTAACCTTCGTTTATAGGCTTTTATTGATTTCTCTGTACTTTTTAGTGGTGTATTTTGGCATACCTTTCTATAAGGTGTTTGGAACGAAGTGGTACTCCTTCTACTTATGGTTTGGCCTATGCATGATTATCGGCCTCATGTTATATTGGGGTGTTCTATGCCTCTTTTTTTATATTGCCAGATTTAGAAGAGGAGGTTTAAAGTATAGTATTCCCTCGTTTTTTATAGAAGACCCTAAAAAAGATATACCTTTGAAATATGGAATAGATAAACATATAAGAGCACCTTTGGATAAAGCAATGTTTTTCCCTGTACTTACCTCCTCTACTGTTATGGTTTGTGGCTTCTCAAATTCCGAGGAAAATATTTGTATACCAGAAATTGTAAAAGGCAAATTGCTTCCATTCTCTTATAAGGTGACTTCTATCAAGGTTTGTTCTTTGGGGAGACATGACAGCAATGAGGATCCTCTTTGGATTGATTTGTTGGATACACGGATGGATGGTTTGAATGTGAGAAGCATAACCATTCCTGGTTCTGTCACCTTTATAGACTTGGAAAGTTTCTATTATTGCAATCGTCTGGCAGCAATAAATGTATCTGATGAAAATCCGAAGTATAAATCCACTGATGGTATGTTGTGCGATAAGATAAGCAATACGTTGATTTATTGCCCTAAAGATAAAAATGGCAGCGTGACGATAGGAAACACTGTCTCTTCTATTGGGAATCGTGCCTTCTTTAATTGCAAAGGTCTGACGGGTGTGGTGATACCCGATTCTGTCTCCACCATCGGGAGTGATGCCTTCCATGGTTGCGAACATTTGACGGGTGTGGTGATTCCTGATGCTGTCACCTCTATCGGATGGCATGCCTTTGCCGATTGTCGGAGTCTGACGAGTGTGAATATTCCGACCTCTGTCACCACCATCGAGGGTTATTCCTTTGAAAGTTGCAGCGGCCTGACGAGTGTGACGATTCCTAATTCTGTCACCTCCATCGAGGCTTCTGCTTTCTTTGATTGCCTCGGCCTGACAAGTGTGAATATTCCGACCTCTGTCACCTCTATCGGACGTTCTGCCTTTGAAAATTGCAGCGGTCTGATGAGTGTGAATATACCGGACGAAGTTAAAAATATTTCCCCTTCCGCTTTCCGTAATTGTAGCAGTCTGACGAGTATAAACCTTCCAGATAGTGTGAAGAGTATAGGAAACAGTGCATTTGAGGTATGCAGAAAAATGGAGGAGGTAACCATTGGTGATTCATTAACCGGCATTCCTAAATCCACCTTCAAGGGATGTTCCTCTTTGAAAAAAGTGGTTCTTGGCAAGTCTGTCTCTTCCTTGTCCAATACCTCTTTTTCTGGAGATACGGCTGTGGCTATGATTGTGAGCAAAAACACGGTTCCTCCTACGGGTACGGCTATCGTATGGGCTTCGGTTAGCAAGTCTATTCCCGTGTATGTACCTTGCAGTTCCATTGATGTCTACAAATCTTCAGTTTGTTGGTCTGGCTTCACCAATTTCAAACCATTAAACATTTAATCCCAGATGGGGCTGACGGCCGACCTGGAGCTATACAATGTGAACCTCTCCGAGGTTCGGGGGGACGGCGCGGGGGGGTGCAATGCGTTACTATTTAAAAGAGACCTCTGAATATAAATAGAGCCTATCCTTATCATTTATCAAAAAAAATATATACCTTTGTGCTTGTATTTAAGTGGATAGATTTGGCTGCTTGCAACCACAGAAAAAAATGCTAAAAGAACGGTCCCTCCATTAGGGGAACCTGTTTTACCAAAACCGTTTGCATCAGCCCGTATTCCATCTTATATATACGAATGGACGGTGGCGCCTAGCCATTGCCCCAGAAAGTTGAATACCAAATTTTATATAAGTATGGCAAAGTATTTTTTCTCATCAGAATCCGTCTCGGAAGGTCACCCAGATAAGGTAGCCGACCAGATTTCGGATGCGATCCTGGATGCTCTGCTGGCATTGGACTCTAACTCCAAGGTAGCCATCGAGACCATGGTCACAACCAACCAAGTGGTGCTTGCAGGCGAGGTGCATACCTCCGCCAGTGTCAACTATGAGCAGATTGCCCGTGAGGTAATCAAACGTATCGGTTACACCAAGCCCGAGTACAATTTTGACTACAACAACTGTAAGGTGCTGTCGTTCATTCACCAGCAGTCGGCCGACATCCGCCAGGGTGTGGAGCGTGAGGACCCTATGAACCAGGGAGCTGGCGACCAGGGTATTATGTTCGGCTATGCGTGCGACGAGACATCAAATCTGATGCCAATATCGTTGGACTTGTCACACGCATTGCTGAAGGTTCTCGCTGACATCCGTCACGAGGGCAAGCTGATGCCTTATCTGCGCCCCGATGCCAAGTCGCAGGTTACCATAGAATATGGTGAGGACGGCAAGCCGCTGCGTGTTGATACCGTGGTGGTATCGACTCAGCACGATGACTTTGTGAAGGCTGGGAATGGCAAGAGCCAGGAAGAGGCCGACCATGAGATGCAGGCCCGCATTGAGGATGATGTGAAGAACATCCTTCTGCCACGGGTGCTGAAGCTCGATGCCAAGTATGCCGACCTATTCAAGCAGGGCGACTACAAGTTGCTGGTCAATCCTACGGGCAAGTTCGTGATTGGCGGTCCTGACGGTGATACGGGTCTTACTGGCCGCAAGATTATTGTGGATACCTATGGTGGCAAGGGCGCGCATGGTGGAGGCGCTTTCTCGGGCAAAGACCCGTCGAAGGTAGACCGTTCGGCCGCCTATGCTGCCCGCCATCTGGCCAAGAACATAGTGGCAGCCGGTCTGGCGTCGGAGGTGCTGGTACAGCTGGCTTATGCCATTGGAGTGGCCCGTCCGATGAACCTCTACATCAACACCTATGGTACCTCCACGCTGGACATCAGTGATGGCGAGATGGCAGACCGTATTCTCAAGAGCGACCTCTTTGATATGCGTCCCAAAGCCATTGAGGAGCGTCTGCAACTGCGTAACCCTATTTATGAGGAGACGGCCGCCTATGGCCATGTGGGTCGCACTCCCGAGCAGGTGAACAAGGCCGTGCCTGTGGGCAAGGCGGAGCCAGTGATGCGTAAGGTGCAGCTGTTTGCCTGGGAGCAGACAGACCGCAAGGCTGACCTCCGTCGGTTGTTTGGCTTGTAATGACAAGAAAATAAAACGGAATTGTCTATTTTAGGCTTTTCCTGAATTCACCAAAAAGCGGAAGAACCACAAAAGGGTTTTCCGCTTTTTGTTTGATGCGCCTATTATAAAAGAAATAGCGCCAATAGACATAT